>ENA-ORBV01003240-ORBV01003240.1-microbial-mat-metagenome-genome-assembly--contig:-NODE-3240-length-32953-cov-6.289908_pt1 | contig 32953 bp, 29 predicted proteins | sample MGYA00237777_ERZ505514 | MGnify/ENA primary metagenome ERZ505514 (study PRJEB26160, sample SAMN06269048) | microbial mat metagenome | isolation source: Oligotrophic lake microbial mat | place... | reverse complement strand
ACAAGTACGCCGAGGGCTACCCCGGCAAGCGCTACTACGGTGGCTGCGAGTTTGTCGACGTCGCTGAAACGCTGGCGATTGCCCGCGCCAAGGCCTTGTTCGGCGCTGACCATGTCAACGTCCAGCCGCACTCGGGCGCCCAGGCCAACATGGCGGTCTACCTCACGCTGCTGAAGCCGGGCGACGTGGTGCTGGGCATGAACCTCGCCCACGGCGGCCACCTCACCCACGGCCACCCGCTGAACTTCTCCGGCAAGCTCTACACCATCGTCCCCTACGGCGTCCGCAAAGAGGATGAGCGGCTGGACTATGACGAGTTCGAGCGGCTGGCCGAACAGCACAAGCCGAAGATGATCATTGCCGGTGCCAGCGCCTATCCGCGGGCGTTCGACTTCGCGCGCATGGGTGAGGTGGCGCGCCGCGTCGGCGCGCCGCTGATGGTCGATATGGCTCACATTGCCGGCCTGGTCGCCGGTGGCCAGCACGCCAGCCCGGTGCCGCACGCCGATTTCGTGACCACCACCACGCACAAGACGCTGCGCGGGCCGCGTGGCGGTATGGTGATGTGCCGTCAGCAGTACGCGAAGGATCTCGACCGCACCGTGTTCCCGGGCGTGCAAGGCGGTCCGTTGATGCACGTGATCGCGGCCAAGGCGGTGTGTTTCCGCGAAGCCGCGACGCCCGAGTTCGCCGCCTATCAGCAGCAACTGGTCGCCAACGCCAAGCGCCTGTCGACGGCCATGGTCGCGGCGGGCTTCCGCATTGTCAGTGGCGGCACCGACAACCACATCGTGCTGGTCGACACGTTCTCAAAGGGCATTACCGGCAAGGTGGCCGAAGTGGCGCTGGGCCACGCCGGCATCACCGTCAACAAGAACGCCATCCCCTTCGACCAGAACCCGCCAATGGTCGCCAGTGGCGTGCGGCTCGGCACCCCGGCCGTCACCACGCGCGGCATGGGCGAAACGCAGATGGACGAGATCGCGGGCTTCATCGCCCGCGCGCTGGCCACACCGGACGACACGGCGGCGCTGACGATGATCAAGCAGGAAGTCGAGCTGTTGTGCCGGAAGTTCCCGCTCTACCCGGAACGCCGAGCCTAGTCGGCGCCGTCGAGGCGGCGTTTGCCGACGGTGGCGTGCTGGCGCGGGCGGTCGCTCACTTCGAGCCGCGCGCGGGCCAGCGGGCGATGGCGTTAGCCGTCGCCGAAACGCTGAGCGAGGGCGGTGTGTTGCTGGCCGAGGCGGGGACCGGCACCGGCAAGACCCTGGCCTATCTCGTGCCGGCCATTCTCAGCCGCCAGCGCGTGCTGGTCTCGACCGGCACCAAGAACCTGCAGGAACAGATCTACTTCAAGGACTTGCCCGTACTGCGCGAGGCGCTGGGCGTGCCCTTCAAGGCCGCCTACATGAAGGGCCGCGCCAACTACCTGTGCCTTCACCGGCTCGATCAACTGCGCGCCTCACCAGCGGTGCCCTACGACTTCGTTGCGATGGTCGACGAGTGGCGGCGTGTCACCGACACCGGCGATCGCGCGGAGCTGCGCGACCTGCCGGAAGACTCGGCGACGTGGCACGACGTCTCGGCCACGGCCGACACCTGTCTTGGCAACGACTGTCCGCAGTACCAGGAGTGCTACGTCACGCGCATGCGCCAGCGCGCGGCTGAAGCCGACGTGGTGATCGTCAATCACCACTTGCTGTGCGCCGATGCCTCGATTCGGCAAAGCAGCTACGGCGAGGTGATTCCCGAGTGTCACTACGCCGTGCTGGATGAAGCGCACCAACTCGAGGACGTCGCGACCCAGTACTTCGGCATTGCCATCAGCAACTACCGCGTCGACGATCTGGTGAAGGACGGCGAACGCGCCATCAACCTGGGCGTGATCGAAGACGCTGACTCCAACCTCCGACGCGCGCTGAATCGCGTTGACGATCATGCCCGCGAATTTTTCGGCCGACTGGCCCTCGCGCGCCAGTCCCGGGGTTCGTTCGGCGAGGAACGCCTCCGCATCGGCCCTGAATGGTTCGGCGACATCATCGACGATGGGCTGGGGTTGATCAGCGGTCTGGATGCGGTCGAGCGCGAGATGTCGCGGATGGCCGGCACCGGCACGGGCGGCAGCGTCGCCAACGAAGAAGCCGCCACCCTGGCGCGGCGGGCCGCCGAAGCGCGCGACAACCTTTCGTTTCTGCTCGAAGCTGCCAACCCGTCATTTGTCTACTTTCTCGAAACCCGCAACCGCGGCGTGTTCCTGCGGGCGGCGCCGATCGATGTCTCGGCGATCATCCGCGAGCAATTGCTCGACCGCATGCGCGCCACGGTGCTGACCTCGGCGACGCTGACCGTTGCCGGATCGTTCGAGTACGTGAAACGGCGTCTCGGCGCCTTCGATGCCGCCGACCTGCGGGTGCCGTCCGAGTTCGACTTCACCGAGCAGGCGATTCTCTACCTGCCGCGCCAGATGCCGGCGCCCAAGTCGCCGGATTACGGCGAGGCGGTCGCGCGCGAGGTGCTCGACCTGCTGCGCCGGACTGAAGGCCGCGCGTTTGTCCTCTTTACCAGCTACGCCATGCTTCGCTCGGTGCGCGATCGGGTAGAACGGGATCTGCCGTACCCATTGATTGTGCAGGGCACGGCGCCGCGCAGCATGTTGCTGGCGCAGTTCCGATCAACCCCCAACGCAGTGCTGTTCGCGACCTCGTCGTTCTGGCAGGGCGTCGACGTCGTTGGCGAGCAGCTGAGTTGCGTCATCATCGACAAGCTGCCGTTCGCCTCGCCCGGCGATCCCATTACGGCAGCGCGCATCGAGGCCATCACGGCCGAAGGCGGCGATCCGTTCCAGGACTACCAGGTGCCGCTCGCCATCCTGGCCATGCTGCAGGGCCTGGGCCGGCTGATCCGGCACCGCAGCGACCGCGGCGTGCTGGCGGTCCTCGACCCCCGACTCAGGACCATGGGCTATGGCCGCCGTTTTCTCGACTCGTTCCCGCCAGCGCCGGTCACCAACAACCCTGAGGCGGTCTCTCGCTTTTTCGCCGGCTGACGTACACTCGGAACACAGAGGCGCGGCCCACTGACACCGATTCGTCACCCGGGCCGCAGATGACGCAGATGACACAGAACACTCACTCTTCCTTCGAAAGACTGGTCGCCATGGTCTTCGCCTTATTGCTGATCACGGCGGGATCGGCACTGGCGCAATCGACCATGATCAAGGGCAAGGTCGTGGATGTGAAGGGCACGCCGATGGCCGGCGTCGCCATCACCATCGAGAACGTCGGCGGCATTCGCAAGCTGACCACCAAGACCGACAAGCGTGGCGAGTTCATCCAGCTGCTGACCGAGTCGGGGCAATACCGCATCACCGCCAACGACGAGAAAGTCGGCACCGCGCAGACCGAGCTGCGGGTGAGTCTCGGCCGCGTCAGCGAAGCGAACATGGTGCTGGCAGCGTCGACCGCCGCCAACAACGACGGCAAGGCGGCAGAGCTGAAGAAGGTCTTCGAAGAGGGCGTCACGGCCAGCCGCGGCGGCGATCACGACGCGGCGATCGCGAAGTTCCAGGCGGCAGCGGCGCTGTCACCCAATTGCTTCGACTGTCTCTTCAACATCGGCGTTGCCTACCTCGCCAAGAAGGACGAGAAGCAGGCCGAGGACTCGTGGAAGAAGGCGCTGGAACTCAAGGCCGACTACACCGAGGCAATGAACGCGCTGTCGACCCTCTACAATAACCAGAAGCGCTTCGACGAAGCCTCTGCCATGAGCGCCAAAGCGGCGGCGGCCGGCGGCAGCGGCGGTGCCGACGCTACCTTCAACCAGGGCATCATCCTGTGGAACCAGGGCAAGATTGCCGAGGCCAAAGCCAAGTTCGAGGAAACCATCAAGGCCAACGCCACGCATGCTGACGCCCACTATCAGCTCGGCATGGCACTGCTGAACGAAGGCAAACTGCCCGAAGCCGTAGCGGCGTTCGAGGCCTACGTGAAGCTCGACCCGAACGGCCAGTACTCGACGCAGGCCAAGGGCATGATTGCCCAGCTCAAGAAGTAACAGGGCCCCAAGCCCCAAGCCTGTGTATTCACACATTCCCCGACGCCTGGCAGAGATTCGCAATCGCATTGCGGACGCCGCCGGGCACGCCGGCCGGCCACCGGAGTCCGTCCGGCTGATCGCCGTCTCAAAAACCCATCCCATCGATGCCGTCAGGGCGGCCGCCGACGCCGGCCAGGTCGACTTTGGCGAGAACAAGGTCCAGGAGGCCCTGCAGAAGATGGCGCTGTCGACCGATACCGCCCTGCGGTGGCATCTGATCGGCCACTTGCAGTCAAACAAGGCCAGGAAGGCCGCAGCAGCGGTCCACGCGATTCACGCCGTCGATAGCACTGACTTGCTGAAGAAGATTGACCAGGCAGCGGCCGCAGCCGGGCGAACACTGGAAGTGCTCGTGCAAGTCGACCTGGCGCTCGAAGAGACCAAGCACGGCGCCTCGGTGGATGAGGTGCCCGGCATTTTCGCCGCGGCCGCGCAATGCCGGTCGGCCACCGTGGTGGGGCTGATGCTCCTGCCACCGCTGGCCGAAAACCCGGAAGACGCACGGCCCTGGTTCGCCAGGCTGCGGGCGTTGCGCGACCAGTTGGGCGACAGTGGGGTACCACCGTCGCGGTTGCGCGAGTTGTCGATGGGCATGAGCCACGACTTCGCCGTGGCGATTGCCGAAGGCGCGACGATGGTGCGCGTCGGCACGGCAATCTTCGGCGCACGCGACTATAGCGAATAGCGAATAGCGAATAGCGAATAGCGAATATGAAAGTCACACCACTCGATCTCCGGCAGCAGCGCTTCCAGACCGTGATGCGCGGCTACGACCGCGGTGAAGTGCAATCGTTCCTGCTCGAAGTCGCGGACGACTACGAGAACGCGCTGCGCGACAACGACAAGCTGCGCCAGGACGTCACCAAGCTGGATGCCGTGCTGGGCGAACATCGCGGCCAGGAGCGCAACCTCCGCAACACGTTGCTTACCGCGCAGAAGCTGGCCGACGAGATCAAGGAGCACGCGCAGTCCGAAGCCGCGCTGATCGTCCGCGAGGCCGAGGGCCGCGCCGACCTGCTGCTGCAGAAGTCGCAGGCGCGTCTCGAAGATATTCAGCGCGAGATTGATGGCATGCGCATGAAGCGCCGCGAAGTCGAGAACGACATCGAAGGGCTGATTCGGACGCTGAACAGCACGCTTGAGTTCATTCGCGACCAGGATGCACGGTCGCGCGAAGACCGCGTCCTGCTCCATCGCCCGCGTGTCGCCGAGGCGGCGCCGGCGCCACGGCCGGCCGATGGCACGCCCAAGGCCGACAGCCAGCTCGGTTAGCAGCGGCCTGATCGAGGTCCGGGTCATTCCGCGGGCCGGCCGCAGCGGCGTGGCCGGAACCCGGGACGGCGCGCTGCTGGTGCGGCTCGCCGCCGCACCGGTTGACGGGGCGGCCAACGCCGAGTTGATCGCCGTCCTCGCCGACGCCCTTCACCTGCCCAAACGCCAGGTCGAAATCGTCAGCGGCGACCGCTCGCGATCGAAGCGCGTGCGCGTCGCGGGGATGACCGCCGCGTCGGTGTTCACCGCGCTGGGGGTCGAGCGGCCGGAGTAGGCCTGGTGGCCTTGCCGGCGTAGCTCGCTTGCCCCTCCGCCATAAACTGCGTAGGCTGCACTCGTGGCCGTGATGACCGCCGACTTCCTCATCCACAACGCCGACCTCGTCGCCACTTGCGCCGGCCCCGGCCCGCGCGTGGGCGCCGCGCAGAACGACATTTCCGGGATTGAGCGCGGCTCGGTCGCCGGCTTTGAAGGTCGGATCGTCTTCGCCGGCGCGGCGGACGAGGGCGACCTGGTGATCAACCTGACGCCTGGCGCGCAGGTCATCGACGCGCGCGGCTGCACGGTGATCCCCGGGCTGATCGATCCCCATACCCATCTTGTGTTTGGCGGCGATCGTCGCGAAGAACTACGCCGGCGGCTGGGCGGCGCCAGCTATGCCGATATTGCTGCAGATGGCGGCGGCATCGTCAAGACCGTGGCGGCGACGCGCGCAGCCAGCGAGCACGAACTGATTGAAGACGGGCGCGCCCGCCTCGGCGAGATGCTGGCGTTCGGGACCACCACGGCAGAGGCGAAGAGCGGGTACGGGCTCGACCTCGAGACCGAACTGCGAATGCTGAGGGCGATCCGGACGCTCGCCGCCGGCCAACCGGTCGAGTTGACAGCCACATTCATGGGCGCGCACGAGGTGCCCGTCGAATATCGCGGTCGTCGCGGCGATTACGTGCGGCTGGTGACCGACGAGATGATCCCGTCAGTGGCGAGCGAGGGCCTGGCCGAGTGGTGCGACGTGTTCTGCGAGACCGGTGTGTTCACGCCGGATGAATCGCAGGCCATTCTCGAGGCCGGGATCCGGCATGGCCTGAAGCCTCGCATTCACGCTGACGAACTCGGCCTGAGCGGTGGCGCGGCCGTCGCCGCCACGGTAGGGGCAAGATCAGCCGATCACCTGATCTTTGTCGACCAGCCACACGCACAGCGCCTGGCCGAACGCGGCGTGGTCGCCACGCTGCTACCGGCGGCCGCCTTCTTTCTGAAACTGGGTCGCTTCGCGCCGGCCCGCATGCTGATCGATCAAGGCGTCGCCGTGGCGCTGGCCACCGACCTCAATCCCGGCGGCGGCTTCACGACGTCGATGCCGTTTGTGATGTCGCTCGCCTGCTTCGGGATGAACATGACCCTTGAAGAAGCGCTGATCGCCTCGACCCTCAACGCGGCGGTGTCGATCGACCGGGCCAACACGATCGGCAGCCTCGAACCGGGCAAGCAGTTCGACGCGGTCGTCGTTGATGGCGCCCTCGCCGATTTGATCCGCGTCGGCGCCCCGGTGGTCCGGCACGTCGTCAAACGCGGGAGAATGGTCAGATGAAGTTTGCCGAGATGACCGTGGCGCAGTTCCTCGAGGCACTCGCCAGTCCAGCACCGACGCCTGGCGGCGGCACGGCTGCTGCGCTCGCCGGGGCGATGGCAACCTCGCTGCTCGTGATGGTGACCGGGCTCGCCAAGTCCAACAGCAACAGCGACGAGGAGAAGGATGCCCTCGCCGATGCCAGGCAGGTCTTGCAACCGCTGGCCGCGACCCTGGCCGCGCTGGCCGATGCCGACGCCGCGTCGTTCGATGAGGTGATGAACGCCTACCGCCTGCCGAAAGCAACCGATGGCGACAAGGCCGCGCGGTCGGCGGCCATCCAGTCGGCGCTGCAAGGCGCCACCATCGTCCCCCTGCAGACGCTGCGCGCCTGCGCGGGGGTCATGACACTGGCCGAAACCGTGGCGGCGTGCGGCAATCGCTCGGCGGTGAGTGACGTTGGCGTGGCGATTGGATTGCTCGAAGCGGCCGCAGCCGGCGCCGAGGCAAACGTGCGGATCAACCTCGGCAGTGTCCGCGACCCGAAGTTCACAGACAACGCCGGCGATGAAACCGGCAGGCTGATGGCGGATGTCTCGCGCCAAGCCGCCGCGGCGCGGGCGCGTCTCGGTTAGCCACCCACGCACGGGTGCCGTGCGCGGGGCCCGGTTAGCCACCCACGCACGGGTGCCGTGCGCGGGGCCCGGTTAGGCCATTGGGTTCCGGGCTAGCGCGGTTTCTGCGTCAGCAGCCGCACCGATGCGCTCGGCGTAAACGTGACTGGCTGCGTGATGAGGCCGGGAATGAACGCCACGTCGGCGCTGTAGCTGATGTCAACAGTGCGGTCCGAAGCTCGCTCGCTGATGGCGATGTCCTCGGCCGCCACCGGCAGTCCGTACTCGGCGGCCAGCGTCATCACCTGCTCGGTGATCTCGGCATCCGACGCGTTCGGCGAGAACAGCAAGGCCTGCTCCACCGCGTCTTCGAACTGATAGTTCGACATCGTCGCGCGCGCGCCCTGAAACGCGGCGGTGAGCAGTGCGAACGCCAGCACCAGCTTGATGATCGTTGTCATGTTCCCACGAGGCGCATGGGGGGAGGAGCGCCTGCCGCCATCATACGCTGTTCGCGGTTCGGTGTTCGCGGTTCGGTGTTCGCGGTTCGCTAGTCGCCGGACTGCGTGGCCGGCCTCAGTGAATCTGGTGCAGCAAGCGGTCCCAGCGAACGCCAAGGAACGACGCCGGCGTCGAGCCATCGTCGGGCGTGTCGAACGACCAGTAGATGAAAAGCGCGCGGCCCTTCACGTACGACGCCGGCAGGAAGCCCCAGAAGCGGCTGTCCTGCGAGTCGTCGCGGTTGTCGCCCATCATGAAGTAGTGGCCGTCGGGCACCGTCACCGGGCCGTACTTGCGCCGCAGGTCGAAGCTGTCGGCCTGGCCGTCGTCGATCGGCGGAAACAGGTAGTGGGCGTATGGTTCCATCAACGGCATGCCGTTGATGTGGATGGTCTGGTCCTTCAGTTCGAGCGTATCGCCAGGCAGACCGATCACGCGCTTGATGAAGTCGCGTTCCGGCTCTTCGGGGAACTTGAACACCACCACATCGCCGCGTTCGATCGGTCGCATCGGCAACAGCGCCCGCTCGATCGGGCTGGCGGCCGGCGCGAAGATGAACTTGTTGACCAGCAGGTGATCGCCGACCAGCAGGTTGGGCTTCATCGAGCCGGTCGGAATCTTGAACGCCTGGAACACGAACGTCCGGACGAACAGCGCCAGGATGACGGCGACGACAATCGACTCGAAGTATTCGCGAACGGTCGACTTCTGAAACGTCGCCTCGGCCATGGCTAATCGTCTCCGATCTTGAGCACGGCAAGGAAGGCTTCCTGTGGAATGTCCACGGTACCGACGCGCTTCATGCGCTTCTTGCCTTCCTTCTGCTTCTCAAGCAGCTTGCGCTTGCGCGAGATGTCACCACCGTAGCACTTGGCGAGCACGTTCTTGCGCAGGGCCTTGACCGATTCGCGGGCGATGATGCGGGCGCCGATCGCCGCCTGGATGGCGACCTCGAACATCTGCCGTGGGATCAGCTCGCGCATCTTGGTCGCGAGCATGCGGCCGCGATCGTAGGCGCGGTCGCGATGCACGATGATCGACAGCGCGTCGACCGGCTCGGCGTTGACCAGGATGTCGAGCTTGACCAGCGGCGATTCCCAGTAACCGGTGACGTGGTAGTCGAGCGAGGCGTAGCCCCGCGAGACGGTCTTCAGGCGGTCATAGAAGTCGAGCACTACCTCGTTGAACGGCAGCTCGTAGGTGATCAGCACGCGGTCGGCGGCCTTGAACTCCAGCTGCTTCTGCACGCCACGCTTGTCCTGGCACAACTGCAGAATGGTCCCGACAAACTCCGCCGGCGTCAGGATCATGGCGGTGATAACCGGCTCTTCGATCTTGCTGATGTGGCCAGCCTCGGGCAGCTTCGCCGGGCTGTCAATCTCGATCACTTCACCATCGGTCCTGGTCACGCGGTAGAGCACGCCCGGCGCGGTGGTCACCAGGTCCATGTTGAACTCGCGCTCGAGCCGCTCCTGCACGATCTCCATGTGCAGCAGGCCGAGGAACCCGCAGCGGAAGCCGAAGCCGAGAGCGAGCGAGGTTTCCGGCTCGAAGAAGAACGCGGCGTCGTTCAGACGCAGCTTCTCGAGCGACTCGCGCAACTCGGAGTACTGATGGCTCTCCACCGGGTACAGGCCCGCGAACACCATCGGCTTCAGTTCCTTGAAGCCAGGGAACGGCTCAAGGGTGGGCCGGTGTGTCTCGGTGACGGTATCGCCGATCTGGGCGTCCGACACGACCTTGATGCCGCAGGCGATGAAGCCCACTTCGCCGGGTCCGAGCTGTTCCACCGGCACGGCCTTGGGCGTAAACACGCCAAGCGTCTCCACTTCGTGGTCCTGCTTGGTGTTCATCATCGTGACCTTGGTGCCGGCGCGGAGGGTGCCCTCGAGCACGCGCACGACGATCACCACGCCGCGATACGAGTCGTACCACGAGTCGAAGATCAGCGCCTTCAGCGGCGCGGCCGGGTCACCATCGGGAGGTGGGAACCGGGTCACGACCGCTTCGAGAATCTCGACGACGCCGTGGCCTTCTTTGGCGCTGGCGAGAATGGCGGTATCGCCATCGAGGCCGATAATGTCCTCGATTTGGCGACGGGCCTCCTCGGGCTGCGCGCTGGGCAAATCGATCTTGTTGATGACCGGAATAATCTCGAGGTTGTTCTCGACCGCGAGATAGGCGTTCGCCAGGGTCTGTGCTTCGACGCCCTGCGAGGCATCAACCAGCAGCAGCGCGCCCTCGCACGCCGCCAGCGACCGCGTCACTTCATAGCTGAAGTCGACGTGGCCTGGCGTATCGATCAGGTTGAGAATGTAGGTCTTGCCATCCTTGGCGGTGTAGTTCAACCGCACCGGATGCGCCTTAATGGTGATGCCGCGCTCGCGTTCAAGGTCCATGCTGTCGAGGACCTGCGCCGACATTTCGCGCATCTGCAGCGCGCCCGTGACCTCGAGAAACCGGTCGGCCAGCGTCGACTTGCCGTGGTCGATGTGCGCGATGATCGAAAAATTGCGGATGTGGGGCTGATTCACTGAAGGTTCAAATCCTGATCCCCACCATTATGACTCATGCCCGACAGTGATAGCATTCGCGCTCGATGCAATTTCGCGCCGACATTGCCACCCCCGCCCTGCTGCTCGATCTCGACGCGTTTGAATCCAACATCACGACCATGGCCGAGCACCTGCGCGCGCGGGGCAAGGGTTTTCGCCCCCACGGCAAGACCCACAAGTGCCCGCAGGTGGCACGCGCGCTGATTGGCGCCGGCGCGGTCGGCTGCTGCGCGGCGCGGCTGGCCGAGGCCGAGGTGTTCGCCGACCATGGCATTCCGGGCCTGCTGATCACCACGGCGGTGGTCGGCCGCGACAAGATCGCCCGGGCCGTCGCGCTGGCCAAGCGCGCCCCCGACACCATGTTTTGCCTGGACGATGCGGCGAATGCGCGGGAGCTGAATGCGGCCGCGCACACCGCCGGCGTGAAGGTGCTGATCGCGATCGACCTCTACTTCGGCCGCACCGGCGTGTTGCCGGGAGCGCCGGCTCTTGCCCTGGCGCGGGTCATCGCCTCGCTCGAGAACCTGACCCTCGCCGGTCTGCAATCGTACGACGGCGAAGCGGCCCACACCACCCCATTCGAGGCCCGCAGGACGCGGACCGACGCGTCCATGGCCAAGGCCATCGCGACGCGAGCGCTGATCGAGGGCGATGGCATCATCTGCCCGATGATCACCGGCGGTTCGACCGGCACCTATCGCTTCGACTCCGAGAATGCCGGCATGACCGAGCTGCAGCCTGGTAGTTTCGTGTTCATGGATATCGACTACGGCCGCATTGGCGGCCCCAGCGGGCCCGAGTACCGCGACTTCAAGAACGCGCTCACGGTGGTCTCGACGGTGGTCTCGCGGCCGCCGGGTTTCGCCATCGTCGACGGCGGCTACAAGGCGTTCTCCACGGACCGGCCGTTTACGCCGACCCCGGTGGATTTGCCCGGCGTGACCTACGGATGGGCGGGCGACGAGCACGGCCGCCTGGACCTCGCCAACGCACCGCGAGAGGTGAAGCTCGGCGATCGCCTGGAGTTCATCCCGCCGCACTGCGATCCGACGGTGAACTTGTACGATCAGATCTACGCTCTGCGTGGCGACCGCGTCGAAGAGGTGTGGCCGATTGCCGCGCGCGGCAAAAGCCAGTAGGCCACGGATTCCAACAGCCACAGATTAGGCGCAGATTAGACATCGATGGTGCAAGCTCTCCAGCGCGAACTTCAAGCTGCTATCGACGGCGAGGTGCGGTTCGACAAGGTGTCGCGGGCCCTCTACTCGACCGACGCCAGCGTCTATCAGATCGAGCCGCTCGGCGTGGTCATTCCGCGGTCGGTCGAATCGGTCGCATGCGCTGTCGCCATCGCCGCGCGGCACGGCGTGCCGATTACCCCGCGCGGAGGTGGCACTTCGCAGGCCGGCCAGGCCATCGGCGCGGGCCTGGTGCTCGATACCTCGAAGTACCTGAACAAGATCCTCGAGATCAACGCCGATGAGCGCTGGGCACGGGTCGAACCGGGCGTCGTTCTGGACGAGTTGAACGCCGAGCTGCGTCCGCACAATCTTCGCTTCGCGCCTGACGTCTCGTCGGCCAGCCGCGCCACCGTCGGCGGCATGATGGCCAACAACTCGAGCGGCGCGCGCTCGGTGCTCTACGGCAAGACCATCGATCATGTGCGAGAACAACGGGTCGTGCTGTCAGATGGCGGACTCGCCCACCTGCGGCCGCTCACCGCGGCTCAACTGGCAGACGCCCAGCAGGGCGACAGCATCGAGGCCCGCGCCTACCGCACGGTGCCGGCACTGGGACAACGACACGCCGCTGAAATCGAACGGCGATTCCCCAAGGTCTTGCGTCGGGTTGGCGGCTACAACCTGGACGAGTTCGTCGATCCAGCCCGCGCGGTCGACCTGACCCGCATCATGGTCGGCTCCGAAGGCACCCTCGGCTTCATTGTCGAGGCGACCATCGGCTTGGTGCCCCTGCCGGCGAGCAAGGCCGTGCTGACGGTCGAGTTCGACGAACTGCTCGACGCGTTGGGCGCGACGCCCGTGATCCTGAAGCACGGACCGTCGGCGGTGGAAGTGATGGACGACTTCATCCTCCGTCACGCCCAGGACCACCCGCTGCTGAATGCACAGCGCCGCTCGATGATCGACCGAGACGGATCGGCGCTGCTCTGTGTCGAGTTCTACGGCGAGCACGCCGATCAGTTGGTCGGGCGCATGGAGGCCGTCGAACAGGATCTGAAGGGCGCCGGCCTCTCGTGCCGCTGCCGGCAAGTGACCGATCCTGCTGCCCAGCAGCGGATCTGGAGCTTCCGCGAGGCGGCGCTCGGCTTGTCGACGGCGATGAAGTCCGACGGCAAGGCGATCTCCTTCGTCGAGGACACGGCGGTCGCCCCAGAACAGCTGCGCGACTACATCGAACGCTTCGTCCGGATCGTCGAGCGCCACGATACCGTGGCCGGCGTCTACGCCCACGCCTCGGTGGGTTGCCTGCACGTGCGGCCGGTCGTGAACCTGAAGACCGCCAGAGGCGTGGCGACGTTTGAGGCGATTGCCAACGAAGTGGCCGACCTCGTCCTGGAGTTCGGCGGCGCGCTCTCGGGCGAACACGGTGACGGATTGGTGCGCGGCGCGTTCAACGAGCGGATGTTCGGGCCCGAACTCTACCAGGCGTTCCGCGACGTCAAGCGGACCTTCGATCCGCACGGCATCTTCAATCCGGGGCGCATTGTCGATACCCCGCCGATCACCTCGCACCTGCGGTTCGGCGCGGGTTATGAAACGCCCAGCCCCGTCACTTTCTTCGATTACTCGGAGCACGGCGGCTACGGTCGCGCGGTCGAGATGTGCAGTGGCGTTGGCCTCTGCCGCAAGAAGCGCGAAGGGACGATGTGTCCGTCGTACATGGTTACGCATGACGAGGCGCACTCAACCCGCGGCCGCGCCAACGTGTTGCGCCTGGCCATGGCCGGGCAACTCGGCGAAGCGGGCCTGTCGGACAAGGGCGTGCACGAAGTCCTGGACCTGTGTCTCGAATGCCGGGCCTGCAAGTCGGAGTGTCCGGTCGGCGTCGATGTCGCCAAGTTCAAGAGCGAGTTCCTCGCCGGCTACTGGGAGCGCCACGGCCTGTCGCCAAGCGCGCGGGTCTTCGGCCACGCGCGGTTGGCGGCCGAGTGGGGCAGCCGCCTGGCGCCGCTCTCGAATGCGATCGCGAGCAGCGCACCGGCGAAGTGGCTGGCGGAAGCCGCCTTCGGCATCGACCGCCGGCGCGAGCTGCCGCAGTTCACACGCCAGACATTGAGCCAGCGGATGGCTGGCCGGGGCTCGACCAGCGACCACCCCACAGCGGTGTTGTTTGCCGACACCTTCACGGAGTTTGAGAATCCCGAGATCGGCGTCGCCGCAATCGACGTGCTCGACGCATCGGGCCTGAGCGCCGCAGTCGCGCCCAATGTGTGTTGCGGCCGGCCCCTGATCTCGCAGGGATTGCTCCGCGAGGCGCGCCAGCAGGCGGCGGCCAACGTGCATGCGCTGTACGACCTGGCCGCGCGCGGCACCGCCATTGTGTTCGTGGAACCGAGCTGCCTGTCGGCGGTGCGTGAGGATGCGCCAGGACTGCTGCGCGGCGAACTGCAACGCCGGGCGCGAGTGATTGCCGGCGTGTCGGTCCTGTTCGAGGAGTATCTTGAACGCGAGCTGTCAGCCGGACGCGGGCAGCTCGCTCTCAAGAGCGGCCCGGCGCGGGTGCAACTGCATCCGCATTGCCATCAACGCTCGATGGGATTGGCCGCGCCGGCCAAGGCCTTGCTGGCACGCATTCCCGGCGCCCAGGTCACTGACCTTGAGGCCGGGTGTTGCGGCATGGCCGGATCGTTCGGTTACACGCGTGATCACTACGAGGTGTCGCGCGCCATCGGCGAGCGCAAGCTGCTGCCCGCCGCGCGCGCCCTCGACGCTCAATCAACCCTCGTCGCCGGCGGCACCTCGTGCCGTCACCAAGTGGCGCATTTCACCGGCGTGCGCGCGGTGCACCCGGCGGTGCTGCTGAGATCGCTGCTGGCCAGGTCCGGCTAATGCCGGACGCTGCATAGGAGACTCGATGAATCTCGCGTGGATTTCGCTCGTGGCGCTGCTGATCGCGATCACGCTCAGCATGTTGACCAGCGTCAACGTGGGCGTGGTTTCGCTCGCCTTCGCCTGGCTCGTCGGCGTGTATCTCGGTGGCATGCCGCTCAACACCGTGATCGGGACATTTCCAGTGCAGCTGTTCCTGACGCTGGTCGGGGTGACGCTGCTGTTCGGCATGGCCGGCATCAACGGCACGCTGGGCCGCGTCGCCGCGCGAGCCGTCCGTGCCTGCCGCGGCAACGCCGGGGTCATCCCGGTGATGTTCTTCGTGATCGCCGTCGCGCTGTCGAGCATCGGCCCTGGCAACATTGCCACCACCGCGATTCTTGCGCCCATGGCCATGGCGGTTGGCGCGCGGGCGGCGGTGCCGCCGTTCCTGATGGCGCTGATGGTCGGCAATGGCGCCCAGGCGGGCGCGCTGTCGCCGTTTGCCCCGACCGGCGTCATCGTCAACGGCATCATGGAGCGCATCGGGCTGGCTGGCTACGAGCTGCAAACCTACGGCAACAACCTGTTCGCCCACGCCATCGTCACGTTCGCGGCGTACCTGTTGTTCGGCGGGCTGAAGCTGTTCACGAGGCGCTCGGTCGAGCCGCAGCTGTCGCAAAGCGACCAGGCCGGCGCGCGCGCCGAGGACGAGCTGATCGAGGCCGAGCCGTTCGAGTGGATCCACTGGCTCACGGTGGCGGTCCTGACCACGCTGGTGCTGGTGGTGGTGTTCTTCGAGATGAATGTCGGCATGGCCGCGCTCACCGGCGCCGCGTTCCTGTCGCTGATGGGTGCCGGCAACGAAAAGGAAGCGATCAAGAAGATGCCGTGGGGCGTCGTGATCATGGTGTGCGGCGTGACGGTGCTGATCGGCGTGCTCGAGAAGACGCAGGGCATGTCGTTGTTTGCCGACCTGCTCGCGAAGATCTCGACGCCGGACACCGTCACGCTGACAATCGCCTTCGTTACCGGCCTGGTCTCGGTCTACAGCAGCACCTCGGGGGTCGTGCTACCCGCCTTCCTGCCCACCGTGCCGGCACTGGCGCAGCAGCTAGGCGGCGCCGATCCACTCGCCATCGCCTCGGCCATGTATGTCGGTGGTCACCTGGTCGACCTGTCGCCGCTCTCGACCATCGGTGCCTTGTGTATCGCGGCGCTGCCGCCAGAGGCCGACGCCAAGAAGCTGTTCAACCAGCTGCTGGCCTGGGGCCTGTCAATGATGGTGGTCGGGGCGCTCCTGTGCTGGGTGCTGTTCTAGAAGCGCGCCTTGCGGCCCCCGAGAAAGGCCGCGACGCCTGCCTTGAAATCGTCGCTGCCGTAGCACTCGCGCAAGATGTCGTCGGCCGAACCCGCTGGCGGTCGACGATGGTCGCGCAGCCGCACGAGCATGGCCTTCGTCGCCTTGATCGTGCTGACGGCGCGGGTCGACAGTTCGGCCGCGAACGTGAGCGTCTCGCGTTCGAGTTCGTCGGGCGGCAGCACGAGGGTCGCCAGTCCACACTGATGCGCCTCGATCGCATCCATCAGCCGGCCGCTGAGTAACAGATCCCTGGTCGCGGCCACCCCGATCAAGTCGACCATGCGCGCGGTGTTGGCGATCGACAGGCAATTGCCGAGCGTGCGCGACACCGGGACGCCGAAGCGCGCGCGATCGGAGCACAGGCGAAAATCACACGCCATGGCAATCGCACAGCCGCCGCCAACTGCCGCGCCGTCAACTTCAGCAATCGTCGGCAGGGCGACCCGCTCAATGCGATCGATCACGGCATCGAGGCGGCGTTCGTAGGCAACCCCGGCGTCACCGTTGGCGAACTCACCAAATTGCGAGATGTCAGTGCCGGCCGCGAAGGCGCCCCCGGCTCCGCGTATGATGAGCACACGCACGCCGTCGGCGGTTTCGGCCGCGTCGCACGCCGCGACCAGTGCGTCGTACATGTCCCAGGTCAGCGCATTGCGCGCCTCTGGCCGATTGAATGTCACCACCCCAACGGATCCGTTGATGTCCCAGGCTAAGTTGCTCGATGGCATAGTGGTTCTCGATACGGCGCAGGTCATGGCCGGACCGTATTGCGCGATGTTACTGGCTGACATGGGCGCGCGCGTGATTAAAGTGGAGCCGCCGGACGGCGATTCCACGCGCGCCATGGCCGGCGCCCGCGGCAACGACAGCGCGGCGTTCAACGCCGTCAACCGCGGCAAGCAGGGCATGGTGCTGAACCTGGCCACGGACAAGGGCCGCGACGTCTTCATGCGCCTCGCCCGCAGCGCCGACGTGATCGTCGAGAACTACCGTCCCGGCGTCATGGCCAGGCTGGGCCTTGATTACCCGGCCGTGTCGGCGCAGAACCCGCGGGTGATCTACGCCTCGATCTCCGGGCACGGGCAGACCGGGCCGTGGGCCGCCAAGGGTGGCTTCGACCTGATCGCGCAGGGCCTGTCAGGAATCATGTCGGTGACCGGTACGCCGGGCGGACCGCCGATCAAGGCGGGCCTGCCAGTAACCGACCTCGGCGCCGGCCTGTTTGCGTCGATCGGCATTCTGGCCGCGCTGCACCACCGGAACCAGTCCGGACGTGGGCAGCACATTGACACGTCGCTGGTCGAAGCTGGACTCGCGCTGTCGGTGTGGGAAGCCACCGAGTATTTCTCGAAGGGGCAGGCGCCCGGTCCCCTGGGGTCCGCACACCGGATGACGGCGCCCTACCAGGCGTTCCAGTGCGCCGACGGCTACATTACGATTGGCGCCGCCAACGATCGCAATTTCGCCAAGCTGGCGGCCGTACTGGGACACCCCGAGTGGACCTCGGATTCGCGATTCGTGAAGGATCACCTGCGCGTGCAGCACCGCGACGAACTGGCGGCGCTGATCGAGGCCGTGACCGTCACGGAGACGCGGGACGCGTGGATCGCACGGCTCGACCAGGCCGGCATCCCGTGCGGGCCGATTCTTGATTACGAGGGCGCCTTGAACACACCCCAGGCGATTGCCCGCGAGATGACGGTGGCGGTCGAACATCCACGGCTCGGGCGCCTGCGCACGTTGGGAACGCCGCTAAAAATGTCCGCGACGCCGCTCAATCCGCGCGGCCGGGCACCGATGCTGGGCGAACATACCGACATGGTTCTGCTGGACGCCGGCTACAGCGACGACGAGATCGAACAGCTGCGATACGCCGGCGCGGTGCTGTAGGGACTAGGTCCAGATGACCGGCGCGCCATAGGGTTCGAGCGCGCGATCGTGTGTGACGAGGGTGGCCTTCTCGACCAGCGCCTGCGCCACGAGCAGGCGGTCGAACGGATCGCCATGATGCGCCGGCAGGTCGAGCAGCCGTTCGGCATGGGCCAGCGAGACCGGTAGTTCGGTGAAGCCGTCGACCGCCACCAGTATCCGAAACCGCTCGTCGAGCCGCAGCCGGCCGCGGGCCGCTTTGATGGACGCCTCCCATCCCGAAACCGCGCTCACCCACACGAGATCGGCGGTGGCGATCGCCTCCCTGGCCTCGCGGCCAAGTCGGCGGTCGTCAGTCTGCCACCACAGCAGCACGTGAGTATCGAGGAGCAGTCTCAATCAGCATCCCCGTCGAAGGCCGCCTGCAGGTCGGCGGGCAGCGGCGCATCAAAGTCGTCGCTGATCCACACCTGGCCCTTGGCCCGGCCCGGCTTGCGCCGCGTCGTGTCCCGGAAGGCCACCAGCTTCGCCATGGGCTTACCCGCCTTGGCAATGATGATCTCCGAACCCGCCGCCGCCTGGTCGACCAACGCCGACAACTGCGTCTTCGCCTCGTAAAGATTCAACAGAGTGCCCATGTGACGACGATACCGTCGTCTGCCAGATTGGTCAAGTTGGTCAAGCTTGGTCGACCGACCATCCGCGGTCTGCAGGTCGCTCCGCGCCGCGGCCGGGCCTGACGGCCGGCACGCGTTGGCTCGCGGGTGGCAAGTGTGAGATCGTGAAGCAGTCCATTCACGCAGCCGTCATTCCTATGAACAAATTTCGAGTCCTCCCCGCCGTGCTCTGCTTCGTCCTCTTCGCCGTGGCGCTCGCCGCCCAAGGCATGCGCGGTGGCACCCAGATCGCGCCGGGGCAGGAATGCCCACCGGGGACGACCGAGGTCAGGCCTGGGAGTTGCCAGGCGCCGACGGAGCCGCCGCCGAGCATTCTCGACTATCGGCCGCGCTCGACGCTGGTGACCGCCGAGCACAAGGTGCCCAAGGCGAAGTTCCCGACCGTGGACGTGCACGGGCATCCCGGCAACCTGACGACTCCGGACGCCATCAATCGCGTCATCGGCATCATGGACTCCCTCAACCTGAAAGTGATGTTGGTTGCCGAGAACGTGTCGGGCGAGCGCCTGACGCGGACGCTTGAGGCCATCAACGCCAGCCCGTTCAAAGAGCGTTTCCGGGTGCTGGCTGGTGTTGACTTCAGGAACGTCGGCCCGGGATGGGGCGAGAAGGCCGCCAAGCAGCTCGAAGCCGACATCAAGGCCGGCGCGATTGGCGTCGGCGAGGTCGGCAAGCAGTTCGGGCTGCGCATCACCAAGCCCGATGGCTCGCGCCTCAAGGTCGACGATCCGGAGCTGGATCCGCTGTGGGCCGCTTTCGCCCGCCTGGATGTGCCGGCGTTCATCCACACCGCTGAACCGCAGGAGTTCTTCCAGCCGCAGGACTTCAAGAACGAACGCTGGCTTGAACTGTCGCTGTTCGCCGACCGCCGCAACAACCAGCCGGGGCAAGTCACGTTCGAACAGCTGCTCACCGAGCGGAACAACGTCTTCCGCAAGCATCCCAAGACGCGCTTCGTCGCCGCCCACTTCGGCTGGCACGCCAACGACCTGGCGCGTGCCGCGAAGATGCTCGACGAGTTTCCGAATGTAACGATCGAAGCTGGCGCGATCCTCTACGACCTGGGCCGCCAGCCGCGCGCCGCGCGGGAGTTCTTCGTCAAATACGCCGACCGGATCATGTTCGGCAAGGATTCGTTCCAGCCCAACGAATATCCGTACTACTGGCGCGTGTTTGAAACCGCAGACGAGTATTTCGACTACTACCGCGACTACCACGCCTTCTGGAAGCTCTACGGCATGTCGCTGCCGGACGATGTGTTGAAGAAGGTGTATTACAAGACCGCGCTGAAAGTATTCAAAGGCTTGCCGCAGTCCGGCTGGCCGCAATAACACGCGAGACGAGGCAACCCTTCAAGGGTTGCCTCCGATCTGTTCTAGCGCTGCTCGACGGGAATCCAGGTCTGCGGATAGGCCGGGCCGGTGTAGTCGGCACGCGGCCGGATCAGGCGGTTGTTGCCCAACTGCTCCAGGACATGCGCCGTCCAGCCGCTGATCCGGCTGACTGCGAAAATCGGCGTGTACAGATCGATGGCAATCCCCATCGTGTAGTAGGTCGACGCGGAATAGAAGTCGACGTTCGGGTGCAGTTTTTTCTCGGCCTTCACCAGCGCCTCAATGCGCTCGCTCATCTCGAACCACTTGGTGTTGCCGGCCTTCTGGCCCAGCTCCTTCGACATCTGCCGAAGGTGGGTCGCGCGCGGGTCCTCGGTGTTGTAGACCCGGTGGCCAAACCCCGAGATCTTTTCCTTGCGCGCGAACTTCCCCTTCACGAACGCGTCAATGCGATCGGCTGGTGCGTCCTGGCCAATGTCGATCAGCATCTTCATCACTTCAGCGTTGGCGCCGCCATGCAGCGGCCCCTTCAGCGTGCCGATGCCGGCGACGATGGCAGAGTGGATGTCGGTGAGGGTCGCGGCCGCCACCCGCGCGGCAAAGGTCGAGGCGTTCAGCTCGTGATCGGCATGCAGCGTCAGCGCGACATCCATGGCGCGAATGGACGTGGCGTTGGGTCGCGTCCCAAACAGCATGTAGAGAAAGTTCGCGGCATGCCCCATGGCGGGATCGGGAGCAATCGGGCCCCCGCCTTGTTGCATGCGGCCCCAGGTGGCCACCAGGCTGGCGACCTGCCCGGTCAGCCGCACCGCCTTGCGATAAGACGCCGCGAGCGAGTTGTCGTGGGCTTCGGGATCGTAGTGCCCAAGCGCCGAGGTCAGGGTCCGCAGGGCGTCCATGCCATCGGAGGGCGGCAGCATGTTCATCAACCGGATGATCGACTCGGGCAGCGGCCGCGCCGCCGCCAGTTGCGATTGCAGATCGCCGAGTTCCGCACGGTTCGGCAGTCGGCCGTGCCAGAGCAGATAGCAGGTCTCCTCAAACGTCGCGTGCCGCGCGAGATCGTGGATGTCATGTCCGCAATACGCGAGCACGCCGCGATCACCATCCAGGAAACAAATTCGTGAGGATGTCGCGACGACGTCTTCGAGTCCGCCTTTGGGTTTTGCCTCTGCCGCCATGAGGGGATCTTACTTCGGCTTGCGGCTTGCGGCTTGCGGCTTGCGGCTTGCGGCGCGTCCGTCACGAAACTCGAACCATCGCGCGGGCCTGTGCTGGCGTTCGCACATGCGACGTTCCCCGATGCTCGCGGCTGCCCTCGCCCTGGCCACGCTGACTGCCGTGCAGGCCCGGCGGGTGCCCGACGTGGCCTGGCCGCAGTTTCGCGGGCCGTCGGGGGCCGGCATTCTCGACTCGGCCTCGCTGCCCACCGCCTGGTCGGCGACCAGCAACGTCGCCTGGAACGTCGAGGTCAAGGGTCGCGGCTGGTCGTCACCCGTGGCGTGGAACGACACGGTCTACGTCACGTCCGCCATCAGCCCCGGCGCGTTCAAGGCGCCCGCTACCGGCATTTTCAGTCCACACCCAGTCCGGTGGCGGCCAACGGGCTGCTCTACCTGGCCACCGGCTCGCAGGGCGAGAACAACCGCCCGGTATTTGCGGTGAAGCCGGGCGCCAGCGGCGAGATCTCGCTGGCCAAGGGCGAGGACCGCAACGCGTTCGTCGCCTGGTTCCACCCGCGGGCCTCCGCCTACACCTCGTCTCCGCTGGTCTATCGCGGGCGGATGTACGTCGTGAATGACAACGGCATCCTGACCGTGTTCGATGCGGCTACCGGCAAGGAGATCTACAAGGCGCGCGCCGGCGGATTGGGCCACACGTTTTCGGCGTCACCCTGGGCGTCGGACGGCAAGGTCTACCTGTTGAGCGAAGACGGCCACACCTTCGTGATCGAGGCCGGCGACAAGTACGTCGAGCTGGCCAGGAACAGTCTCGACGAAATGAGCCTGGCGTCGCCGGCGCTCGCGCCGAACGCCATGTTCATGCGGACGCAAACGCGCTTGTACCGCATTGGCCGCTAGGCGCGGACCGGCTGAGGTTCCGGGGTATGCTGAGGCCCCCTGAAGGAGGACCTCGCATGGCAGACCAGTCCTACAAGAATCACGTTCGTTGGCTCCCGGCGTTTCATTTCTTCGCCGTGCCGGTGCTGTTGCTCAACACGATCAACGAGTTGCGCCATCTGCTGAACAACCCCTCGCGCAGCACCGCGTTCGCCGCGGTCGTGGCGGCCGCCATCCTGACCGTGGCCTTCCTGGCACGCACGCAGGCGCTGCAGGCGCAGAACCGGCTGATCCGCCTGGAGATGCGGCTGCGGCTGCAGCAGTTGCTCGCCGCCGACGTGATGGCGCGCTTCAACGACCTCACCGTGTCGCAGCTCGTCGCACTGCGGTTTGCCAGCGATGGCGAGTTGCCGGCGCTCGTGCCGACGGTGTTGCGGGACGGCACCAAGCAGGCCGACATCAAGAAGATGATCAAGCAGTGGCAGGGCGATTACGTCCGTGTGTAGGGCGCGGCTATCGCCCTGAAATCCCCAGTGTCTGACCGCCCCGCGACGGTACGGCCACGCCACCGCCCGGCTCCCACGCCGGCGGATCGTCTGTGGTCGAGGTGGTCGGCAGGCCCTCGAGCACCGAGATGGCCCACTCAAGCGCGCCGGTCTCGCGCTCGTGGTGGTCGATGAGCCACTCGAGGCGATCGCTGGGGTCGCCCGACGTGGCCGCGTCGATGCCATCCCGGTAGTGGTCGGTGTCTTCGAGCTCGTCCACGGCGTCCTCGCTCGGCTCAGCGGTCACGCGGTCGGCCCGCTCGCGGTAGAAATCGTAGCGGTCGTGAATGTCCTGGGCCTGTTCGGCGCGTTCGGCCCAATCGCCGAAGCCGCCCTGGAACATCGCGAACGCCCCGGCGGGCAATCTGAACGCCGCGTTGACCAGCCCCATCGTCGGCAGCACCGCTGCCACGCCCCGGTGACGCGGGCGCGAGCGATGGAACGTCCATCCCCGATCATGAACCTCGTGGACTTCGGGCTTGCCACGCGGTCCGCGCCTCATGAAGCGAATGGTCTTGAAGGCATAGGCGCGTAGCCGCGCATCGTGCGGATGCACCCGCGGCGCAATCGCATCGTTGTAGACGGTCTCGGTGCGCCCCCCACTGGCGTCCTCAATGGCAACAATGCGGTTGAGGCGATCGCGGGTGACGGTGACGCGGCCGGGCATCAGCACTTCGACGCGGGTATTCGCAAACGAGTCTGGGAAGAAGCGGATGAAGTAGCCCTGCTGGTGCCGCGACCATTGTCCCCGCCGAATGGCGTTGCGCTGGTCCGCTGGCCGCACGCCGCCCAGCACCGCGATCCGTTCGACCTCGGCGTAGGTGACGTCAGCCCGGCTGAACTGGTAGCGCAGGTCCGATTCGATCTCCAACGCTTGCCTGATCGGGGCGGCAACCCCGGCCAGCAACCGTGTCCGCTCGGTGGCGGTGAGTAGATCCAGGCCACTCGCGTTGATGGCACGGATCTCGTTCGCGGGCAACAGTGCCCGCGCCGCCGCCTGCAGCTTCGGGTTCATGTCGCTCACGCGGACGCGGGAGAGGATAGCCCACAGCAGCATCTGTGCATCACCCCTGGGAATCTCGGGATGCCTGACCGTGCCGGCCAGAATCGCCTGGATAGCTGGAGCACGGTTGCCCTTGATCGGCGCCAGCAGGTAACCATCGCCCTTGCCAGGGGCATGAGTGGCCGTGCGCAGGCAGTAGCTCTCAAACGTGCCCTCCCACAGCCCGGGTTGCAGGATGAAGCCGCCGGTGTCGGTGCGGGGCAGGCTGCGCAATGGCTGCGCCCGGCGGCGCACTTCTTTGCGATCGAGCGCGGGCAATGGGCGCGCGGTGTCGTCGAAATTCGTGGTCAGTGGCGCGCCACGGAGGAACCCGTCAAGGGATGGCAGCTTGCGGGCCAGCCCGCCGAGATCCCTGGGCAATTGGGCTGCCGTTACCACGGGCAGCAGCACCAGTAACACGAGCGTTACGGCTGAGCGCATCGCTGACTCCTGGGGAGGAGGGGATGATTGTACTCGGTGCGAGAGTAGACTGGATCGACACACATGCCGACTCCGTTTCTCACCCTGTCCACCAACGATGAGCTGGAGCGCGCCATCGCCCGCTCGACCGAGGTGCCGGTCGTGATCTTCAAGCACAGCCCGACGTGCGGCATCAGCGCGCAGGCGTTCGAATCGATTTCGGAATGGCTGGCCGCCTCGACGCCGGCCGGCGAGTTCTTTGTCGTGCCGGTGCAGGCCAGCCGCGCGCTGTCGACGGAATTATCGACGAGGTTTGGGATTCGCCACGAGTCGCCGCAAGCGATGCTGATTGATCACGGCGCGGTCGTCTGGCACGGCTCGCACTACCGTGCGACGGCAACGTCCATTGCCGCCGCGCTCGACAAGCTCGCGGCCGCTACTTCGGCTCCGGAATCGGCTTCCCGCTGAGATCGACAAACGTGATGTTGGTGAAGGCGCCCAGCTGATCTTTCACCTTCGCGTAGTCGCCGACGATCACCACCACCGAATCCTCCGACCCCAACAGCATTTCTGCACCGGTCCTGATCGCCTCTGCCGAGGGCTGGGAGATCTGCCGCTGGAACGTTTCCGGATAGTCCTTGGGCAATGCGAACGCGTTCACGGTATTGATGGTGCCGGCAAAGCCGGCCTGGGTCGCGTTCTGGATCAGGAACAGGCCGCGTGAGTACTGCTTGGCATCGGCGAGTTCCTCGGTTTCGGGTCCGCCCGCGCGCAGCTTGTCGATCTCCGCGTAGATCTCCTTGAGCGTCGCGCCGGTCACTTCGTTCCGGACGTCGGCCGCCGCGCGGTAGAACCCACCCTCGGCCATGGCCTGAAACTGTGACTGCGGCGAATAGGTGTAGCCCTTTTCTTCGCGAATGTTCCGAACCAGCCGTGAATCGAACGCGGCGCCGTAGATCTGATTCGTCAACTGCAAGGTGTACCAACGCGCATCATCGCGACGGGTCGCGAAGTTGCCGACTGAAATCGACGACTGCACGCTGTTGGGCCGCTGGACGAACACCAGGCGGCGGCCCTTGGTCACCGGCATGACCGGCGCTTTCGTCTCGGGCAGTGCGGCGCGCGGCCACGTGCCGAACGCCTGTTCGGCGGCGGCGAAGACGGCCTCGGGTGCCGCGTCGCCAACCACCAGCAGGAAGGCGTTGTTGGGCCGGTAGTAAGTCGCGTGATAGGCGGCTACGGCGGCCCGATCGATCGCCGGCAGGCTGTCGAGAGTCGGCCCGGTTCGCGAGTAGGGATGATCGCCAAACAGCGACTGCCGGAAGACCTTGTTCGAGACGAACTGCGGCGAGGCCATCTGCGCCTGCAGCTGCTGCGCGGTGTTCGACTTGAGCAAGTCGACCTCGGCTTGCGGGAACGCCGGGTTGCGCACCACGTCGGCCAGCAGGGTCAGCAGGCGCGGCATTGATGCCGACAGACCCCGCATCTGGAAGGTCGTGGAGTCCTGGCCGGCGGCGCCGGAAAGGGTGGCGCCCATGGCAAAGACCTCGCGCTTGATCTGCTCGCTCGACCGCGTGGCGGTGCCTTCTTGCGCGGTATCGGCGACCAACTGCGCCAGACCGGCCTGGCCGGCGGGATCGAGCGCAAGCCCCGCCCGCACGGTCAGCATCGCGCTGATCTTTGGGACCGTCGCGTAGCGAACCGCCACGACGTGCAAGCCGTTGGCGAGGGTGCGCTCAACGCGTGGTGGCGGAGCAAACGGTTTCTCGGGGCCTACTTCAGGCTTCGCTAACGCCTGGCTCCACGAGGGTGCCACGGTGGTGACGAGCGCGGCGAAGGCCAGCGCGAACGCACGAGTCAGGCGATGGCGGATCATCGAGCACCTCCCGGTGCCGGCTTGGCGGTGGCGGGGCGGCTGTCGATGGACGTGCGGTTCGTCGGCACGAGCCAGCGGCCGGCCGCCGCCTTCACCTCGTCCACGGTGACCTTGTCGAGCTCTCCCAGGATGGTGTTGATGCGGCCCGGGTCGTCGTCAAACAACGCGAACGCCGCCAGCAGATTGGCGCGGCCGAAGCGCGGCATGCCGCCGCTTTCCATCTCGTCGAGGAAGCCAGACCGGATGGTGGTCTTGGCCTGTTCGAGTTCCGCCGCCGAGATGCCCTTGTCGCGCACCTCGGCGAGCACGCTCTCAATCGCCGCCAGCACCTGATCGGCGGTCTTGTCGTTCAGGTAATCGACTCGCATCGTGTAGAGCATGGGACCCTTCATGTCCCAGTTGCTGCCCAGGAAATTGAAACCGCCCTGCGAGGTCATCGCCAGGCGCTCGTCGCGCACCAGCTTGCGATACATGCGCGCGCTGTCGTCGCTGTTGAGCAGCGGATCGAGCACGCTCAGGGCAAAGAAGTCTTTCGACATGCGCGCCGGCAGGTGCCACGCGGCAGCCAGCGCCGGAGTGCGGGCGAGTTGGTCTTCGCGTACGAAGTGCTTGGTGGTGGTCTGCGGCGGCTCGGAGACATCCGACGGCGGCGGCAGCGGTTGACGCGGAATTGAACTGAAGTGCTTCTCGGCCAACCGCTTGACCTCGACGGCGGTGGTGTCGCCCACCACCACGAGCACGGCATTGTTCGGCGCGTAATAGGTCTTGAAGAAGCTGCGCACATCTTCGAGGGTCGCGGCCTCAAGCTCTTTCAGGTCGCCGTAGAAGTTGTGGGCGTTGTGCCAGTTGGTGTTGGCCCGCTCCCAGATCTCGATCCATTCGAATCCGCCATGCGGCTGGTTGAGCACGTTGACCCGCACCTCTTCGCTGACGACGTTCTGCTGGTTCTTGAGGTTCTCGGCGCTGACGTCGAGTGACCGCATGCGATCGGCTTCAAGCCAGATGGCGCGCTCAAGCGCATTCGCCGGCAGCGCCTGGAAGTAGTTGGTGTAGTCGAAGCGTGTCGAGCCATTGACGATGCCGCCGGCTTCCTGCATGAGGCCGACGTGCTCCATCTTCTTCACCTGCGCCGAGCCCTGGAACATCATGTGCTCGAACAGGTGGGCGAACCCGGTTCGGCCCTTGGGCTCGACCCGGAAGCCGATGTTGTACATCACCTCCACCAGCACCACCGGGGCGGTGTGGTCTTCACTGACCACCACCTTCAGCCCGTTGGGCAGCGTGAAGTAGTCGACCGGTACTTTGAATTCCTGCGCCGACGCCGGCAGGGCAGTTACGACGAGAAGCAACGCCCACAGTAACTGGAACAATCGTTTGGACATACGGTTCACCTGATTCCCGAAAGAATAGACGAAGGCAAGGCGCAGACGGTTGCGGTGGTTCCGGGGTTCTGCAAACAGTAAGGGCGGCCACCTGGCCGCCCAACTTGCGAGTGCAACGTTCAATCTGCCAGTTCTAACGTCGGCCTAGGCTTCCTTACCCTGCACCACCGCGACGGCCGAGTCGCCGCCGTACTGCTGGAACAGCGACAGCATGCCGGTGTAGAGGAAGCCGACCTGGAACAGCATGAGGAACGGCACGGTGCCGTAGATGCCGTTGGCGAGCGCATAGAACAGCGTGCCAGTGAAGTAGAGGCCTAGCGCCAGCTCGATCATCGGCTGCACGGCCACCGACTGGCGGTACTTCTTCTGACTCCAGTCGTCGCCGTTGGCTTCGACCGCATACTTCGGCGTGCGGACGAACTCGCTGGGTTTGTGGAACAGGGCTTCAAATACGGCCTTGGTGTTGTTGACCGCCAGGCCGATGCCGATTGACATGAGAATCGGCAGGTACTTCAGCCGCTCGGTCCAGCTCTGGGGATACAACTCGCGCTGGCAGACCATGTAGAAGTTGGCGACCGACGCCGTCGCCGCAAAGAACAGCGGGATGTCGATCAGCAGCATTTCGTACCAGCCCATGTTGTAGCGAATCACCATGGACGGTCCCATCAGGATCGACAACACCACCATCAACGGATAGTTGAAGTTGGCTGACAGGTGGAAGAAGGCTTCGGCTTTCACCTTGAACGGCTGATCCGACTGCAGAATGCGCGGCATCAGCTTCATGAAGGTCTGGATCGAGCCCTTCGCCCAGCGATGCTGCTGCGACTTGAACGCGTTCATCTCGACCGGCAACTCGGCGGGGGCGACGTGGTCCTGTACGAACACGAACTGCCAGCCCTTGAGCTGCGTACGGTAGCTGAGGTCGAGGTCTTCGGTCAGCGTATCGTGCTGCCAGCCGCCACCATCGGCGATCGCGGTCTTGCGCCAGATGCCGGCGGTGCCGTTGAAGTTGAAGAAGCAACCGGCGCGGTTACGGCTGCCATGCTCAAGCACGAAGTGCGCGTCGAGCAGCACGGCCTGAATCTTCGTCAGCAGCGAGTAGTCTTCGTTGATGTGGCCCCAGCGCGCCTGCACCAGCGCGACCTTCGGATCGGTGAAGTAGTGCACCGACCGCATCAGGAAGTCAGGCTTGGGAATAAAGTCGGCGTCGAAGATCGCGACATACTCGCCGCGGCACACCTTCAAGCCCTCATCGAGCGCGCCCGCCTTGTAGCCGGTGCGGTCTTTGCGGTGCAGGTATTTGATGTCGACGCCTTGCAGCGCGTGCCGGCGCACGGCGAGTTCGGTGATCTGCCGCGTTTCGTCGGTGGAATCGTCCAGTACCTGGATTTCCAGCTTCTCGCGCGGATAGTCGATCTGGCACACCGCGTCGATCAGTCGATCGACGACATACATTTCGTTGTAAAGCGGAAGCTGGATGGTGACGACCGGCAGTTCGGCGAAGTCCGCCTTCGGAACCGGCTGCTCGTGCTTGTGCTTCATGTAGATGTACACCAGGTAGTACCGGTGCCATCCATACACGGCCAGGATCAACAGGACAAAAAAATATAAAGCGAGTATGAGTGTTTCGACTGCAGTCATCTATTATGGAGGCTTCTGCCTCGTAGTCCAGTCCATCATTATAGGAATCGACTGCCAGTAAAGTCAACAAAACACGGACGATAGCGTTCATGACACCGGCTGAACTACGCATCATTCTGGAACAGGTTCGCGAGGGTCGAACCGAGACCGCCGAGGCCTTCGACCAACTCCTGACGGCGTTTCGGGACCAACCCTTTGAGGATCTTGGGTTTGCGAAGGTCGACCACCACCGGTCGATACGGCAGGGCTTTGCCGAAGTCATCCTTGGCCTTGGCAAGACACCGGCGCAAATTGCCACAATCGCGGCCCAAATTGTCAGGCACGGCCATCCCCTGCTGGTCACCCGGGCCGAACCAGCCGCCTGGCACGCGGTCCGCGAAGTGGTGTCCGAAGCGGAGTACCACGAGCTGGCCCGCGCCATCACCGTGAAGCGGGAGGTGCCCATGGGCGTAGGCACCATCGCTGTCTGCTCGGCAGGTACCTCGGACATCCCGGTGGCCGAAGAAGCCGCCGTCACGGCTGAGCTGATGGGCAACACCGTCGATCGGATGTACGACGTCGGCGTTGCCGGCATCCATCGCATCCTGAAACACCGGGCCCGGCTCGAGGCCGCCCGCGTGGTCATCGTCGTCGCCGGCATGGAAGGCGCGCTGCCCAGCGTCGTGGCCGGCATGGTCAGCGTGCCGGTGATCGCCGTGCCGACCAGCATCGGTTACGGGGCGAGTTTCGGCGGAGTCGCCGCGCTGCTGGGCATGCTGAACTCGTGCGCCAACGGCGTGTCGGTGGTCAACATCGACAACGGCTACGGGGCGGGGTGTATCGCCAGCATGATTAATCACTTGTAATTGGCGGGATCAGGGGTCCGGGGTCCGCGCACTGCGCTCGGATCCCCGGGTCCCGGATCCCGGATCCCGGACCCCAATGCTTGCATTACGAACCCTGGAATTCGATCGCATCGTTGACGCCGTCACCGCGCTGGCGCTGACCCCTCTCGGGGCGGCGGCGTTGTCCGAGCTGGAGCCGTCGACCGATCCGAGAATCGTCGTCGCCGCGCAGGAAGCGACCAGCGAGACGGTGCGCTTTCTCGAACGTCACCCGCTGTTTCCGCTGCGGGCCGGCGACAGCCTGCCTGACGCGCTGGCCTCACTCGCCATCACCGGCCGCCCGCTTGAGCCCCTGCAACTGCGATTGGTGGCGGACTTCGTCGACTCGGTGGATCAGGCGGGCGTCAGCGTGCGGCGGGCCGGCGCGGACTTCCCCATTCTCGGCAAGCTGGTCGCTCTCCTCGCGTCGTTCAAGGACGAAGTCAACGCCGTGCGCCAGGCGATCGATCCTGGTGGTGAGGTGCTCGACCACGCCAGCCCCGAGCTGAAGCGCATTCGCAACGAGCTGCGCCAGAAGCGCCAGAAGGTGCGCGGCACGCTGGAGCAGTTCACACGCGGCAGCTCTGCGAAGTACTTGCAGGACGAAGTGGTCACCGAGCGGAACGGCCGCTTCGTGCTGATGGTCCGGGCCGAACATCGCGTCAACGTACCGGGCATCGTCCACGGCAGTTCCACGACGGGCGCGACGCTGTTCATGGAACCGGCGGCCACCGTCGAGATCAACAACGACATCGTCCAGCTGGAGGATCGCGAGCGCGAAGAGATTTTTCGCATCCTGCTCGAGTTGACCGATCGCTTCCGCGAACGGCCGGCCGACCTGGCCGAGATTCAGAACGTCGCGCGCGAGATCGACTCGCTGCAAGCGAAGGCGCGCTACAGCTCGAAGCTCAACGGCCTCGAGCCCACGTTCACGGCCGATACCAGCCTCGAGCTGAAAGGCGCGCGGCATCCCATGCTCGAGCGCGCGGTGCCGGTGGATGTCTTGCTCGATCCACCGAATCGCGTGCTCCTGATCACGGGTCCCAACACCGGCGGCAAGACGGTGGCGCTCAAGACGGCCGGCCTGTTTGCACTGATGGCACAGGCGGGACTGCACGTCCCCGCCACGACGGCGCGGCTCCCGGTCTTCCGCTCGGTGTTTGCTGACATCGGTGACGAGCAGTCGATCGAGAACAGCCTGAGCACGTTCTCCTCTCACATCACCAACCTGGTGTCGATGGAGCGAGAGATGCAGTTGCCGGCGTTGGTGCTGCTCGATGAAGTAGGAACCGGCACCGACCCGAACGAAGGCGGCGCCCTCGCCACTGCCATCGTCCAGCATTTCCGTCAGCGCGGTGCGCTGGTGATGGCGACGACGCACTTCGATTCGGTCAAGACGTGGGGGATCGGCACAGAAGGCGTGGCCGTGGCGGCGTTCGCCTTCGATCCGCAGAACTTTGCGCCAACCTACCGGTTGATCTACGGCGCTCCCGGCCGGAGCCTGGCGATTGAGATGGCACAGCGCCTCGGCATGCCGCCGGTCGTGATCGCCGCGGCGCGCGGCTATCTCAGCGACGACCAGAAACGGCTGCAGGCCCACCTGTCCCGTCTCGACGCACAGGCCCGCGCACTCGAAGCCGATCGCATCCGGCTGGAGCGCGAGCGGCGCACGTTCAACGAGACCAACGCCGCGCTGTCACTGCGCGAACGGTCGTTGACTGAGCGCGAAGAGGTCTTCAAGAAGCGCCTCAACGAACGGCTCGACGACCGCCTGCGCCAGGCCCGCCGCGATGTCGATGCGGTGATCGATCAGTTGAAGGAGAAGTCGGAGGCCCTCGCGGAAAGAGCCTCGCTGCGCGCGGCGATTAACACCGGCGAGTCGGGAGCGGCGAAGGCCGAGGCCCGCGCAGAGATCGATCGCATCGTCGAAGATCTGCGTCACCCGTCAGCCGGGTCTTCCTTGTCCGCCGAAGCGCGCGGCGCGAAGACGGAAGACCCGCCTTCCGTGGGCGCCAAGGTTTCGCTCGGCATGGTTCTCGAGGGCATCATCGTCTCGATCGACGGCAACCAGGCCGAGGTGGATGTCCGCGGCAAGCGCATGCGGGCGAAACTCAAAGAGATGCGGGTGATCGGTGGCGCGCCGCAGGGTGGCGGCATGCCGAAAGGCAAGGTCCGCGTGAATGTGGACCTGAAGCCACGCGAAGGCATGCTGAGCGAGCTGAAAGTGATCGGGATGACGGTGTTTGCCGAGCCTCCGCCTGAGGCTGATGCACTGGACGCGGTCATCGACAAGACGGACCTGATGACTCAGCTGCAATGGCTGCTTAGCGTCCGCTGATGAGATTCGCGATCATCAATTCCGGATCGTCGACAGGCTGCGGAAGATCGCCGTTCCAGCGGACCATGCCGTCAGCTTCGATGAGAAACAAAGCGGGCTGCACCGTGGCAGCCCGATTGGCCCCGAGCTCTGCCGCCGCTCGTCCCCACAGACGACAACAGCTGCCCGGCTGACCGGCGAGAGTATCCCTCAGGACCGGAAACGGAAACGACAGAGCCGACTGTTTGTGCTCCGGCGTCAGCGGTGACGAAATTGCAAACACCATGATCCCGGCTTTCTTCAGAGCGGGATGGAACTCCTTCAGCTTCTTGAGCACAGGATCGGCGGTCGGCCCCGAACTCGCATCAAAGAAAACCAGCACGATTCGATACCGGTTGAGATATCCGTTCAGTTGAATCGGGCGATCGTGCTGATCAAGCAGCTGAAACAACGGTGCAGGTCGCATGTCGACCGCTTCCAGTGTTGTTGTCGTGGACTGCCGCGGAGTCGCAATTCTCCAGGCGGTTGCCGACACAACACCGGCCAGCAAAATCAAAAGAGCCAGGAATCGGAGCTTCATAGGTCTGACTGATGCGGCAGGGAATGATGGAGGTTTGTGTCGAACCTGAGGATTCTAACGAGCTGATGTCGGCGTGCATCAGCCGAGCCAGAAATCCCTGCCGACATCCGGAATTGAAGCAAGCTAGGTTTTGTCAGCCAACTTGAAACGGAGTGCTTTACCGAGCGGGCGATTCCGGAGCGGGCGATTCCGGAGCGGGCGATTCCGGAGCGGGCAATGCCGGGAGGGCGATTCCGGGAGGGCGAGGCTCCTGCCGAGCCGGGGTTTTCGGCGCCGCATCAACTCATAGGCTCCGTCCCGGCGCGCCGGGATCGCCCTCCCGATTATG
>ENA-ORBV01003239-ORBV01003239.1-microbial-mat-metagenome-genome-assembly--contig:-NODE-3239-length-32962-cov-5.371993_pt1 | contig 32962 bp, 35 predicted proteins | sample MGYA00237777_ERZ505514 | MGnify/ENA primary metagenome ERZ505514 (study PRJEB26160, sample SAMN06269048) | microbial mat metagenome | isolation source: Oligotrophic lake microbial mat | place... | reverse complement strand
GTCATGAGATGGTCACCAGATCAAGGAGGGCTGCTGCCGCTCACGTGGCAGTGCCTGGCTGCTGGTGAACACGGGCAACGGCGATCCGGCAACGTTGCTGGCATTGTTTTCGTTCTCTGAATCGCTTCGTCGCCCCGTGATGATGGCCACCAATGCGCGGCACCTGAACCGTGTCGGCTCAGCCCCGTGCATTGTTGGAGGCCTCAGTCCATGAAACGCACCCTGGTTTACTTCCTGATCTTCACGCTCACGATGAGCGTCGCCCCCGCTTTCGCTGAAAGCCAGTTCCGCAAGAGCATGACGGATGCAGCGGTCGCCGATGCGCAAGCCCGCTCGCGCCGCGCGCGTGCTGAGAACCCCTACAAGATGCCAGGGTTGGTGTTGCTCAGCGCCGGTGCTGCCCTGACCCTGTTCGGTTTCATATTTCCGTCCGGCGTCGAATGCACCGATCGCGGCGGGGCGTTCAGCCTGGACGTGCAGTGCGGCACGAAGGCGAACAAGGGTTTGCTCTTCACCGGAATTGGGGCAGCGGGTGTCGGCACGTTTCTGATGATGAAGGGCAGCCGCGACAGTAGCGCCTCCCCCGTCAGTATCACCGCTGGTGGGTGGCTTCGTCGTTCGCAAGAGCGTGGGGTTCTAGGCTCATGCTGACCAACCGACTCCGTGTCGGCGGCTTTGCGGTAATGCTGCTGACCGCCACCATGTCGACCGTGTCGGGCCAGTCTCCCGCGTCCAGATCCGTGGCCACTCCGGATGTGGCCGCGGACCTGGGTAACGGAGATGTCATCAAACTTGCGAAAAGCGGGCTCAGTGACGCGTTCATCGTCGCTCGCATCCGACAGGCGGCATCACGGCAGTTCGACCTGTCGGCGGACGCGATCATTGCCCTCAGGACGGCCGGAATCAGCGAAGCCGTGCTGACGGCGATGTTGGAGACGACCGCTTCGGCGCCACGGCCGGAGCGTGGCCCGGCAATCACTGCGGCCGCGGCGGACACCAGTAGTGAATCTGGGATCTACCTCGAACAGGTCGATGGGCGGCCATCGATCCAGCTGGAGCCGACGGTGTTCTCGCAAGGGAAGACCGGTGGCGTGTTTGCGTCTGCGATGACCTATGGAATCGTCAAGGCGAAGTGGAAGGCGGTCGTCCGGAGTCCTCGCGCGAGCATCCAGACCAGGATCCAGAAACCGGCGTTCATTTTCCGCTTTACTCAGCGAACCAGCGACCTCGGCGTACGCGGATTCGCTGGCTGGCTGGCCGGAGCTGGATCAACGCCGGAAGCGATGGGCTCGCTAGGAAATCAGAGACTCGATGTCGCGGCGGCCGTGAAGGACGCGCAGGACGAATACCGTCGATGAAGTAGCTCGATAGAAAATCACATACTGTCCCGAGACCAAGCGTTCAAGAGGATTGCTCGCGGCGGGCGCGGACTTCCCGCGTGAGCTCGGTGGCTAGTTGCGGGAGGGTCGCATTGGTGTGCTCTGAGTAATCCCCGGATTCAAGATCGGATTCGGCTTCGTCGAGCGCCGCCAGCAATTCCGCTCGATTCCGCTCGTCCCGCTCCCATTTTCCAAGAGCATCCCCGATAGCGTCTTCGGCTGTGCGGTATCGCCCGTTGGCAACGGCCTGTTTGATAAACGCTTCCTGCTCTGGCGAAATGCGAACTTCCATCCCCCTAAGCTAGCACTCCCGGTGCTGGTGTCAAGCGTGGCGCAGGCACAGGAGCAAGTCGAGGCGAATGTCCTTCATGAGAGTAGAATCCCCGTGACCATGAGAAACCTGTTGCTCGCAGCTTTGTTGTTGTCGGTTCCGGCGCCGATGCAGGCTCAGACGGCCCCAGCTGCCAATCCGTTAGCAGCGGAAGTGGAGCGGTTGTCGGTGGAACTCAACCCGCAGGTCGTCGCCTGGCGACGGGACTTCCACAAGAACCCCGAACTGGGCAATCGTGAGACCCGCACCGCTAAAGTCATCGCCGATGAACTGCGCAAGCTGGGTTTCGAAGTGACCACCGGCGTTGCCACGACTGGCGTTGTCGGCGTGTTGCGCGGGGGACTACCCGGCCCGGTGGTCGCGCTGCGTTCCGATATGGATGCGCTGCCGGTCGCCGAGCAGGGCGACCTGCCGTTTAAGTCCACCGCCAAGACGCAGTGGAACGGCCAGGAAGTGGGCGTGATGCACGCCTGTGGCCACGACAATCACATGGCAATCCTGCTGGGCACCGCGACCGCGCTCGCGCGCATGAAGGACCGGCTGCCGGGCACCGTAAAAGTGATCTTCCAACCGGCCGAAGAAGGACCCCCGCCCGGCGAGACCGGCGGCGCCGAGCAGATGATCAAGGAGAGCGTGCTTGAGAACCCCAAGGTCGACGCCATCTTCGGGCTGCACGTCTTTCCGTTTCCCGCCGGTCAGATCGTCTACCGTTCCGGCCCGCTGATGGCGAGTGCCGATACGTTCCTGATCAGGATCAAGGGCCGCCAGACCCATGGCGCCGTGCCGTGGGGCGGCATCGATCCGATCGTGGTCGGCTCGCAGGTGGTGATGGGCCTGCAGACGATCATCAGTCGCACGGTCAACATCACCGAGGCGCCGGCGGTGGTCACCGTCGGTCGGTTCAGTGGCGGCAATCGCTCCAACATCGTGCCCGAGATGGTGGAGCTCGAAGGCACCGTGCGGGCGTTCAACGAAACCGTCCGCCGGGACATTCACGATCGCATTCGCGCCATTGCCACCAACTACGCAGAAGCGGCGGGCGCCACGGCCACCATCGAGATTGGCATGGGTACCGCCTATCCATCGACCATCAACGATCCCGCGCTGACCGAGCGCATGCTGCCGACACTGCGGCGCGCCGCCGGTGCTGACAACGTGCGGCTGGGGCCCCTCACCGGCACGGCCGAAGACTTCTCGTTCTTTCAGCAGAAGGTACCGGGCCTGTTTGTCTTCCTCGGCGTGACGCCGCGTGACCAGGACTACACGAAGGTGGCGCAGAACCATTCGCCGCTGTTCTTCGCCGACGAATCGGCCTTGCCGGTTGGCGTGAAGGTGATGACCAACCTCGCTCTCGACTATTTGTTTGGCGGGAAGTAATTAGGGGCCGGGGTCCGGGGTCCGGGAAATCGCAGACCAGGAAGCACACATGACTCGCACACAGATCGTTCTCGCCTCACTCGTGCTCTCTCTCGCAACCGCGGCCTTGGTGGCCCAGGCTCCACCGCCAGTCACGCCGACCTTTACCGCTAACTCCGCCGGCAACGGCCCGTTCGATCGGCTGCATTTCCGATCGATTGGGCCGGCGACGCCGTCGGGACGCGTCGATGACCTGGCCGTGCTCGAAAGCGATCCGTCGACGTTCTACGTCGCCATGGCCACGTCGGGGATCTACAAGACCACCAACGCCGGCACCACCTTCGAATCGGTGTTCGACAACGAGGGTGTCGGCTCGATTGGCGCCATCGCGATCGCTCCGACCGACGCCAACCTCGTGTGGGCCGGCACCGGCGAGGCCAACAACCGCCAGAGTTCGTCGTGGGGCGACGGCGTCTACAAGTCTGCCGACGGTGGTCGCTCATGGAAGAACATGGGCCTGCGCGCCAGCAAGCAAGTCGCCCGCATCATCGTCGATCCGGTGGACTTCAACGTGGTGTACGTCGCGGCGCCAGGCGACTTGTGGGGCCCGGGCGGTGAGCGCGGTGTCTACAAGACCACCGATGGCGGCCAGACCTGGACCCGCGCCCTGCACGTGGACGACGACACTGGCGCCACCGACCTGGTGATGGACCCGCTCAACAACAAGACGCTCTACGCCGCCACCTATCAACGGCGCCGACAGCAGTGGGGCATGAACGGCGGCGGCGCCGGCAGCGGCATCTGGAAATCCACCGACGCCGGCCAGACCTGGGCGCGAATTGAAACCGGCCTGCCGACCGGACCCAAGGGCCGCATCGGCCTGGCCATCTACCGCGCGAACCCCAATGTGCTGTACGCCGTCGCGGAGATCCCGGACAACAACGGCGTCTACCGCACCGACAACGCCGGCGCCAGCTGGCGGAAGCTGAGCGACGTCAATCCCCGCCCGATGTACTTCAGCCAGATCCGGATCGACCCGCAGACCGACTCGCGCATCTACGTGCTCGGCGTCTCGCTGCACATTTCAGACGATGGCGGCCGCACGTTCCGGGGCGATGGCGCCGAACGTATTCACGTCGACCATCACGCCATGTGGGTCAACCCCGCCAATCCGAAGCATCTCGTCATCGGCAACGACGGCGGCGTCAGCATCTCGCACGATCGCTCGGCGACCTGGGCCTGGATGCCCAACCTGCTGGGCGCGCAGTCGTATCACGTCGAGTTCGACATGCAGACGCCGTATCACGTCTGCACCGGCCTGCAGGACAACAACACCTGGTGCGGTCCGAGCGCGGTGCGCACCAACAGCGGCATCCACAACGACGATTGGTACGTCGTGAACGGCGGCGATGGTTTCCAGCCGCTGATGGATCCCACCGACTCGCGCATCGTCTACGCCGAATCGCAGGACGGCCGCATGAGCCGGGTCGATCGCACGACCAATGAACGGCAGACGGTGCGGCCGGAGCCGGCGGAGCAGAAGCCGGGCGATACCTCCGGGCAGTACCGCTTCAACTGGGATACCGCGATGCAGCTGTCGCCGTTCGATCCGGCGACCATTTATATCGGCGCCAACATGGTGCTGAAGTCCGCTGACCGCGGCCGTTCGTATCAACCGATCAGTCCGGACCTGACCACCAATACCGATCGGGAAACGCTGTCGATCATGGGCGTGCCCGGCAAGGACATTCGCATCGCCAAACACGACGGCGTGACCTCGTTCGGCAACATCGTGACGTTGGAGGAATCGGCCGCGCGCCAGGGCGTGGTCTGGGTCGGCAGCGATGACGGCATTGTCAGCGTGACGCAGGATGCCGGCAAGACCTGGACCAACGTGACGGCGAAGATCTCCGGTGTGCCGAAATTCACCTATGTCGCCGATGTGTTGCCCTCGCGCGCAGCTGCCGGCACGGCCTACGTTGCGTTTGATGGTCACCGCGGTGGCGACTACAACACCTACGTCTTTACGACCACCGACTTCGGCGCGACGTGGAGGTCAATTGTCGCGAACCTGCCGAAGGGCGAGGTCGCGCGCGGGCTGGCTGAGGATCGCAAGAATCCTGATGTCCTCTACCTGGGCACCGAGACGGGTCTCTGGGTCTCGCTCAACCGAGGCGGCGCCTGGACACGCATCAAGGCCAACCTGCCGACCATGCCGATCTACGAGATCAAGCAGCATCCGCGTGACAACGACCTGATTCTGGCGACGCACGCTCGCGGCATCTGGATCCTCGACGATGTCGCACCGATTCAGGAGTGGGCGACGTCGGAGAACGCGGATGCCTTCGTGTTCACCAGCGAGCCGGCCAGCATCATGAACGCCGCGAATGATCAGATGAAGGGCTTCGAAGGCGATCGCCTGTTCCTGGGCCAGAACCCGGTGGCCGGAGCGACCCTGGCGTATCGGCTGAAGGCCGACGCCAAGGACGTCAAGGTCGTCATCAAGGATGGCGGCGGCACCGTGGTCCGCGAGATCACCGGCACGGATGTTCGCGACCGCAACAAGGCGGGCCTCAACCTCATCAAGTGGGATCTGCGGGTGCAGCCCTTGCGTCCGCTGCCGCCGGCTCCGGGCGCGCCGGCTGCTGGTGCCGGCGGTGGTGGTGCCGGTGGTGGCGGATTCGGTGGCGGCGGCAACAACGGGCCGTATGTGCTGCCGGGTACCTACAAGGCGACGCTGAACGTCAACGGTCGCGACGCGCAGACGATTGATGTCAGTGTGAAAGGCGACCCGCAGATCCAGATCACCGACGCGGATCGCAAGATCTGGTACGACACCGCGAAAGAACTGCACGATCTGCAGGCCAAGGCCAACGACGTGGCCGAGGCGGTGCAGAACGCGTTTGCCCAGGTTGGCGTGCTGCAACAGCAGACGCGCGACGTCACGCTGTCACCCAACGTCAAGCAGCAGCTGGATGCGGTGGTGAAAGAGTTCGAGGCGGTCCGCCGCCGGTTGGGCCTGGGCCAGCAGGGTGGCGGTGGTGGCGGTGGCAATACCGAGAACGTCCGCGGCCGCATTGGTCAGTTGAAGGGCGGCGTGATGTCGGCGACGACCCTGCCGACCAATACGCAGCTGATGCAGATCCGCGAGACCAGGGCGCAGGTGCCGGGGCTGATCGACCAGGCCAACACCGCGATTGCCAAGGTGCCTGGCCTGGTGAAGGACATGGTCGGCGCGGGCGCGCTGTTCCCGGCGATCAAACCGGTGCCGAAGGGATGAGGCGGAACCCTGGGCGCCCTAATGCGCGTCACAGCCTGCTGGGGAGAATGAACATGCGGTACTTACTGACAGCACTTCTGGTCGCGGCGGCGGTGGTCGTCGCCTCGGCCCAATCGGGCGTCGATGGTAAATGGGCGTTTGAGATGACCAGCCCGATGGGCTCGGTGACGGCTCAGGTTGAACTGAAGGCTGAGGGCGACAAGCTCACGGGCCAGTTCGACATGGGCGGCGGCCGCACCTGGCCGGTTGAGAACGGCACCATCGCGGGCGACAGCATCAGCTTCACCATCAACCGCGACGGCAAGATGACCTACGAGATGAAGGGCAAGCTCGCGGGCGACAAGATCGCCGGCGTCGCCGGCGCCATGGGCACGACCGTCGAGTGGGCGATGGCGCGCGCCAGGTAAGTTACCAGAGCGAGAGTCGAGGTCAGCTCGGCGCCGGGCCGGCAGTCCGGAATGTGGCAAGGCTTTCGAGCACCTGATCCTGATGGAACTCAAGGCCTACCAAGCCTATCGGCAGCCGGAACTGGACTTGCGATTCTGGCGAACCGCGAGCGGATACGAAGTGGACTTCGTGTTGGGAGAGTTCGACCTCGCAGTCGAAGTAAAAGGGAGTGCGCGCGTCCATGACGGAGACCTCAGGGGGTTGCGCGCCCTGCGAGAAGAGCATCACGTGAAACGAGCGGTCGTGGTGTCGCTCGAGCGTCAGCCACGGACACTGGCCGATGGCATCGCAGTGTTGCCGTGGACCGTCTTCCTGCAACAACTGTGGGGCGACGACCTTGGCCTTTAAGGTCCGGTCAGTCGCCTCACGTTACGGCGCAGGGGAGGCCTGATTCAGCCAAGTCTCCCACGCCGCAACATTGAACGGGCGGCCCAGGAAATCGCGCACCAGGTCGGCCGCGGGCTTGGCGCCGCCCTGCGCCAGAATGGTGTCGCGGAAGCGGCGTGCCGGTTCCGGCGCCAGTAAGTTCCGCGCGTCAAACCCGCTGAACAAATCCTTCGCAATCACCAGCGACCACATGTAGGTGTAGTACGACGCGGTGTACTGCGGGTTCGACAGTTGCGTAAACGTTCCCGGAAAGTGCGTGCCCTCAGGATAAGCCGTGGGCAGGTACTGAATCATCAAATCCTTGTAGATCTGCATGGCATCCGCAGTCTTCGGGTCGCGATCATGCAGCGAGAGCGACAGCTTCGCGAACACCATCTGCTGGCGCGTGTCGTAGCCGCGTCCCAGCTCGTTGGCGCGGCGCATCTGGCGCACCAGCGCTGCGGGAATCGGTTCGTTGGTCTGGTAGTGAGTTGCAAACGTGGCGAGCGTCGCGGGATCGGAGACCCATTCCTCGAGCATCTGCGAGGGGGCTTCGATGAAGTCGCGCTCGGCCACGCGCGTCAGCCCGAGCCATCGCTGCTGGCGCCCTGACGACAGGGCATGCACCAGGTGCCCGAACTCGTGGAAGAAGGTCGTGACCTGATCGAAGCTCATCAGGCCAGGATCGCCGGGCTGGCCTCCAGGCAAGCGGCTAATCAACACGATCTCAGGAATCTGGCGACCGCGAATGCCCGCTCGCGCTGTGGCCGCCGCGGCGCCGCCGCCTCCCTTGCCCGCGCGCGGATGCATATCCAGGTAGATGCGGCCGATCAGCGTTCCGCCTTCAAACACTTCGTACGGCTCGACCGAGGCGTCCCAGACCGGCAGGCTCGGCGCCGCCCTGAACTCCAGACCGAACAGACGGCCGCTCACCGCAAAGACGCCGGCCCGCACGCGCTCGTACGACAGGTACGGGCGAATGGCCTGGGAATCGAAGTTGTAGCTCGATTGCCGCACCAGTTCCGTGTAATAGCGACGCTGCCATGCCTCAACCGTGGTCGCGCCAGGTTGATCCTGGCGCTTGCGTCCGAGAATCAACTGGTAATCCGCGTTCGCCTTCGCTGCCGATGCGGCCACCACGCGATCAATGAAGGCGGCGGCGTTTTGAGGCGTCGCCGCCATCCGATTGGAGAGGTCGAAGGCCGCCCAGTCCTTGAAGCCGAGCGTGCGCGCCAGCTCAGTCCGGGTCTCGACGAGCCGCTGGAGCACGGCGAGGTTCGCGGGATAGGCGATGTTCTGCGACTCGAGCATCATGCGGCGGCGCAGGTCGTCATTCCTGGCGTAGAGCATCACCGGCTGCAGGTCCGAGGCGTTGGTCGTCAGCGTGATGGTGCCGTCGGGCCCAGGCTTGCGGGCGGCAATGAAGTCGAGTGGCAGGCCGGCCAGCTCCGTCGCGTTCGCCACCGTGAGCGTGCGACCGCCCTCGCGGACGTTGCGATCGAACTCCTGCCCCAGTCGCGTCAACGTGTCACGCAGGCCGTTGATCTTCGTACGGGTGGCCTCGTCCCTGTCCACCCCCTCGCGCCGGTAGTCGTCTAGTTCCAGCGCCAGGTAGCGCGCGAGGTCAGCGGCGGCGCCCTGGCGGTCGACCCCTGCCAGGGCCGCATACGCCGCCGGGTTCAGGGCCAACTCGGTCTCAAATCCATCCACCGCCCGCGCCAGCGTCTCCGCGGTCGTTCGCATGGTCGCGTCAGGGTGGAGCTGCCTGATCACCGACGCGAGCTCTCTCGCGGCGTTGATATGGATCTGGATGTTGTCGTACGTTCGCAGCGTTTGTTCGGCGGTGCGGCCGCTGCCGGACGAGGTCAGTTGCGGGAGTGTCGCGCGCGCAGCCGCGAGGTGCTCATTCACAATGGTGGTGAGCGACTCGGCATTCGTGACGCCGGCAAAGAAGGGCGACGTACTTGCGGGATCAGGCGTGGTCGAGGGCGCCTGCGCGGTCAGGGCGCCGCTTGCGGTCAGCGCGATCAGGGCGGCAGCGATCCACGAACCGAGTCTTGTACTCATGGGAGCGTCACTCAAAATACAGTTCGGTTCGGCATCCGGGGATTGGCTGCTCGTTCGCGAGCAGGTTCAGTTCCACGTCACCCGCGAACGTGTTGGGCGGAATTCCCGATTCGACCCGCCACAAGCCGTTCGCCACTCGCTGCGGACGGCCAAGGGGCAGCTCGGCGTCTGGCGCGCCTCCGGGCCGTCGGACCACCAGCGCGAGCGCGGCGTTTGCCAGGTTACGGGCCGATAGTACGACCGCCGCCATCACCGGCTGGTTGGCGCGAAAAAATCGTGTCACATTCGGTCGCGGCGTGCCGCCCTCAGGCTGCAACAGCATGAAGCCGCCGCAGACCGGCACCTCGGCGTTGGGCTCGAGCATCAACACATTGGCAAGCGCGACGCCGGTGCCACGGCCCGCGATCTCGGCCTGCAACCGCAGTTGATAACGGCCCGGTGCCAGCTTCTGCCGCACCATGCCCTTCGCGGAACCGTCCGACACTCGCACCGTGCCGCTCATGAGCCCCGATGGCATGCCGCGACCGTCGATCGCCACCAGTGTGTATTTCACCGGGTCGTTGCCGGGCAGGTTGCCGCCGACTTCGAATGGCACGGCCAGCGAGGCGCCGCCCGAGGGATCGGGGAACAGGACAGGCGCCATCGAGATCAGCAGATCAGACACCGGGAGCGGCGAGACCAGGGGCGCGCGGTTGGCGACCGCCGCCACGGCGGAGGCTGCCCCCGGCGTGTACGCGCGCCGATGCAGCAGCGACGTCCCTGCGGCACGAGTCGTCACCTCGATCTGCCGCGCCCGCGTCTTCGCGCCCGCATCGTCTGATGGCTCGTAGCCAATCAGGTAGTAGAAGCGGTTCTCGCGGGCGATGCGATTGAACGCGTCGGGGATCTCGTTGGTGCTGACCACGGCGCGGCCGCCGGTCGCGGTGGCGAGGTCGCGCAGCGTCTCGACGCCGGCATCGCGGGTGACGGGGACTGGCTTCTCGCCGGTTGACGGATCCTGCGAGCCCTGCAGGCCCCGCGGATCGATGGTGTAAACGGCGACGTTACCTTCGCGCGCCGCCGCCAGCAATCGCCGCATCGTATCGAAGCTGCGCGAGTTGCTGTTCGCAGCAAAGGCCTCAAGGTCGAAGGCGATGCCTTGGCTGAAGAGCAGCACGGCCTTGCGACGGGCCGGAATCGGTGCGAGATACTCGACCACTTTCTGCAGCATCACCAGACTCTGTTCCGCCTGAATGCGCGCGGACGGCGAAGCGTCGAACAGACCGAGTGCGCTGAAGTCGGGCATCTGGGCGGTGCCGAGAGTCTGCGTCGGCAGCGTGTCGCCAGTGCCGCCAGTCAGGCTGGCGACATCGTTGAGGTCGCGGCGCCCGGTGGCGCGTGCGATGGTTGGCCGCACCATGTCGCGGTCGGTGGTGAGCAGCAGCGGCGAGTTCGCCCCCGTGCGCATGACGCCGATGTAGTCGCCCGACCGGACTTGCTCATCGACAAATCGCCGCGCCGTGTGTTGCATCAACGCGGTGTGTTTGGCGTCGATGTTCATGTCGTCGAGCACCAGCGCGAAGACTGCGCCGGGTTCCGACCGGTTGGTGAAGACACCGGGAGGGTCTGCCCGCTCGGCCGCAATGCCTTCCAGGTCGACGACCTGGAACTGGCGAACCTCCTGCGGCTTGCCGTCTTCGAGGATGACGAAGTCGTCGCGCTTCAGGTCGCGATTGAGGCTGCCGTCCGCACGCGTGGCGACGACATCGACGAGCACGAGCGCGGTGCCGGCGCGAAACTGCCTGGTCGCAACCGGTTCGGCCGACAGCAGGGCGGCGAAGACGGCAGCAGTCAGTGCAACACGGCATTTCATACCGACATTGTAGACAGTTCGGTGGGGCCGGGCGTGTGAACTACAGCGGACCGAGCACCGCCGCCACGAACGCCTTGTCGTCCAGCACCTTGGCAAACGCCGGCGTTCTCGTCGACTGGCCATCCCAGAGCACCTTGAACTGGGCCGGCAAGGTGAGTTGCTTCGCCCTGGAGAACGCGGCGGTTGCGCGCTCGCGCTGACCGGCCAGGTAGGCGATGAATCCGGCGCGCATCTGGGTGGCCGGATCGAGCGGCGAGTAACCAGCCAGCTTCTCGGCCGACACCAGCGCCCTGGCAAAGTCGTTGGCGGTGAGCGCGCGGTTCACGGCGCCGCCGTGGTTGATGGTCATCTGCAGGTTCATCAACCGGCGCAGCTCGCTCATCGGGTCGGCATGGTCGTCGACGTTCACGAACACGTAGCGATCGTTGTTGGTGTTGCGCCCGCCAGCCTTGCGCACGACGAGAATCGAGGCCGATTGACGCCCGCGGCTGTCGCCACCCGCATCGTCTCCCGCCTTGAGCGCGGCATACAGCTTCTCGGCGAGCTCGTCGTTGGTTTGATCGAACGCCCGCCCCATGGCTTCGACCACATGCTGGCCGACCAGGATGTTGCCCTGCGCCGACCACGTCTTGCCCTTCACGTGACCGCGCCACGCGTTGGCGGCATCGCCGGTGAACACCGCGAGGTTGCCCTTGGCATCGACGATCGCGAGCTGGCGGCCGTCTTTGCCGGGGAAGGTGTCCTCCTGGAACAGCCGATCCATCACCTGCTGCGCCGTGAGTCCCTGCCGCAGTAACTCAAGCGCGCGTGGACCGTAGCCGACGTTGACGCCGGCTTGCGTCGCGACCGCGCCGACGCCTGCATCAGCCCATGGCACGACCGCGCCGACGGCGAAATAGCGAGAGGCGACGGCGATGCCCAGGTCACCAGTCACGGGGTCGATGCCGACAATGGAGAAGGTGGCCTGGGCCGGCAAGGCCGACGCCAGCACCAGGGTCAGAACGAGGATCAGTGTTTTCACGTTAGTGCTCGTGCTTGGCCGGCATGCCCAGCTTGGCCACCGTGTCGCCGCCGAAGTCGAATTCGATCAGCACCACCGGTTCCTTGCCCACGACCCAACCATCGTGGCCGGGATCGATGGCGATGACCTGCGGCGCCTTGTACTCAACGATGCAGCCGTCGGCGTACTCGATGTGAATCTCGCCGTGGGCCAGGAAGCCGACATGGGCGTGCATGCACAGATCGGTGCCGACCACCGGCCGCATGTCCACCGACCAGCGGAAGCCCACCGGATAAATCATGCGCTTCACGCGCGCCGCGCCCGCTCGCCCCACCTCAAGTCGCACGCGTCCGACGTCACGCCGCTCAGCGCCCTTGACCGGCGCAAACAGCGGGTTCACCGCCGCCTTGCGGGCTGGTTTCCTGGCCGGCTTCTTCACCGTCTTCTTTGCCGCCTTCGTTGCGGTGGTCTTGCGAGCGGGTGTGGTGGCCGCGCGCGCCTTGGTCTTGCTCTTCTGTTTTGCCATCGATGCCCCTGTGGTCTGGTTCCGCATTGTATCCCCAGGAACGAGCGCAGCGAGCGACCCGACGGCGGCGACGTCGCGAGCCCTACGAGGCGCACAGCGCCGAGCCCCAGAAGGCCCGAAGGGCCGCGCCCTAACGAAACAGCCGGCAGAAGTTACCGGCGAAGATCTGCTCCTGATCGGCGGCCGGCACCGCGAGCCGATCGAGCGCGGCTTTCTGCGTGTCGTAAACCGCTTGGTTCCACCCTCGCGGGAAGAACGACGAGTCGGTGCCGAACAGCAAGCGCCCGGGACCGATGACCTCGAGCGAGGTTCGAAACACCTGTTCGAGCGTGAGGCCCGGCGTTTGCTTGATCCAGGAGTTCGAGCTCGAGGTATCGAGGTAGACATTCGGGCACAGGCTCGCCACCATCAACGCTTCGCGCAGCAGGCCGGCGCCAAAATGGGGAATGACAACGGGGACCGAAGGAAACTTCAGGGCGAGGCCGTGGAGATCCAGCGGGTTGCCAAAGCGGATGTCGAACGGGCTGGAGAGTCCAAGCTTCGTCCGCACGCCGACGGACAGCACACCGCAGTGGACGAACACGGCAGGGCGCCGACCTTCGGTCGGCGTGGGGCTCGGGCCTGCGGTCCTCGTGGGGCTGGAATAGGAGTTCGCCAGTTCAAATACCCGGGTGACGCGGTCATCATGCAACGCGTACTTGTGCATGGCCGGAAACAGGCAGATGGTGCGCAGGCCGGCGTCGAGCGCTCGCGTCGCATCCGCGATCGCCTCGGCTCGGGTCGGATCCAGCATGAAGAACCCGACGAAACGCGACGGATGCTGCGCGATCGCCGCCGCGACCGAATCGGCATCGCCGGGCAGGCTCGCGATCAGCGCGGCTTGGCTCACTCTGTGGCGATCCAGCTCAGCGACCCAGCGATCGGCAAGAGCCGCGGCCGACACGGCAGCGTCCCAGCCGATGCCGGCCAGTGCTTCGCGCGTGGCGCCGAGGCCGGCGAAGAAGCCCGGCGAGAAGAAGTGCACATGTGCGTCGCAAATCATGGTGTCTCACCAATGGCGTGTGGCTGGCGACCTGCGGCTTGCGACCCGTCACCGTACTGTTTGATCTTCACGATCCACGCCCACATCAGCACGACGCCGGTGACGATCAGGCCGAGCGTCAGACCGACCCATAGCCCCCACACGCCCCATCCCATCACGAAACAGAGTGTGTAGCTGACCGGCAATCCGATCAACCAGTGCGCCGCCACATTGACGAGCATCGGCGTACGCGTATCGCCGAGGCCTCGCAGTGTGCCGGTGATCACACCCTGCACGCCGTCGAACAGCTGGAAGATCGCGGCCAGCATGAGCAGTGACGAGCCGACACTCAGGACCTCGGGGTCGCTGCTGAACCAGCCGATCATCGTGCGAGGCAGCGCCACGAACAGGGCGCCCGAGCCCAGCATGAACACCACGCCGATCAGGATCGCCGTCCAGCCCGCAGCCCACGCGCGGAGCGGATCGCCGGCGCCGACCGCATGACCGACGCGCACCGCGCCGGCCGAGCCCACCCCGAGCGGGATCATGAAGGCGGTCCCCATCAGGAGCATCGCGATTTGATGAGACGCGCTTGAAATCGGATCGAGCGTGCCCGCCAACGCGGTGGCGAGTGCGAACACGCCGACTTCCGCGAGTGTCTGTGAGGCGGCCGGCAGGCCCAGGCTGAGCAGGCGCCGTAAGCGCGCCACATCGATCAGCCGTGGGACTTGCCAGAGATCTTCGTGAGTGGCGCGGCGATTAGACCACCAGATCGCGACCAGGAGCGAGGCAAACATGTAGATGCGCGAGCCCAGTGTCGCCCAGGCGGCACCCGCGACACCCAGGGCTGGGAACCCGAGGTGTCCGTAGACTAGCGCCCAGTCCATCACGGCGTTGATGACGTTGGCGGTGAGCAACGCGAACATCACCGGCGTCGCCAGGTGCATGCCCTGCAGGTACCGCCGGCAGGCGGCATAGCCGAGCAGGAACGGCGTGCTCCACATCAGGATCTTGAAATACCCATGCAACTGAACCGCCACCGCCGGGTGAAAGCCCAGGGACGGAATGGCGTAGGCGAGGAGCGCGCAGACGGCGATGATCGGCACCGTCATCAGCGCCCCGAGCGTCAAGCCGTCGAACAGCCAGCGATGGCAGTCGCGGATGTCGCCGGCGCCGTAGGCCTGCGACACCAGAGTGTCGAGCCCGAGCAACACCCCCATGCCGAAAATGGCGAAGGCGATGTGCATGGCGGCGCCGACGCCGACGGCGCTGATCGCTGCGGGCCCGAGGGGGCCGACCATCAACGTGTCGACGACCCCCATGGCCATCCAGCCGAGTTCCGCCATCACCACAGGGACGGCGAGGCGCAGCATGGGAGCCAGTTCGGAGCGAAGGGAAGCGCGCACGGGAATCTTCAAGCTTACGGTAGGATTAGCCGCAGATGATACGCCGGGGGCCGCAGATGACGCAGATGGGACTGCCCATGCGATTGCCGCGAACCGTCGTCTTTTTCCTTCTGCTGGCCGGCGGCACCACGATTCTCGACGCGCAGGTTGGCAACACCCCCGGATCCGGATTCACGACCATCATCGGCAGTGCTATGCGCTACGTGATGAACTACGAGCAGAAGTTTTCGCTGCTGGTGGCAGAGGAGACCTACGTCCAGGAACTGCAGCGTCCGCCTAATCCCGGCGACAACCTGAGCCAGCGCAATCCCGGCGGCGGCATGCGGGCCGGCGGCACCATGGAGCGCCGCATCATCCGCTCAGACTTCCTGCTGGTGCAGTTGGGCGGCGACGGCGAAGGCTGGATGCCGTTCCGCGATGTCTTCGAAGTGAAAGGCGCGAAGGTCCGCGACCGCGACGAGCGGTTGCTGAAGCTGTTTCAGCGCGACGACAAGGAGCGCTTCGAGAAGGCCGCCCGGTTCAGCGACGACACCGCGAAGTACAACCTGGGCAACGTCGCCCGCACCATCAACATCCCGACGCTGGCCATGATGTTTCTGCACCCGCGCGTGAACGAGCGGTTCGAGTTCACCGATGAAGGGGAAGAAACCATCGACGGCCGCGTGCTTCGCCGGGCCGGCTACCGTGAAGCGGCGCGGCCCACCTTGATCAAGACGACCCGTGGCCGCGACCTGGCGCTGACCGGGCGGCTGTGGATCGATCCGTTCACCGGCACGGTGGTGAAGACCGAGCTGAACGCCGCCGACCCGGCGGTGCGCTGCGCCATTACCGTCACCTTCAAGCGCGACGCGGCGCTGGACTTCTGGGTGCCGGTCCAGATGGACGAGTACTACAAGGCCGCCCTCGGCCTGGATGAGATTGTCGCCACCGCCACCTATTCGAACGTTCGCCGCTTCCTGAAGCCGTCGGCTGAGTGAGAGGTCGTATGCGTCTTGTGACCGTTGCTGTCGCGTGTGCCATCAGTGTCGCCTCGCTCTCGGCCGACACCTGGCCTCATTGGCGCGGCCCCGCCTCAAGCGGCGTGGCGGTCGGCGCCATGCCGACCACCTGGAACGCCACGCAGAACGTGGCCTGGCACTCGGCGCTTGAGGGATCTGGCGTCTCGTCGCCGATCGTCACGGCCAACCGCGTGTTTGTCACCTCGCAGGCAGGCGACGGGCGCCGGCAGGAAGGCCGGCATCCGACGCTCGCCCAGGGCGTCGATCCGGCCGCGGCCGGCGAAGCGACCCTGGCCAGGCGCGCCGCCCGCACCAGCGTCGCCTTTATCGTCGAGGCCTTCGATCGCACCTCAGGCAAGCGCGTATGGATGCACGAAACCGCAGCCGAGGGCGAGTTGCCGCCGGTGCACGACAAGCACAACCTGGCGAGCGCGAGCCCCGTCACCGACGGCGAGCGCGTCTATGCCTGGTTTGGCACCGGCCAGCTGGTGGCGCTCGACGCGTCCGGCAAACAGATGTGGAGCCGCAATCTGGCGCGCGAGTACGCGCCGTTCGAGATCAACTGGGGCCACGCCAGCTCGCCCGTGCTGTTTGAAGACTCGCTAATCCTGCTGTGCTATCACGCGCAGAAGTCGTATCTGCTCGCACTCGACAAGCGCACTGGCGCGGTGAAGTGGAAGGTCGACAAGCCGGCCGGCGTCGAGTCGTACAGCTCGCCGGTGGTGATTGCCGGACCGTCAGGACCGGAGTTGATCGTCAACTCCAGCACCGGCGTGGAGTCGCTGAACCCGGCGACCGGCGCATCCCTGTGGCACTACCCCGAGATCAATCGCTTCCCGATTCCGGTGGCGATGGCAGACCAGGGGATGCTGTATCTGAGCCGCGGCTATCGCAGCAGCCCCTACATGGCCATTCGCCTCGGCGGCAAGGGCGACATCACCGCCAGCCACGTCGCGTGGCGCCAGCCCACGGGTGGGCCGTATGTGTCGTCGCTGATTCACTATCAAGGTGTGATCTACATGAGCGGCGAGAACGGCATTCTGTCGGCCGTGGATGCCGCCAATGGCCAGCGCCTGTGGCAGGAACGTGTCGGCGGCGTGTTCACGGCCTCGCCGATTGCCGGCGACGGCAAGGTCTACTTCGTCAGTGAGTCGGGCGAGACGATCGTGCTGAAGGCCGGGCGGACGTTCGAGGTGCTGTCGCGCAACAAGCTCGATGGCCACTTCGTCGCCTCACCAGCGGCCGCCGGCGGCAGGCTGTTCCTGCGCGCCGACGATCGCCTGTTTGCCGTCGGGAAGTGACGCTCCCGCAAGCCCCCAGCCCCAAGCCGTCTACGTCGTCGGCAGCGCCGGCATCTTGTCCTTCGGTATCCGCGGCAACATCTCGTCCCGCATCGCCAGGTGGTAGACCGCCGCCGCAATCACCATCGCCGACTGCCGCGCATCGTCTTCGATGATGCGCTCGTAGGTGTCGAGGTTGGTGTGCCACGTGTGCGAGTTGTATTCAATCGGATCCTGCGAGACGCCAATGCCGGGCAGGCCCGCCTCGTTGAATGAGGTCGAGTCCGTGCCGCCGCGGCGACGGCTCTGCGTGGCGCTGACGCCGAAGAAGCCGTTGTCCTCGAAGGGCCTGGTCGCCTGGCGCAGAATCGCCGCCGCATCGGCGGGGCCGAACACCGACATGCCGCGGGCGCGGCCGGTGCCGCCGTCGATGTTGAAGTAGCCGGCGAAGTTCGCGTGCTCCGGCTTGGGGTTCTCGACCATGCCGAAGTGTTCCTTCACGTAAGCCTGGGAGCCGAGCAGGCCCTGTTCTTCACCGCTCCACAGCGCGACACGAATGGTGCGCCGCGGCTTGACGCCAATGGCGTTGAGAATGCGGATGGCCTCGAGCATGGTCGCGCAGCCAATCGCGTTGTCAGTCGCGCCGGTCGCCGAGTGCCACGAATCGACGTGACCGCCGAGCATCACCACTTCCTGCGCCTTGTCGGTGCCTGGAATCTCAGCAACGACGTTATAGGCCGTGGCACCTTCGGGGTAGGTGCGATTGACGATGTTCATCTCGAGTTCGACGTTGGCGCCGCCGGCCATCAGCCGCGCGAGGCGGCCGTAGTCTTCGTTGCGCATCACCACCGTCGGGACGGCCTTGGCGACATCAAAGGTGCGGTTGTTGAAGGCGCGAATCTGGCCGTGCTCGCGTCCCGCGTCGTTGACACGGCCGGCAGCGCCGGCGGTCACCAGGAACATGTCCAGCTGTTCGGCGACCTGCGCAGCGGGCACCACGTTGGGATTCGCCGGCCCGGCCGGGCCACCGCCGGGGAAGCCGCCCGCCGGCCCGGTGCCGTCGTACTGCGCGCGCACCTCGTTGTCTTCACGGCGCTTCTGCGGCGTGAGAATGGTCACCCGCACTTCGGTGGCGGCGCCCACCATCACGAACTTGCCTTTGACCTTCGCGCTGTTGTCGGCGAAGAACTTGGTCAGTATTTCTTTGGTGGGCTGGGCCGGCGTGATCAGCTGAACGGCCTGAGCCGTGACTGGGCCGTTGGTGCCAGGCGTCCACGCCAGCGCTTCGGTGACCAGCGAGTCTTTCACCGGTGCGGTGACATGCACCGAGAGTTTCTCGTTCACCCAGCCTGGGTGTCCGAACGTCCAGGGTTCGAGCCTGGCGTTCTTCAGGCCCCAGGTGGTGGTCTCCTTGACCACCCAGTCCTGCGCCGCCTTCAAGTTGGGCGAGCCGGTGAGGCGCGGGCCATAGACGTCGGTCAGGAAGTGCAGCGTCCGCAGAATCTGGGAGTTGTCGGTGGCTTCACGGCGAATCTTCCACTGGATGTCGCGGTCGATCTTCTCCTGCGCCGTCGGCGTGGAAGTCGACAGGGCGGCCAGGGCAATGCTCAAGGCAAATGTGATGTGACGCATGGGCGCCATTGTATTCCCGGATCCCGGATCCCGGATCCCGGATCCCGGATCCCGGCAAGCTACAATCAACAGGTTATGCAGATCGCGAAACCCGCAGTCCTGAAATCGGGCGTGACCCATGCGACCTTGCCCGCACCGCGGGCCGCCGATTTGGCCGGCAGTGACGCCAGCCGCAGCATCCGTGGCACGGCACTGATCCTGTGGGATCCCAGGAACCCGGCGAAGAAGCTCGACGCGATCGACACTGACCAGATCACGCCCGCTGCCGATTGCGTGTCGGAAAGCCTTGAGACCCTGGATGAGCGCTGGAAGGCCGGCTCGTTCCGCTATCTGATGCCCGATTTCCGCGCCCGCGTCCACCGCGGCGAGACGTTCGTGGTGGCGGGCGACCGATTTGCGATCGGCAGCTCGCGCGAAATGTCGCCGGCCGGTCTCAAGGCGATCGCCGACGAAGTGGGACTGGAGATGGTGATCATCTGCGGTCACAACATGGGCGACATCTTCCGTCGCAACTCGTTCAACCTCGGCCTGCACGTGGTGCAGAGCCCCGAGGCGGTGGCCGATGCGACGGACGGTGACCAGTTCACCTACCAGACCGGATCGCGGCAGATCGTCAACGTGACGCAGGGCAAGACCTATACGCCCGTGCCGCTCAGCGCCAAGGAAGACGAGATTCGCCAGAGTGGTGGCATCTTCGCCGTCGGTCGCCGCGAGTTCCGCGCCTCAGTCGAACGCCAGCCGGAAGTGATCTTCCCCGACGAGACACTCGCGCGCACCATGTCGACGACCGCGCAAATCGTGTGGGCGCATCGCGTCGACAAGGACGCCGCGGTGGAGCCCGGCGCCACGCTGCGCGTCTATGCCGATCTGCTGCCCGCATCGGACGGCACCGCGCCGTTCTCCATCCACACCTTCAACCAGATCACCGGCGGCCACGCCATCCTCCCGCGGCAGGCGGCGGTGGCCAACGATCACTTCGTCTTCACCGGCAAGAAAGACGACGACAAGCAGACCGACATTGGCCGCCAGTTCGCGGCGTTCCACGACATCAAGAAGCCGTACTACGCCACGCCTGGCGACGGCATCTTCCATTTCTATTTTCCAGAACAGGGCCTGGTGGTGCCGGGCCAGTTCATCCCCGGTGCGGACTCACACAGTCGCGCCTACGGCGCCTATGGCGCGGTCGGCATGGGCGTCGGCTCGACGACGCTCGGCTTCGGCTGGTCGACCGGCTACATCTATTTCACCATGGCCAACCAGCGTCGCGTCACCTTCCGCGGCCAGCTCAGTCCGTGGGTGACCGGCAAGGACATCGTGCTCGAGCTGTTGCGGCGCTGGGGCGCCAAGCAGTCGCAGGGCATGTCGGTGGAACTGGTCGATGCCGACCAGCAGCTGCCGATCGCCTTCCGCAACACCATCGCCAACATGATGGCCGAGGCCGAAGCGCTGAACGGGGTCTTCGCGCCCGACGACATCACCTATGCCTGGTACAAAGCCAAGGGGATGACCGATCTGCCGTATCCACACTTTGGCTGCGGGCCTGATGCCGCGTTCGCGATCGACGAAGAGCTGGTGCTGAACGACATCACGCCGATGATCGCCAAGCCGTTCAGTCCCGGCAACGCGTTTCCCGCCGAAGAGGTCGCGCGCGAGCGCATCGAGTTCGACAAGGCGATGATCGGTTCGTGCACCAACGGCAGCTACGACGACTTGCTGTCGGCCGCGTTGGTGCTGGTCGCGGCGCGCGCCAAGGGCCTGAACAAGGTGCAGAAAGAGCTGGTCGTGTTTCCGGGATCGGGCGGCGTCAAGCTGTTGATCGAACGGCCGGATCCGCGGCTTGGCGGCGAATCGATCGCCGATGTCTTCCGCAACGCTGGCGGCCAGATCCGCGCCTCGTGGTGTGGTCCGTGCTTCGGGCAGGGCAGCGATGCGCTGGTGAAGGGCCAACGCGCGATCACCTCGTTCAATCGCAACTGGCAGAATCGCATGGGACTCGGCGGCGAAGGCTACCTGGCGTCGCCGTCGGTGGTCGCGGCGTCGGCGTTGGCCGGCTACATGGCGCCGCCGACCGAACTCGGGTTGCTGTGGGATCCGGAAAAATACGGCGGCTAGGAAACGAGGAGTTGGTGATCTGGCGACGTCCGCGTCGTCCCTTTATCTCCGCGGCTCGCAGCGAACCGGAAAATTGACCGAGTTCGCGACGAAACAGAGGTGGTGCGCACGCGCGTGCAGCTCCGCAGCCGACGCCGCATCGCTGCCTGGCTGTAGCGTTACCCACGGTCGCAGCACCACTTCCGTGAAGTGCCCTCCGGTTTCTTTCACTTCGACCATCGTGCCCACCAGGAATCGGACCATATGATGGAGAAATCGGTTTGCCGTCACCTCGAAAACCCAGCCCCCGTCGCGCTCCGTCCACGCTGCCTGCTGAATGATGCAGCGATGATGGTCATCGATCGGCGCCGTATGCGCGATGGCAAATGCGCGAAACGTATGCTCTCCAGTCAACGCTGTCGCCTCCTCATGCAATGCCTCCGCCGTGAGCGCGCGACCCAGCGGCCACTCATAACGTCGGCGAAAAGGAGAGCGAGCAGCCCCGTCCGTGCCTACAAGATAACGGTAACGGCGCGCCGTTGCGCTGCGCCGAGGATGAAATTCCGGACTCATGCGATGAGCGGTGGCGATCCAGATGTCCTCCGGCAGCAGCGCGTTCATCGCCTTGCGCAGAGAATCCGCCGTCCACCGTGTCGGCACACGAACCCCGACGCCCTGTCCATGCGCATGCACACCGGCGTCGGTCCGTCCAGCCCCGACTGCCGGAATGGCGCCGGCGCACAGGCGCGTCAGCACCGCTTCCATTTCCCCTTGAACCGTGCGCACCGCCGGCTGTCGCTGCCAGCCAGAGAATGCCCCTCCGTCATACTGCGTTACAAGGAGGATGGGGCGGGGGTCCATGGCGAGCGGAAGGTACGTCCGCTGCGCCCCAGCTTCAACCGACGCGAACCACGCCATGGTGCGAAAAATCCGTGTCGCCTGCATTGCGCGGCCGCGTTCGGCACTATTTCCTCCCTTCCGTCATGCCTCCGCGTTCCCTCGCCTCGCTTGCCCACGCCCTCGGCGCCATCTCCGATCTCGATGGTGCCCTCATCGCGCTCGGCGAGTGTCTGGCAGAACTGGATCGTGGGGCGTCGGTGGCGTTTCTCCACTACGACGCGCGTCGGGACATGCTGCGCGAACGACTGGCACCGACCGGCGCCCGCGTCGTGCGGACGTCGATCGAAACCACCTTTGATCATCTCCCGGAGACGCTGCGGAACCGCGTGAGCGCCGGGGGACAGTTCATCGACGTGACCGACAAGTCCGCCGACTATTCGCGTCTGTTTGGCTTCGGCTCGTCGATTGACGGCGGCCTGCTGTCGCTGCGCGGACTGCGCGTGGAAGGGACGCTGTCGGGCGTGCTGGCGCTGTTCGAACCGCGCAAGATTTTCGGTACGCGGACCACCGAGCGACTGGCGCCGGCGCTGGCGCTGTTTGATCTCGCGTTCGGCCGGCTGTCGGAGCGCGACGCGCGGCATGAAGCCGTGCGCACTCTTGAAGATGTCACCCAACGCGTGCACGGCGAGTACGTGCGCAAGCTCGGCGCGCTCGAAGCCGAGCTGCGCGAAGCGCGCAACACGCCTCGCGACAACGCGGCGCTGGGTGCTGCCGAAGCGGTCGCGCTGCAGGCCGACGCGGCGCGGGCCAGCGAAGAGGCGCGCCGGGCATTGCGGCGCGCCGAACTCACCGATCAGCAGTTGACGGCGGCCGTGGGACAGTTGGAGCAGGCGCACGTGGAACTGCACCGCCGCAGCGAGGCCCTACGTCAACGCACACGCACGCTCTATCTGCTTGACCGCGTGCTGACGCTCGATGCCGGAACGAACGATGCTCGCGCACTGGTGGACGGACTGCTGGCGCTCGTGGGCGATGACATGCAGGCGCAGCGCTGTTCGCTGATGCTGCGCGCCCCTGAACCCGATCACCTCTTCCTGGCCGCCGCCCGTGGCATCGCGCCAAACATCACGGAAGGGATGCGCATTCGTATCGGTGAAGGCGTCGCCGGCCGAGTGGCAGCGGCTCGCGAGCCATTGCTCGTGCAGGACGTCCGCGAAGCAGGGCAGCATCCGCTCTTGCGCGATCAGTACTTCACGACCGGCAGCTTCATCGTCTTCCCGCTCGTCTATCACGATGAACTGGTGGGCGTGCTGAATCTCACCAATCGCGCACAGCGTGGCGTGTATGGTGACGAGGACGTTGAACGCGTGCGACTGCTCGGACTCGTGATCTCGCTCATTGCGTCGCGCAACGAGCTGACGTCGCGGCTGCTGGAGGCGTTGCGTGTCAGCTGACGCCCTGTCGCAGGCCATCCGTCGTCTCGCGGCGCACGAGTCCCTGGACGGTGCAGCACTCACGCGCGCGTTCGGTGTCATCATGCGTGGTGAGGCCACAGCCGCGCAGGTTGCCGCCGTGCTCATGGCGCTCCGCGTGAAGGGCGAGACGGCCGCGGAAGTGGCAGGCGTGGTGGATGCGCTGCGCGCAGCGATGATCGTGCTCCCCGCCGACGACCCCGACAATCTGGTGGACACGTGTGGTACCGGCGGCGGCGCGCTCTCGACTTTCAACATCTCGACGGCAGCCGCATTGCTCGCCGCCGGCATGGGCGTTCGCGTCGCCAAGCATGGCAATCGCTCGTTCACCTCTCGCTCGGGCAGTGCCGACGTGCTCGAGGCATTGGGTGTCGTAATCGAAACAACGCCACGAGCGATGGCCGCCACGCTGCGCGACGCCGGCATCGTGTTCATGTTCGCGCCGCTCATGCATCCAGCACTTCGGCACGTCGGACCGGTGCGTCGCGAACTCGCCATTCCCACCGTGATGAACATGGTCGGTCCGCTGGCCAATCCGGCACGCGCCGGTCGTCAGGTGGTGGGCGTCGCGGAGCGCGCACGACTGTCGCTGCTTGCAGAAGCCTTGGCGGTGCTTGGCACGCGGCGCGCGGTGGTGGTACACGGCGAGCCGGGCATGGACGAGATCTCGCCGATCGGACCGACGTCGGTGATCGAGGTGGTTGGAGGCACGCTCACGACATGGACCGTAGACCCCGAGCTGGCCGGCGTGACTGGCGTTCGCGCAGAAGATCTGGCCGGAGGGGATCCGGCCGAAAACGCGATGCTGATCGAGCAGGTGCTGGGTGGGGGCGGTCCGCCGGCGGCTCAGGCGGCCGTGCTTCTCAACGCGGCGGCCGCGCTGTACGTGAGCGCGGAGGGCACGTCGTTCGACACGGCGGTGCGGACCGCGCGCGACGCCCTGGCTGCGGGCGTTGGACTCACCGCGCTGACGCGGCTGCGCGACGCCTCACACCGAGCGGCAGCAGACCGATAGTTCGTTCCGGAGACGTTAGCGCCGGTGCTTCCCGCGGCGACGGTACGCAGCGAGCTGCGCGGGAGTGAGTGCGCTGATGTCCGGGATGGTGAGCTGTTGCCCCGCTCGCACCAGATTCGCGTTGGGGTCGATCGTCGCCTTGTTCGCATCGTAGATCACGGGCCACAACAGCATGTCGTCGAAGCACGACTGCGCGAGCTTCGAGAGCGAGTCGCCCGGCCCCACGGTCACGACATGCTTCATCGTCAGTTCGCCCGGTTCCCTCGTGGCGATGGCCTTGGCCCTCGCGATGATCTCCGGCGCCGGCGCGAACACCACGTCCAACTCCAGCGCCAACACGTCGTAGATGCTCGACGCGACGCCAATGCCCGTAATGGTGGTCTGCGTGAGAATCGCGTTCTCAATGAACGCCATCGCACCGTACGGTGTCGCGTTCTGGATACCTGGGTACAGGTCGCGCAGTTTGGTGAGACTGCTGATGACGCGTCCACTTCGATCGGTGAAGCGCACGGCCTGAAGTCCGGCGTCCCACGCCGCAAACAGCGTGTGCCCCACGTTTTGCGGATTGAACGCAGCATGCACCCACTCGACGCTGAACATGACCACGCCCTTCCGGTTGCTCGACGCGGCCTTCACGACTTCGTCCATGTTGCCGGCGGTCGTCAACACGCGGAAGCGGGCGCCCAGCTTCTTCATCAGCGGCAGCACCTCTTTCAGGATGCGACCCTTGGGCAGGGCGATGACGAGATTGTCGTTGGCGGTCATCGGGTCAATCCGTGGTCGGGGCGGTTTTGCGTGTCCCAGGCCGGCACGAGGTCGCGGAGGTGGCATTCCACGCACTCGACGTCGAGCCGGATGGTGGTGTCGCCGGCGAACACCAGCGTGATGGAGCCGGTGCCGGTGCTATCGACCGCCGTGGCGATGGTGAGCAACACCAAGGGCGTTTCGGCCATCGCCGCCCCGGGCATGCCGCGCATCTTCACGGCTTGCACGCCGTTGAAGTGGATGCCGGTGCGGGCACGCCGGCCGCCCAGGCTGGCGTCGCCGGTTTCCGCCTCCCACAGGAATCGGCTGGCGACGAAGGCAAAGCGGCGGCGCTTCTTCTCCCACGCCATGTCGGCGCGGCGCACCAGCGAATCCTGCAGGCAGGCGGACACGACAGCGAGGTCGAGCTCGTCGAACGCGGTAAGCGCCAGCGGCCGGTCGCCGCGTATGGCCGAGGGGCGCAGGCTCATCCGCGCACCCGCTTGATGTCGGCGCCGCAGCCGCCCAGCTTTTCCTCGAGCCGCTCATAGCCGCGGTCGAGGTGATAGACACGGTTGACCGTCGTTTCGCCCTCGGCGACGAGGCCCGCGAGAACGAGGGACACCGAAGCCCGCAGGTCGGTCGCCATGACCGGCGCGCCCTTCAGCTTTTTCACGCCGCGCACCAGGGCGGAGGAGCCGTGCACGTTGATGTTGGCGCCCATGCGCAGCAGTTCGGGCACATGCATGAAGCGGTTCTCGAAAATCGTCTCGGTGATCATCGCGGCGCCGCTGGCCACGGTCATCAGCGCCATCATCTGCGCCTGCATGTCGGTGGGAAAGCCGGGATAGGGCGCCGTCATCATATCGACGCCGGCGACGCCCGCGCCGTTGCGGCGCACGCGCATGCCGCGCTCGGTCGCGCTTACCTCGCAGCCGGATTCCACCAGCTTGTCGCACACCGCGCCAAGGAGGTCGATGCGGCCGTCGATCAGTTCCACGTCGCCGCCGGCGATCGCCACGGCGGCGGCGAAAGTGCCGGTCTCGATCCGGTCGGGCATGATGCGATAGGCCGCGCCGTGCAGCTTCGGCTTGCCCTGGATCACCAGCCGTTCGGTGCCGACGCCCGAGATTTCGGCGCCCATCGCCAGCAGGCAATTGGCGAGGTCGGTGATCTCGGGCTCGCGCGCGGCGTTTTCCAGCACGGTTTCGCCCTCGGCCAGGGTCGCGGCCATCAGCAGGTTCTGCGTGGCGCCGACCGACACGGTGGGAAAGCGGATCGTCGCACCCCTCAGACGGCCGTGGGTTTTGGCGTGCATGTAGCCGCCGTCGATCTCGATACTGGCGCCCAGCGCCTTCAGCCCATCGATGTGCAGGTTCACCGGTCTTGTGCCGATGGCGCAGCCGCCGGGCAGGCTGACAATCGCCTCGCCACAACGCGCCAGGATGGGCCCGAGCACCAGCACGCTGGCGCGCATTTTCCGCACGAGGTCGTAGGGCGCTGTGGTGCTGGCGATCTTTTCCGCCGTCAGCGCGAATTCGCCGGATCCGCCCTGCGCGATATTGACGCCGTGCTGGCGCAGCAGGCCGAACAGCGTGTCGATATCGGCCAGATCAGGCACGTTGGAATAGCGCAGCGTGTCCTCGGTCAGCAGGCACGCGGTCATGACGGGAAGGGCGGCGTTCTTGGCGCCGCCGATGGTGATGCTGCCCAAAAGCGGCCGGCCGCCGCGAACGACAATGCGATCCATGTAAAAAATCCGGCGGAATCCCGCCGGTCCCAAGGGGTTAGCGCGGTTTTAGCGCATCCCCCCAAGTATGCAACTGGGGGGATGCAAGCAAGGCGGACGATAGAGCCTGTCGGTGGCGAAGTTGCGGCAGCCGGCTACTTCCGCTCCATGCGCTCGTCGGAACGGGCCGGCGGCGCCGGCTTGCGGCGGCGCAGGTTGGCGCGCAACTGCTCGGCCTGGCGGGCGGCGCGGCGCTCGCGCTCGGTCAGGCGGCCGAGGCGCGCCGGGGGCTTCTGCTCAGTGGCCATGAATGGCTGTTTACAACGGATTTCGGTGCCGCGCATCCAAGCTTGCGCCGCCGGGGGCGGTATGGCAGTTTCCGCCGCCATTCGCCGGTCGCGCATACGCTGCCGCCGGCCCTGCTGCCGTAGCTCAGTGGTAGAGCACCCCCTTGGTAAGGGGGAGGTCAACAGTTCAATCCTGTTCGGCAGCACCAGTTTTCCCAATTCCCCCTGCGGCGACGCCTAGAGCGGAATCCGGCCAGTTGGAATCGCTTTACCGATCCCAACTGACCGGATTCCGCTCGCCCTTTTTGAAAGATGAAAGAGCAAGTTCCGGTCAGGTGAATTCACCTGACCGGAACTTGCTCTAGCGGCGACCGGCTGTTTTCCTGCCGGCGCCGCAGCGGCATGAAGCGCTGGCTTGGGCTTACGCGGCTTGAACGGCATGACGGGGGCAAGCGGTACTCCCGCTCGCTGGCGCGGCGCAATCGGCGAGGCGGGATTGGGCAAGCCGGCGAACGCCGCCTCGACCTTGTCGTCGCGCCAGTCGGCGTGCTGCTCGGCCACGCGCAACTGCCCGACCGGATCCTTGATCGGCTTGTAGTGCAGGACAGCCAGGGTCAACGGCCCGCCCGCCAAGGCATAAAGCGCCCAGCGCAATCGGCCAAGGCCCTTCACGCCGGCATAACCGCCGACCAAGGCCGCAAGCAACAGCCACAGGGCGACGGTAATCATGTCGGCCGCCAGGGAAATGGCCGAACTGGCCCAACGCAGACCGGGACGGCCACCGGCAGGGGCAGCGTCTCGTTTCCAGACATCGTTAATTCTTTAAGCAAAACGCATACCGGACAAGGCGACATACGCCCCGCTGGCGGTAGCGGGCAGCGCCCACGGTGCTAGCCCTCGGTTTCTCCCAAATGCCTGGCGTGCTATTTGGTTTCCTCATGACACGAACTGGTCACGATCCGTCCCGATATGGAGCGCTGTGGCGTTTCACGCCGGATTGGAGGAGCCGGATGAAAAAGCTGGTCCCCGTGTTTTTGCTGGCGCTCGGCGCGCTGTGGCCGGCGGAGGGCGAAGCCCGGACCAGCGTGTTCGTCGGCGCCGATTTCGGTTATCCCGGCTATTACCACCGGCCCTATCCGTATCATCGCGGCTACTACCGCCCGCCGGCCTATTACTATCCGCCGCCGGTGTACTACGCGCCACCCCCGGTCTACTACGCGCCGCCGATCGGCGGCACCATTTCCCCGTCCAATTGCCGCACGTTCCGGGGCGATGCTTCAATCGATGCGTCGGGCCAGCCGTTTTACGGCACCGCCTGCCTGCTAGCCGACGGGCGCTGGCATATTCAGTAGCGGACAAAGAAATCGGCCCGGCAGTTGGGGACTGCCGGGCCGTCGGAGACCGCTCGAACCATTGGGGGGAATGGTCAGGGAGAGCGGCCAACTCGCAACCGGGTCATTGGGGGAACAGTCAACCCGGTCGGGTCATTGTCTCTAAGAAACGCATCAGCGGCGAAACGTTCCCATGCCACGCAAAAAAACTCAGTCTCAGCCTTTTGCGTACTTGAATTCCGGCAGCTCCTTCAATTCGGCCTTGCTGGCGCCCGGCAGCAGCACCCGGCCATTGGCGAACTTCAGGCTGGCATAAGGCACCACGATCAGGCGGTCGCCCATGCCGAGAAAGCCGCCCACCGAGAGCACGGCGTAAGGCGCCTTGCCGTCCGGGCTGACGATGACGTCATCGACCTTGCCGATCGTGTCGTTGGCCTCGTTGACGACTGCGGCGCCGACGATCTTGCTGGCCCGGTAGCCGGTGGCGAGCGACAGGGTATCGACCTTGATCAGGCCGATGGTCTGCGGCGCGCCCTGCGCGCTGGCCTGGCCGGCCAGCATGCCAGCGCCAATGACGATGCCGCTGGCGACGAGAATGGCTTTGTTCATGACTGGGTCCTTAAACTGTTAGTCGGGCCGCATGGCCCCACTGCTGCCAACAACGTCGCTGGCGACCGCTGGGTTCCGGACGGCACGCCGACAATCAGGCAGTGACCGGGCCTGCCGGCCGGCCCGGCACCGGCTGGTCGGGCGGCGCTTCGAGGGGCGGCGCCTCGACCGGATCGTTGATCGGGACCTCTTGCGGCGGGCTGTCGGCCGGACCTTCCGGCGGAGTAGCGGGCACGTCTGGCCCCACCGGCGGCGTTTCAGGTGGTGGAGTTTCGCCGGGGCTGATTTCGGGCGTGCCGTTAACCTGCGGGTCGATTTGGCGGGGCATGAGCGGATTCCTGGACTGGGGCAAGTGACAAAACGGCAACGCGGTCGGACGGTTCCCTCGGTGCTGGCCTTCAGGGCCAAATTTCGCCACGATCACCGCCAATATGGGGGCGATGCGAAACTCTTCGATGCTTGCCGCCGGCATTGCCGGCCTTGTTGTTGCCGCTGCCTTCGGCGCGGCGGCGCAGGACCGCAATGCGCCGCGCAACGGCCACGCCCTCGATCTCATCATGCGCGACGGCCAGGGCCGGCGCACCGGCACGGTCGAACGCGGCGCCGGCCAAACCTTCATCCAGCGCGATTCCCAGGGCCGCCGCGTCGGCACGGTCGAACCCGGCCCGAATGGCCAATACATCGTCCGTGACGCCACGGGCCGGCGCACCGGTACCGTAGCGCCGCGCTAGAGGCGCGACAAACCACATACAACCCGCCACCGTGGTATGTACCCGGCTCGCCTTCAGGGGACGCCGGACAATGGCCAAGTGGCTCGAACACACGCTGGAAATGACAATCTTCCACAGCCGATGGCTGCTGGCGCCGTTTTATATCGGCCTCATCGGCGGGCTGATCCTGCTGCTGGTCAAGTTCGCGCAGGTGTTCGTGCACATGGTGCCGAACATCTTCAGCATCAGCGAAAGCGAAGCCGTGCTGGAGGTGCTGACCCTGGTCGATATCTCGCTGGCCGCCAACCTGGTGCTGATGGTGATGTTCGCGGGTTACGAGAACTTCGTTTCCAAGATCAACACCGATGGACACGAGGACCGGCCCGACTGGATGGGCAAGATCGACTATTCCGGCCTGAAGCTGAAGCTGCTGGCCTCGATCGTCGCGATCTCGGCGATCCAGTTGCTGCGCGCCTTCATCGACGTGAAGGACCACACCGACAGCCAGCTTGCCTGGCTGGTCGGCATCCACCTGACCTTCGTGGTGTCAGGCGTGCTGCTGGCGCTGATGGACCGCATCACCGAAGGCACCGCTAAGCACTAACGGGCGAAAACAGGCACTGTCTTGCGGTAGGCGATGCGCCAGCCTTCCGCCGTGTGCACGAACCGGTCGCGGTATTCCGCCAGCATGTTCATGTCGGACAGCGGCGCCACGCCCTTCGCGTTCAGCGGGCCCTGGTGGCGGAACACCGTGAAATAGGTCACGCCGCTGGCATGATCCTTGTCCTGCACGTCGATCACGATGGGCCCGGAGAAGTGGCGGATGACCAAGTCCCTGGGCCATTCCTTGATGCTGTCGGCGATGGCCTTGCGGCCCTTGACCACTTCGCCGCGCCGGTCGAACTCGCCATCTGCGGTGTAAAAGCCGGCATAGGCATCGCCGTCGTGGCGGTCGGCCGCCATGGCCATAGCCATGCTGACCCGGGCGCAGGCGAATTCGATCGCTTGGCGTTCTACATCGGTCAATTTTGTTTCCTCCAGAATTTGGCGCCGCAGCCTAGAGCGGAATTCGTTCGGTTGGAATCGCCCGGTCGCTCCCGGCGAGCCGGATTCCACCCACAGAAGCGCCCGCTTATCCCCGAATTGCACAGGCCGGACCCCGACTGATCGCGCTCAGACTACCGCCGAATCGAGATTCCTGGGGATAAGCCGGCGGACCGCGTTGACTCCGGCATCGAGTCCTGCACACTTTATCTAGCTGTTCTGGCGCTTAAGGAGGGCTAGATATGGTGTGGAACTCGGAAACGATAGATCAACTCAAGGCCCAATGGTCGCAAGGCATGTCGATCACCCAGATCGGCAAGAATCTTGGCACGACCCGCAACGCGGTGGTCGGCAAGGCGCACCGCCTCGGCCTCGAAAAGCGCGACAGCCCCATTGTCCGCTCGGCCACGCCCAAGCCGGCGGTGCAGGCCCCGGTGGTGCAGCCCGAGCGCCAGCCACTGGTGGCGCACAACGGACCGCGCTGCAAATGGCCGGTGGGCGACCCGAAAAGCTCCAATTTCCGGTTCTGCACCGGGCCGGCGCTGGACGGTTATCCCTATTGCCGCGAGCACTGTGCCGCTGCCTATAGCGGCTGGGCCGCCGAGGAAAAGCGCTCGGCCTGATCCGCGACCCGGCCGCCCTACCCTTCGGCGGTCGTGTCGCTCCCGGCATGGTGTCTCTTGAAACCGCCATGCCGGGACGGCTTCGTGCCCGCCTGCCCTGAAGCGAGGAGGATACCGGCATGCCAAAGGCAGAATGGAACGGCGCGGTGCTGGCGCAATCCGACGACACAGTGGTGGTGGAAAACAACCACTACTTCCCTGCGGTCGCGCTCGACAAGGCGCGCTTCGTGCCGAGCGATACGCAAACCACCTGCGCGTGGAAAGGCATCGCGCACTATTACTCCGTGGTGGTCGATGGCAAGACCAACAAGGACGCGGCTTGGTTTTACCCGGACCCCAAGCCGGCGGCGAAGGAGATCAAGGGCCGCGTCGCCTTCTGGAAAGGCGTCAGCGTCGTCTAGCGGACGTTGTAGGGAATTTCGCCCGACTTCAGTTTGCCGAAATAAACCGCCGCCGCCGCCATTTGCGCCGCGCGCGGACCGGCCGGCGGGGCAGAGGGCGGGAAGAAGCCTTCGCTATCGATGCCACGCACCAGATTTACATGCATGTCCGGCGCGGAGCGCTGTTTGGTGCGGGCGCCGATGTAGGACAGCGCGATGCCAATGCGCGGCGCATCGGTGTCGTTGGCGCCGGACGCATGCACCACCATGCCGTGGTGCAGCGAGAACTGGCCGGCCTTCAGCAGCATCGGCTCGGCGCTGGCGGCCTCGGCCTCGGTCACTGCGAACTGGATGCCGGCGGAGAGCAGGCTGGATGCATCGGCCGAAGCGGCGGCGGCGCGCGAGCCCTGCTTCTGCGTGCCAGGCACCACGCGGACGCAGCCATTGCCTTCATGCACGTCGGACAGGCCGACCCAGGCGGTGATCGCCTCTTCCGGCGCCAGGTTCCAGTGCGGCACGTCCTGGTGCCACGGCACATGGCCGGGGCCGGGAAACTTCACGAACGCCTTGCTCTTCCACAGGAACAGGTGGGGGCCGAGCAGGGATTCGACGGCGTCGAGGATGGCGGGATGGCGGCCCAGCCGGTCGGCCCAGTCCAGCACCGCATGCAGGTTGATGAAATGCTTGTACAGGCCTTCATCGAGCTCGCCATACAGCGCCATGACGCCGGCCTTGGCATCCGCCAGCTCCGCCGCGTTCAGCGCGGCCAGGCCTGTGACATAGCCCTTGGCGTCGAATTGCGCGCGCTGCGCGGCATCGAGCGACCCGGTCATAACGAAATTACAGTCCGGCCGCCTTGGGGTCGGCAAAGTGCACGATCTCCACGCGATAGCCGTCCGGCCCGGTGACGAAGAACAGGACGGCGCCGCCGCGCGCGCCCGGTCGCGGCGGGCCATCGACGTCGTAGCCGGCGGCGGTGATCTTGCGGTACCAGTCATGCACCTCGTCGATGCTGGCGCAGACCAGTTCCAGAATCGCGGCATCCGGCGCCGGCTTGCGTCCCGCCCTCGCCGTGACGCCGAAGAACGACGTGTCGGTAATGCGATACAACCTGGCGTCGCCGGCATCGACGGCGACCGGCAGGCC
>ENA-ORBV01003235-ORBV01003235.1-microbial-mat-metagenome-genome-assembly--contig:-NODE-3235-length-32983-cov-4.975962_pt1 | contig 32983 bp, 24 predicted proteins | sample MGYA00237777_ERZ505514 | MGnify/ENA primary metagenome ERZ505514 (study PRJEB26160, sample SAMN06269048) | microbial mat metagenome | isolation source: Oligotrophic lake microbial mat | place... | reverse complement strand
CGCTGCCGTTGTGCGCGCCCGAAGCGTCGAGCGGGATCGCGTTCTCTGCGGAACGGAAGCGACCCATGCCGTCGTAGCGCTCGAAGCCGAAACCAATGGGGTCCATCAAAGCGTGGCAGCCTCCGCAAGCTGCATCGGCCGAGTGCTGAGCAAAGCGCTCACGGGTGGTCGAGTTCGGATCCGGCTCAGGCGCCTTGATCATCACGCCCGGGGGCGGCGGCGGAATCGTGTCGCACAAGAAGCGCTCGCGCACCAAAAGCCCGCGGTGCACGGGAGAGGTCTGATTCGAATGCGAGTTGATCGTGAGCAAGCTGCCCAGCGTGAGCACACCGGCTCTCTGCGCGGCGTCGACCGACACCCTCTGGAAGGACGCGCCCGCCGGGCCCGGCACGCCGTAGAAGCGGGCCAACGAATCATTCAAGAAGGTGCTCGTGGAGGTGAGCAGGCCCCTTAAGTCTCCGGTACCGTTGAAGACGACATCGTCCAAGAACGCCCGGGTCTCCTCGTGCATGAGCACGCCGATCTCCGGCGACCAGGCGGGGAAGGTGGCCGCGTCTTTGCCGACATTGGCAATCCGGTTGTAGTCGAGCCACTGCTCGTGAAAATTGGCGACCGCAGCGTGCGCTTTGGGATCATCCAACATGCGCCGCGCTTGAGCCGCGAGCTGTTCAGCGCTGTTCAGCGTCCCGGCGGCCGCTGCCGAGAACAACTCGCTGTCGGGCATCGAACCCCACAGCAAGTAGGAGAGACGCGACGCCGTTTCCCAGGCATTGAGGCGTACGGCGGTTTCGCCCGCCTGCGCAGGCACCCCGAGCTCCACGCGATACAAGAAGGGCGGGGCCTGCAATGCAGTTTCGATGACCATTTGGATGCCATCGACGAAGCCACCGTCGCTCAATCCAACGGAGAACTGTTCGAAGAACATCGTGGACTCTTCGGGAGTCAGCGGACGCCTGAACGCGCGTTTGCCGAAGTCTTCGATGAACTGCCGCGCGCAGGCCTCGTTGCCCACGACTGCGGCATCGCAACCGAGGCGCTCCGCCAGCGCGCCGGTCGCGCGCGCAGCGACACCTTCGGCGGCGAGCATGTACTTTTCGGCGAGCGCCGCCGACGTCACCAAGTTGGCTGCGTTGTTGTTGAAGCCCAGTGCCTCTTCCTCCAGCGCAAAACTCTTGGCGGGAGCGGTCTCGTCACCCAACAAATCTCGTAGCGTGTTGTTGTACTCGGCGCGCGTCATGCGCCGAATCGGAGCGGTACCTGGCTTGGGTGAAGCGTCACACGTGACTGTCGCGCCGGGTCCCATGGTTTGCCCGGTTCCCGACGCCGAGCCGGCACCACTCGGAGGTGGAGACGAGCCTTCCAAGTTGCCGACGCAACCGCCCCACGCCAGCGCACCTACACCCCAGGCACAAGTGAACAGCCGGTTGAGCATGCGCCGCATCAGTTCTAGTGAGTCACGCCTCAGGCAGACTTTGGGCCGTAAAACGCGGCTCACCATCACTTTTACGACATCTCCAACATACTTTTCCAGCAGCTCGTGCTGCAGCCGCTGCGACCCGAAGCCGCGCGGCCTTGCTTGCGCTTGGTTGGCTGCCGAAACGCGGCCCGAATTGCAGAAGCTATCGGGGCGGAGGCAGGTGCAGGTGTTCCGCTGTAGGGCGAACACGCCGCCCCTGGGCTTGGATGGCGTCTACATGCAGGGCGAGCGGTGCGCGCTCGGGTCGAGCCCCTGGGACGTCGAGGACGCGGACGACTGCGTGGCCTCGGCGCAGGCCGAGCTTGTTCAGTCGAGACGAGCCCGGGGCGTCACGCATGCGGGCGTCCCCCCCGCCCTGCTATGTTTCCCTTTCAGCTCTAGGAGGAAAACGGCTTGAGTCTCTCAAAAACCCTGGGTCTCGCCGGTGCCCTGACTCTGGCCTTCGTCGTGCACGCCGCCGTTGGCTGCGGCGGTGCGGAGTTCGCGAGCGACGCGGGCGGCGGCGGCAGCCAGGCGGGCGCCGCAGTGTTGCCGGGTGAGGCAGGCGCGGGCATGGGCGGGGCTAAGGGTTCGCTAGCGGGATGCCGCGGCCCCGAAGACTGTGACGACGAAGATGCCTGCACGGTGGACGTGTGCCGAGCCGATGGCGTCTGCGTGCTATCTGCGCTGTGCGCCGCGTCCGAACGCTGCTGCGATGGCGACTGCGGCGAGTGCTGCGACAATGGCGATTGCGACGACGTGGCCTGCACGAGCGACGCCTGCTTCGCCGGAACGTGCGTTTACGTGCCGGACACCGAGCATTGTGGTGCGAGCAGCTACTGCTCACTCACGCAAGACTGCCAGGCGCAGGAGCCGTGCCAGGGCGAAGGCGATCCGGTCTGCGACGACGGCAGCCTCTGCACGACCGACGCTTGCGGGGGCGGACTGTGCAGTCATGCGTTCTGCGAGCAGGCCACCCAGTGCTGTCCCGCGGCAGGCTGCGCCGAAGAGTGCTGCAGCAACCAGGAGTGCGATACGGACGACGATCCGTGCACCATCGGCGTGTGCAGCGGGGGCAAGTGCAGCCAGGCGCCACGCTGCGGCGAAAGCGAACAATGCTGCGTTCAACCGAGCGGCGCGGCGACCTGCGGGGGCTGCTGCTCGGCTAGCGACTGCGACGACAGCGTCGATTGCACGGTGGACGCCTGCATCGAGGGGCGTTGCTCCAGCGCGCCCGGCAGCTGTCCCACGAACCAGACCTGCGATCCCGCGAGCGGTTGCAAGCAGAACATCGAATGCACCCGTGACGACGATTGCGAAAGCTCCGCGTGTGGCCGCTGCGACGAAGGCACCTGCAGCTACGGCTGCGGGGCGGGCCTGGTGTGCTGTGGCAACGTGTGCCAGGCATGCTGCAGCCAAGGCGACTGTCAGGACGGCATCGCTTGCACCACCGACGCCTGCACGAACGGTGTCTGCAAGTTCACCCCCAACAACCAGAAATGCCCGCTCCTGCAGCATTGCAGCATCCCCCAGCGCGGCTGCGCGTTGCTTTGAAATATCGACGAGACGCGTCTAAATTGGCCAGGGGCGCCGTCGGTCTGGCGCGCGCCATTGAACGCCGGTAACTTGGGCGTCTGTATGGCAGACGCGCAAGAAGTGGTGCTCGACCCGGCAACATCGGAGCAAGCCACGTTGCTCGGGAATTTGTTGGAGCTCTACATCCACGACTTGAGCCCGGCGTTCCCCAACATCGAGCTCGGGGTGGATGGCCGCTTTGGCTACGACCGACTGCCGCTCTACTGGTCGGAGCCGGAGACTCGTTTTCCGTTCTTGATCCGGCGCGGCGGCAAGGTCGCCGGCTTCGTGCTGGTCACGCGCGGCTCGCCGGCGTCCGAGGATCCGGACGTCTGCGACATTGCGGAGTTCTTCGTCGTGGCGCGTGAGCGTCGCAGCGGGGTGGGGCGTCGAGCGGCGTTTTTGCTTTGGAATCATCTGCCCGGGCGCTGGATCGCGCGTGCCTCCGAAGCGAACCCGGCGGCTCTTGGCTTCTGGGCGGGCGTCGTCAAGGAATACACGAACGGCGACGCCATGGAGTTCAAGCACCCGGGCGTGCCCAAGGCCTGGCGCGTCTACTCGTTCGACACGTCGCCGCAGCGCGCCTAGCGCGGCTCACTGACACCAGATCGTGTTCCTGTCTTTCGGCTTGAGCGCGCCGTTACCTCGCATGGATCACCGAAGGTGCACGCTTTGCCCTGGACGCCGCAGCCCTCACCTGCATTTTCTTCACTACGCGGGCTACCGAAGCCGCCGTGCTACGTTTTGCACGCGCTTTCGCGAGCCTCACCATGCGACCTAGTACAACCAGATACATCGTCGGCCTGATCCTGGCTCTCGTGGGGCTGCTGCCCGGGCTTTGCGCTCTTGGGTTGGCGCATGCCGGGCCTGCACGCAAGGTCGTGCTCGTCGCGCCCATCGCCGGCACCATAGACTTGGGGCTCGTGCCGTTCGTGGAGCGCGTGCTGGAGCAGGCGGTCGACGAGCAGGCCAGCGCGCTGGTCTTGGAGGTCGATACCTTCGGCGGTCGGGTGGATGCCGCGGTGGCCATCCGTGACCAGCTCTTGCGGAGCAAGGTGCGAAGCGTCGCGTTCGTGAACAAGCGCGCGATCTCTGCCGGAGCCTTGATCGCGCTTTCCACCGAGCAGATCGTGATGGCGGGCGGCGGCACCATCGGCGCTGCGGCGCCGGTTCAGGTCGGGCAGCCTGGCGAGGCGGCTCAGCCGGCGGATGAGAAGACCGTGTCTTACGTGCGCAAGGAGTTTCGGGCTACGGCCGACGCTCGCAAGCGGCCCGGCCTCATCGCGGAGGCCATGGTCGATCGCGATGTCGAGATACCGGGCCTGATCGACAAGGGTAAGTTGCTCACGTTGACCACGGCAGGAGCGCTCGAGCACAAGGTTGCGGACTTCGAGGCCGCCGACCTGACGGGCGTGCTCGAAAAGCTGGGCTTGGCGGGCGCCGAGCTGCGCCCTGTGCGCGAAAACTGGGCCGAGCAAGTCGTGCGTTTCCTCACGCATCCGGTGGTCTCGTCGCTGCTGATGTCGCTGGGCCTGCTCGGCCTGGTGGTCGAGCTGCGCACGCCGGGCTTTGGGGTGCCAGGCGTGGTCGGCGCCCTGTGCCTGGTCGCTTTCTTCTGGGGGCATTGGCTCGTCGCCCTGGCCGGCTGGGAACAGCTAGTGCTGCTCGCGGTCGGGCTCGCGCTGATCGCGGTGGAGGTCTTCTTCGTCGCGGGCTTCGGCGTGGCCGGTATTCTGGGCACTCTGGCGCTGATGGCAGCGCTCGGCACGAGCCTGTTCGGAGCCGGAGCGTCACCCAAGGTCATGACGCTTGCGGCGTCACGGGTGGTGGTTTCGATGGCACTCGCGGCGCTCGCCTTCTTGCTGCTCTTGCGCTTCCATCGTTTCCTGCCTGGCGGACGCAAGCTGATCCTCGACTCCGCCCTGACGGGCGACGGCCGCCGCCAAGAGCAGGTGCTTCCGGCCGGAACGCCGGGGACCAGCTTGACGGCGCTACGCCCCGCGGGCATTGCGGTCGTGCTCGCGCGCCGCGTGGACGTCGTCTCGGAGGGTCAGCTCATCGAAGCGGATCAGCCGATCGAAGTCGTGCGCGACGAGGGACATCGAGTCGTGGTCAGACCGCGCCCAACGAACGACCCGAAAGGAATTAGCCGATGAACGAGATGGAAAGCGGTCTATTGGGGGCAGGCGCCATCGCCGCTCTAGTTCTCTTCTTCGTAGTCCTGCTGCTGTACCTGGTGCCACTTCGGCTCTGGATCGCAGCCTGGTCATCGGGCGCTTACGTTGGCCTCGTCACCCTGATCGGCATGCGGCTACGGCGAGTCCCACCCGACACCGTGGTCACCGCGCGGATCAGCGCGGTCAAGGCGGGCCTGCCAATATCAATCGATGACCTGGAAGCCCACTACCTGGCAGGTGGCGACGTCGTGCGCGTCGTCCAGGCGTTGATCTCGGCGGACAAGGCCAACATCGAAATGCCGTTCAAACGCGCTGCTGCCATCGACTTGGCGGGGCGGGACGTGCTCGCGGCCGTCAAGATGTCGGTCTTGCCCAAGGTGATCGAGACGGCGCGCATCGCCGCCGTGGCCAAGGACGGCATCCAGCTGCACGTGGTCTCGCGCGTCACGGTGCGCACCAATATCGACCGCCTGGTTGGCGGGGCTGGCGAGGAGACCATCATTGCGCGGGTGGGCGAAGGCATGGTCAGTACCATCGGGTCGGCGGCCAATCACAAGAGCGTGCTCGAGAATCCCGACCATATTTCCAAGCACATCCTGAGCAAGGGCCTGGACGCCGGAACGGCCTATGAAATCCTGTCTATTGACATCGCCGATATCGACGTTGGCGCCAACATCGGCGCCAAGCTGCAGATCGATCAAGCCGATGCCGACAAGCAGATCGCCCAGGCAAAGGCCGAGGAGCGCCGTGCAATGGCAGTGGCGCTGGAACAGGAGATGCGAGCCCGCGTGGTGGAGGCCGAGGCCGAAGTGCCTCGGGCAATGGCTGAAGCCTTCCGCCAGGGCAATATGGGCATCATGGATTACTACCGGATGAAGAACCTGCAGGCCGACACCGACATGCGCAACGAGATTGCGGACGCGCCGCACGACGAGCCGACCACGCCGCGCAAGTGAGGATTGCGCGATGAACAGCGATAACGGAGTGCTCGTGTATGGCCTGTTGTTCCTGGCCATCATCGCCTTCAACGTGTTCAAGCAATTCCTGGCGGCACGCGCGGAGCAGCGGCGCCGTCAGCAGCGGCAGGCTGCCGCCGACCAGGGCCTTTCGCAGCCGCAGCCGCAAGCCGAGCCCGATGTGCTGACCGAATCCGACTGGGGGCGAGCACCGGAGCCGAGTCCAGCGCCCCCGCTGCCGCTCGTAGTCCAGGTGGCGCTCAAACCCAGGCCCGAGCCGGTACGGCCCCAGCCCCCGATGGCGAACGAAACCACCCGCGCGTCAAACGTGCCGGCGCGGCGTCGTGCCCGTCACCGGCTGTTCCAGTCGCGCAGGGCGTTGCGTGAAGGCATCGTGATGATCACCATTCTGGGGCCGTGCCGCACCGAGCAGCCCTACGACCAGGAGCGTTCCTGACGGCCTGCCTGGCGCACGTTGGTCGCTGGCACGCCACGGTCGAGCGCGCCTGCGGGCCCGATTTGCTCGCGCAGTTCCAGGCCGACGGCAACGCTCTCGAGGCCGTGCAGATGCGGCCAACCACCAGCGCTCGCTCGCTGACGCCGATCCCATTTCCAGCCATATCCTGAGCAAGCGGCTCGACGCCGCCACCGCCCTCTGGTGGTCCGATAGGACTATCCGACGCCACCCGTAGTGCACGGACTTGTCATGCGTGCTGCCTAGCATGCAGGCACTCGGGGGGCGGTTCGCGCTCCCTGTCCAACCTGGGAGCAGATCGCAATGTTCATTGCCCACGAGACAAATCGGCGCAGTCGGCTGTGGAGCGCCGCATGGGTTGTCGCGGGACTGCTGTTCGCCAGTGCGACCACCGCGGTAGCCGCATCCGAGTTGTTGATCTCGGAATACGTGGAGGGCAGCAGCAACAACAAGGCGATCGAGTTGGTCAACCACTCGGCTGGGCCCATCGACCTGGCCGCCGGCAACTATGCGGTCCGGATCTATTTCAACGGCTCTGCGACGGCCGGCCTGACGATCAACCTGCTGGGCACGGTGCCCGCCAGCGGCACTTTCGTGCTGGCCCAGGCCAGCGCGTCGCCCGAGATCCTGGCCAAGGCGCAACAGACCAACGGGTCCGGCTGGTTCAACGGCGACGACGCGATCGAGTTGACGCGCTCCGGCGTCGTCATCGATTCGATCGGACAGGTGGGATTCGACCCGGGCAGTGAATGGGGCTCCGGGCTGGCCAGCACGCAGGACAACAGCCTGCGTCGAAAGCCCGGCGTGGTGACCGGGCGGATCGACTCGGCCGCGCCGTTCGACCCGGCGCTGGAGTGGGAAGGTTACGCGTTGAACGACATCTCCGACCTGGGTCAACACACCGGCGGCGGATCGGGCGACGCAGCGCCGTTCGTGGCGTCCACGGTTCCGGCCCCGGGCGGCAGCGTGGCGACGACGGGCACATTGACGCTGCAGTTCTCCGCCGCGGTGCAGTTTTCCAGCACCGCGCTGTCGATGCAGTGCCAGCAATCGGGCGCCAAGACGCTCCAGATCGCAGGCGGCCCGTCGAGCTACCTGCTGACGTCGACCACGCCGTATTCGGCCGGGGAGTCCTGTGCGCTGACCGTCAGTGCGTCCGGCGTCAGTGATGCAGGTGCCTCGGGCACCCCCATGGCGTCCGACTTCAACCTGCAGTTCTCGGTACAGGCGTCGATCGGTGCCTGTGGTGCGGCGTTCACCCCGGCCTACACGATCCAGGGCAGCGGCAACTCCAGCACCCTGGTCGGTCAGATGGTGACGACGCAAGGCGTGGTGGTCGGTGACTATGAAGGACCTTCCCCCGCGCTGCGTGGCTTCTACCTGCAGGACGTCGACGGTGACAATGATCCGGCCACTTCGGATGCCGTCTTCATATTCAACGGCAACAACGACCAGGTCCAGCCGGGCCAGCTGGTGCGGGTGACCGGCTCCGTGAGCGAGTTCCAGAATCAGACGCAGGTTTCGGCGTCCGGCATCGCGTTCTGCGGCACGGCTTCGGTGGCGCCGGTGGACGTGATACTGCCGGCGGCGTCGCTGGATGACTTCGAGCGATTCGAGGGCATGCTGGTGCGCCTGCCCCAAACTTTGTACCTGACGGAACACTTCCAGCTCGGGCGCTTCGGGCAGGTCGTCTTGTCGTCGGGCTCGCGGCTGTGGCAACCGACGAACGTGGTCTTGCCGGGAGCCGAAGCCCTGGCATTGCAGGCGCAGAACGACCTTAACCGCATCATCCTGGACGATGGCGACAACGGCCAGAATCCGGCGACCATCGTGTTCGGCCGCCACGGTGAGCCGCTGTCGGCTGCGAACACGCTGCGCGGTGGCGACACGGCCACCGGCACCGTCGGCGTGATGACCTACACCTGGGCCGGCAATGCCGCCAGCGGCAATGCGTGGCGCGTGCGGCCGGCTTACGCGCTGGGTGCGGCCGCCCCCGACTTCCAGAGCGCGAACCCGCGTCCAGACACCGCGCCGGCGCCCGCCGGACTGCGCGTTGCCGGCGTGAACGTGCTCAACTATTTCAACAGCTTTGGTGCCTGCGCCGGCGGAGTGGGCGGGATCGCCACCGACTGCCGCGGCGCACAGGACGCAGTCGAGTTCGAGCGCCAGCAAGCCAAGACCGTGGCTGCGCTGGTCGCGATGGAGGCAGACGTGGTGGGTGTGGTGGAGATCGAGAACGATGGTTATGGCGCGACCAGCGCCCAACGCAACCTGGTCGATGCGCTCAACGCCGCGACGGCGCCTGGCATTTGGGCTTTGCTCGATGTCGACGCGCGTACCGGCCAGGTCAACGCCATGGGAGCGGACGCGATCAAGGTGGGCCTGATCTACCGTTCCGCCCGGGTGGCGCCGGTCGGAACGACGGCCGTGCTGGGGACAGCCGCCTTCCAGAACGCGGGCGACAGTGCGCCGCGCAACCGTCCGGCCGTCGCGCAGGCATTCCAGCAGATCGGCGGCGAGGGCGACGGTGAGCGCTTCATCGCCGTTGTCAACCATCTCAAGAGCAAGGGCGGCGCCTGTGACGCACCCGATGCCGGCGACGGCCAGGGCAACTGCAACGCGGTGCGCACGCGTGCGGCGCAGATGCTGCGCGACTGGCTCGCTGCAGACCCGACCGGCACCGGCGATCCGGACGTGCTGGTGTTCGGCGACCTGAACGCCTACGCCAAGGAGGACCCGATCCGTGGCTTCACCGACAACGGCTGGGTGGACCTGATCGCGCGTGGCTCGGCTGGCGGCGGTTACACCTATGTCTTCAATGGGCAGTGGGGCTACCTTGACCATGCGTTGGCGACTGCGGCGCTGTCGGCCCAGGTGGTGCAGGTGGTTGCCTGGCCGATCAATTCCGACGAACCCTCGGTGTTGGACTACAACGTCAACTTCAAGACCGCCGGCCAGATCGTTAGCCTGTATGCGCCCGACCCGTACCGCAACTCCGACCACGATCCAGTGTTGGTCGACCTTCGCCTGTTGCCGGCCGGCAGCTGCGCCCGGCCGGACCCGTCGCCTGTCGTCGTCTTCGGCGCGACATCCACCAGCGTCGTGAACCGGGTCGTCGACAAAGGATGCACGGTCGATGACCTGATCGCCGATGAGCAGGCATGGGGCAGCCAGTCGGCCTTCCTGCTGCATGTGTCCAAGATCACCGTCAACCTGCTGCGCCAGCGCAAGATCAGCGCAGCCGAGCGCAGCCAGCTGATGGCGGCCGCCATCAACTCCGGCATCGGCCTACCCCCCGTCCAATGAACACCAACCCTCCAGGAGCGTATTTCATGACCTTGCATCGAACCGTGTGCGCGGTCGCGCTGACCGCGATCTTTTCCCCGTCCTACGCGCAGCTGGCCTGTGCCCAGCCCGACCCCTCGCCAACCGTGGTGTTCGCCAGCCAGGACAGCGGCATCGCCAACCGCGTGGTGCAAGGCAACTGCACCATCGAAGACCTGTTCAACGACGAGCAGGCGTGGGGCAGCCAGAACGCCTTCCTGCTGCATGCGTCTTCCGTCAGCATCGGCCTGCTGCGCCAGCGCAAGATCAGCGCCGCCGAGCGCAGCCGCCTGATGGCGGCTGCACTGCAGTCCGACATCGGCAAAGAACTGAAGGTCAAGCTGATCGGTTTCAACGATTTTCATGGCAACATCAAGTCGGGCGAAGGCTCGTTCAGCAACCCGGGCGTGGCCCGCTTTGCAACCAGGATCAAGGAGCTCAAGGCGGCCAATCCGCTGCACGCCGTCGTGTCGGCCGGCGACATGATCGGTGCGAGTCCGCTGACGTCGGCGTTGTTCAAGGACGAGCCGACGATCGAGGCGATGAACCGTATCGGTATCGACTTCAACGCAGTGGGCAACCATGAGTTCGACGAAGGCAAGGCCGAACTGCTGCGCATGCAAAATGGTGGCAACCATCCGAGCGATCTGTTCTCGGGCCAGGGTCTGCCCGCGGACCTGAAGAACGGCCAGTTCAAGGGCGCCGACTTCCGCTTCCTGGCAGCCAACGTGATCGATACCAACGCCGGTGAGACAACCCTGTTTCCGGGTGTTGGCGTGAAGGACTTCCTGGGCAACAAGGTGGCCTTCATCGGCATGACGCTGGAGAGCACGCCCACCATCGTGTCGCCCGCTGGCGTAGCCGGGCTGCAATTCAAGGACGAGGCAGACACCGTCAATGCGTTGGTGCCGCAGATCCGTGCGCAGGGTATCGAGTCCATCGTGGTGCTGATTCACGAAGGCGGCTTCCCCACCATTTCGGGCGGCAACTGCACCGGCATTTCGGGCGCCATCGTCGACATTGTGAACCGGCTCGATCCGGCGGTCGACCTGGTGATCTCCGGCCATACACACCAGACCTATTCCTGCCTGATCAACAACGCCGCCGGCACACCGATCCGTGTCACCTCGGCTGGCCAGTACGCGCGCATGCTCAGCGACATCGATCTGACCATCGACACGCGCAGCAAGGATGTTGTGTCGGTGGTGGCGAACAATGTCGCCGTTGGAAACAGCAGCAGCGCGGTCGTGCAGGACCCGTCCTTGCTGGAGATCGTCGACCACTATGCGGCGTTGGTGGCGGTGCCGGCATCGCGCATCGTAGGCACCATCACCGCCACGATCACCCGTACCAACAATAACGCTGGAGAGTCCGCGCTCGGTGATGTGATCGCGGATGCCCAACTGGCAGCTACCAGTGGCGCAAACACCGGCGCCGCCGTCGTGGCCTTCATGAACCCGGGCGGCATCCGGGCGGACCTGCCGTTTGCGGCCCCCGGGAAAGTGGATGGCAACGTGACCTACGGCGAGGCCTTCACCGTCCAGCCATTCGGCAATTCGCTGGTGACCATGACGCTGACTGGCGCGCAGATCTACGCCTTGCTCGAGCAGCAGTGGGGTACCGCCCAGCCGTTTCCCCGCGTACTGCAGGTTTCCGACGGCTTCACCTACAGCCACATTTTTCCGCTGCCGTTGAATGCCAATCTGACCGCCGACCAGGGCACACAGTTCGTGAACGTGTTACGCGGCAACAGTTATGTCGTACCCGGCTCGGTGAAGATCGGCGGCGTCGCGCTCGACATGGCCGGCAACTACCGGGTAACGGTCAACAGCTTCCTGGCCGACGGCGGCGATACCTTTACGCTGCTGATCGGCGGAACCGACCGTCTGGGCGGTGCCGTCGACACCGACGCACTCGAAGCCTACCTGCAGGCCAACCCGGGTGGTGTCGCACCGGGCCCACAAAATCGCATCGCGCGACCCTGAGCGACCCCCTACTGAAACGAAGGAAATATCGACATGTATCACCGAATCAAACCCGTGCTGGTTGCGTTGGCCCTGGCAGGCGCCGGGCAGGGCGTGCAGGCCGCCTACCTGGACTATGTGAGCCACCTCGGATATGGCGCCTACAGTGCCGTCGGCCCCGGCGGCATCGTCGACGATGCCCTGCTTGACCTGTCCGTGCCGCCGGTCGAGCTGACCTTTTTCGGTGCCGGCAACTTCGCCAGCGTGGTCGATGCCGGAGCCCTGGATCATGGCTACGCCGGCGACGCGTTCATGCATTTCTCGGGCTCCGGCACCGACTTCGCGATCAGCCTGAGCCAGTATCTATCGGTCCAGGCCGATGGGCCCTTGAGCGGCATCACTCACCAGCAGGAGGCCGCTGTCGATCTTGCCGTGGTGACGATGAAGATCATGGGCGATCCCGGTCAGGCAGCCGGTTTCCCGGTGATGGTCAGCTTCAATGGCGGCGCAAGCGCCTTGTCCGACTTCAGCAGTATCGCCAGTGGTGCCTACCTCTCCCTGGGCCTGTCGGTGTCGCGCGGCAATGATGTGCTCGCGGAGTATCTGTGGGACGTGCCATCGAGCGGCGAGCAGCCGGTCTCTTTCAGCTTTGCCGGGCAGGTGGGCGAAGAGCTCACGCTCAGCGCATTCGCTTTGTCGGGCGTGGGCCTGTCGGACGCCGCTTTCGCGGCAAGCGCCACACCGTACCTGGTGGCCGAGTCGCTAGGGGCATTGAGCGGCAGCCTGTCGGTGACCGCAGTCCCAGAGCCCGAGTCGATCGCCATGTTGCTGGCCGGACTGGGCGTTCTCGGCGTGCATTTGCGCTGCCGCGGCCGTCGTCGGCAGCTCGGCTGAACCCGCTGCCGCCACGGCAGCATTCAGGCGTTGCAGGACACGGCGGCTTGTCGCCTGTCCATCGCTTCGCCGCGGCAAAGCGCTCATCGCGCGCGGCCTTCCTCGTATGCAGGCAGGCCGTCAACACTCCGGGTCACTGCCATAAAGCTGTCATCGCCCGGCAGTAAGCTGACGATTTACGCATGGGCAAGCGATGACGGCCAATATATTGATCGTGGATGATGAGCCGGCAATCCAGGAATTGATTGCCGTGAACCTGGCGCGCGCCGGTCACAAAGTGCTCCGTGCGAGTGACGCGGAGTCCGCCCAGCACATGCTCGCGCTTGCGCTGCCGGACATTTTGCTGCTCGACTGGAACCTGCCGGTCATGTCCGGCATCGAACTGATGCGTTCGTTGCGCAGTGACGCACGCACCCGCAATTTGGCGACCATCATGTTGACCGGGCGTGGCGACGACCGCGACAAGATCGCCGCGCTCGATGCGGGCGCAGACGACTACATCACCAAGCCGTTTTCCGTGCGGGAACTACTGGCACGCATCGCGGCGGTTTTGCGCCGGCGCGCGCCACAGGCCGGCACCGATATCCTCGACGTCGCCGGATTGCGCCTGGATCCCGGTTTGTGCCGGATCAGCGCGGGGGCGGAAGTGATCGAGCTGACCGAGACGGAGTTTCGCATGCTGCATTACCTGATGATCCAGCGCGACCGGGTCAACACCCGTGCCCGGCTGCTGGAACATGTCTGGGGCGAGCACACGCTGTTGGAGGAGCGCGCCGTGGATGCCTGTGTCAAGCGCATCCGTGCCCGGTTGCAGCCGCATAGCCGGGAACACATGGTGCAGACGGTGCGGGGCATCGGTTATCGGTTCGCGGTGGAACCGGCGCCATGACACGCCCTCGTATTCATCGCGTAGCCGGGCCGATGCCGGAGCGGCCTGCGGTGGCACACAGGCTAGCAGGGTGATGGCGAGCCGGCGGCCGATGCCGATCCATGCCTTCCAGCTTCGGGCCGCGATTCATCGCGATGTCATATGCCGTGCCTAGACTGTGTGTTCAGCAAGCCGTGATGTGGTTGCCCATGGTGGCAGTACTGCGTCGACGTCGGGCCTTGTCGTCCCCCACACCTACGCCGCCGCCATGCCAGAGAAGACTTCCCCGCACCTGTCCAAGGGTTTCACCTTGCTCGAACTGCTGGTGGTCATGGTCATCATCGGCATGCTGGCCAGTTTCGTCGCGCCGAAGTTCTTCGCCCAGATCGGCAAGTCCGAAATCAAGACGGCCCGCGCGCAGATCGATGCGCTGGAGAAAGCGCTGGACCAGTACCGGCTCGACGTCGGCCGGTACCCCAGCACCGAGCAGGGATTGCAATCGCTGCTCGTGCAGCCTGCAGGCGAGAGTCGCTGGGCCGGACCTTACCTGAAGAAGGCGGTGCCGCTCGATCCCTGGTCCCATCCCTACGTGTACCGGCATCCGGGTGAACACGGGGAGCTGGACCTTTTGTCGTATGGCAAGGATGGCCAGGTGGGCGGTTCGGGCGAAGCCCAGGACATCGTGAACTGGTAGCCATGCAATTCAAGGTCAAGGCGATGCTGCCGCAGGGCGGCCTGGTGGTGTCACGGGTCGAGGCACCGGACGAACACCATGCCCAACGCCAGGTGGCCGAGCGCGGGCATGCGGTGTTGTCGATCTCTCCGGTGTCCGCGTTCGGCCGGTTCGCCCCGAGGGGCGAGGCCGCGTTTCCGTTGTTGTCGTTCAGCCAGGAACTGCTGGCACTGGTCGACTCGGGCGTCACGATCGTGGAGGCGATCGACACGCTGGCCGAGAAGGAGCAGCGCTCCGGCGTGCGTGCCGTTCTCGATCAGCTGACGGGTGGGCTGCGCCAGGGACGCACCTTGTCCAGCGCGCTGGAAGGGTTGCCCAAGGCCTTTCCGCCGCTGTTCGTGGCAACCGTGCGCGCCAGCGAACGCACCAGCGACCTGCACGAGGCGCTGGGACGTTACGTCGCCTACGCCACCCAGATCGAGCAGTTGCGCGCCCGTCTGGCGGCGGCCGCCATCTATCCGGTGCTGCTGGTCGTGGTCAGCGCGATGGTGGTGGTGTTCCTGATGGGGTATGTCGTGCCGCGTTTTTCGAGCATCTACGAAGGCATGGGCGATTCCTTGCCGTTCATGTCGCGATTGCTGCTGCAGTGGGGGCAGACGGTCGAGCAGAATGGCCCATGGATGCTGGCGCTGGCCAGCCTGCCGGTGCTGCTGCTGCTGTCCGGAGGCGGCCGATGGCTGATGCGTGAGCTGTTCGCCCAGGCCTGGCGCATTCCGGTGGTAGGCGAGCGGATGCGTGTTTTCCAGCTCGCGCGGCTGTACCGCACGCTGGGCATGCTGCTGCGCGGCGGCATCGCCATCGTGCCTGCGCTCGAGATGGTGTCGGGCCTGCTGTCGACCGGTTTGCGGGCGGGCATGCTGGAAGCCACCCGTCGCATCGGGGAGGGCCAGCCGATTTCGCAGGCCTTCAGTGCCGCCAACCTGACAACGCCGGTGGCGCTGCGCATGTTGCGCGTCGGCGAGCGGACCGGTCACATGGGCGACATGCTGGAGCGGGCGGCCGCCTTTCATGACGAGGAAATGGCGCGCTGGGCTGATTGGGCAACCCGCCTGATCGGACCGGTGCTGATGCTGCTGATGGGCCTGGTGATCGGCGGCATCGTCGTGCTGATGTACCTTCCCATCTTCCAACTGGCGGAGAGCATCCAGTGAATGGCGTGCGTCCCGTCGAACTGGCCGGCACGGCGCTGTCCGTGTCGGAGGTCGGCACTGCCCGGGCACTGGCCAGGGACCGCGGATGTTCGCTGGCCGCGGCGCTCGAGACACTGCATGGCGGCCCCTCTGCCGCGCTGACCAGCCGGCTGGCCACCACGGTGCAGATGGCCCTTTTCACGCTGGACGAGATGGACACGCTGACGCCGGCCTTCGACCGGCTGCCGTTCGCCGAAGCCTTGCGACGCGACTGCCTGTTGCTGCGCGCGTCGACCGGGGAACTGGTGCTGGTGCTGGCCGATCCGTTCGACGTCGCGCTGGTCGCCTGGGCCGAGGAAGTCGCGCAAACCCGGCTCGAGGTCCGGCTGGCCCAGCGCGGAGACATCGCCGCCTACCTGGCCCGGCACGAGGAAGGCCTGCGCGCGATGGACGGCATTGTGTCGACGGACCCGGCTGCGCAAAGCGCCAGCGCCGCCGCGGACATTTCGTTGCGCAGCATCCACGAGGATACGAGCCCGGTCGTGCGCATGGTCAGCTCGACAATCTACGACGCGCTCAAGGCCGGCGCCAGCGACATCCACCTGGAGACCGCCGCGGGTGGCATTTTCGTCAAGTACCGCATCGATGGCGTGCTTGCCAGCGTGGGCGGGATCCAGGGCCGCGAGAACGCGGAACAGGTGATCTCGCGCATCAAGGTGATGGCCGAACTCGATATCGCCGAACGCCGCGTTCCGCAGGACGGTCGCATCAAGGTCTCGGCCGGCGGACGCGAGATCGACATCCGTGTCTCGATCATGCCCAGCATCCATGGCGAGGACGCGGTGTTGCGGGTGCTGGACAAGGAGCGCCTGTCCGGTGCCGTGGCCGGGCTCAGGCTGGAGGCGCTCGGTTTCGACGAAGCGACCCTGGCCACACTGCGTCGCCTGTCGGGCGAACCCCATGGCATGTTGCTGGTCACCGGTCCCACTGGCAGCGGCAAGACGACCACGCTCTACGCCGCCATCGGCGAGATCAACGACGGCCATGCCAAGATCATCACGATCGAGGACCCGGTCGAGTACCAGCTGCCTGGAGTGCTTCAGATACCGGTCAACGAGAAGAAGGGGCTGGGTTTCGCGCGTGGCCTGCGCTCCATCCTGCGCCACGATCCGGACAAGATCATGGTCGGCGAGATCCGCGACGGCGAGACGGCCCAGATCGCGGTGCAGGCCGCGCTCACCGGCCATCTGGTGCTGACCACGGTGCATGCCAACAACGTTTTCGACGTGCTCGGCCGATTCACCCACATGGGCCTCGATCCCTATAGCCTGGTGTCGGCGCTCAACGGCATCGTGGCCCAGCGGCTGGTACGGCTCAACTGCCCGGATTGTGCCGGCCCCGACGCCGGGGGCGCGGCGCTGGGCGAGGCTGCCGGCATGACCGGATCGCGCTTCATGGCCGGGCGCGGGTGCGCGTCATGCCGCGGCACCGGCTTTCGCGGCCGCAGGGCGGTAGCGGAAGTGCTGGTGCTCGACGATGCCTTGCGCGAGCTGATCGTCACCCGCGCCCCGGTGCGCCAGATCAAGCAGGCGGCCCTGGCCATGGGCACGCGCCTTTTGCGTGATGCCGGCCTGGACCTGGTGCGCAGCGGGCTGACCAGCCTGCAGGAGTTGAACCGTGTGGTCACTTGACCGGGGCGCGTTGTGCGTAGGCCTGGCCGAGCGGCAGGTGGTGTTCGCGCGCACCTGGCCCTGGGGCACGCTGCGCGCGGCCGACGGCGCGGTGAGGGCCTGCCTGCCGAACGAAGACCAGCCGCCATGGCGGGCCGCCGTGGATACGCTGGCCGCCTGGCTCGGTGAGGCGTCGGCGCGACCGCGCCCCGTGCGCGTGGCCTTGTCGGGTCGATTTGTGCGCTGGCAATTGTTGTCATGGAACGACGCCTTGGCGGGACCGGCCGAATGGCAGGCGTTTGCCCGTTGGCGGCTGCGCGAGACCTACGGTCCGTTGGCCGATCAATGGGCGATCCAGTACGCGGTGCGCCGACCCGGTCAGACGGTCTGCGCCTGCGCGATCGACCAGGGCTTGATCGATGCGCTGCAGCAAACATGCAACACTGCCGGCGTGCCGCTGCAATCCGTCACACCCTACTTCGCGAGTGCATTCGCCTATTGGCGGCGCCGACTGGATCGGCGGGCAGCCTGGTTCGTGGTGCGGGAGCCCGATTGCCTGTCACTCGGGCTGTTGCGCTCGGGCGACTGGCTCGGAATCACCAGCAGCCGGGTCGATGGCCATTGGCGGGCAGCGCTCGATCGCATGATGCTGCAGGCCGCCTTGCCGGTCGGGATGGAACCGACCGCGGCGCCGTTGTACCTGGTCGCGCCGGCCGGCACCGTGGATGTGGACCCACGCACGGGTACGGGCATGGGCACGGGCACCCAGGCCCGGGGCTTGCAGCCTCCCGGCGATCCAGCCGCGCTTGCCTGGCGCATGGCGGTGGGCATATGACGATCGTCGTATCGCCGCCCGCGGACGGCCACCAGGCACGCCATGCGCTGGACCTGGACTTCGTGCGCCGGCGTCGCCTGGCCTCGCCCGTCGGGTGGCTGTTGCTGGCCACTGGCCTGGCCTGCATGGCCGTGGTAGCCATGGATCGTCTCGATGCGCGCGACAACCTGGCGCAGCTGTTGCAGCAGCAGGCGCGGCTGCAGCCCCCATTGCGTCCGCAGCCCGCCAGTGGCGCACGCAGCGCATCGGCCCCGGTGCCGCGCGCTGCCGGCGCCGATCTCGCACAGGTCCAGGCGCAACTGGCGTGGCCGTGGGACGCGGTGTTGCGGGAGCTCGAGTCCCATGCGGACCCGGACCTGGCCTTGCTCAGCATCGACATGCAGGGCCAGCGCCTGCGCGCGGTCGGGGAGGCGCCGGACATGGACACCGTCGTGGCCTGGCTTGGGCGGTTGCGAAGCTCGCCATGGATCGTGGCGGCCGACCTGTCGAGCCACGAGCCGCGCAAGGACGGGACGGTCGCGCTGCTGCGTTTTGCCGTCGACATTCGCTGGAAGGCGCCGTCATGACGTGGGTGCGGTGTTGTCGAGCCGCGAGCGCACCCCTTGCGCAACCGATGGCGTGTGGAGGAGCGCCGTGACTGCGCGGCGGCTGCAGGCCTGGTTGCGCTTCCTGCTGGCGCGCCACGGCTGGCCCGCCTTGGTCGGTCTGGTGCTGATCCTGTCTGCGCTGGGTGGTCAGCACTGGCTGGTGGCGCCGACGTTGTCGCAGGTCGAGGCGGCGCGGGCGCAGCTGCCGGCCCTGCGCCGGCAGTGGGTGCAGGCGCCGGCCGAAGTGCAGACGGATGCCCAGCGCCTGGCCGCCGCGCTGGCGGCATTGCCAGCGCCGGCCGGCGCCCTGGCCGCCGTCGATACCCTGCACCGCCGCGCGGCGCGGCACGGCGTGGTCCTGTCCCACGGTGAATACCGGCTCTTGCCGCCCGGCAGCGCGCCCTGGGCCCGCTACCAGATCACGTTGCCGGCCCAAGGCAGTTACCGGTCGCTGCGCGCCTGGCTCGCCGACGCCATGAATGCCGAGCCGGCGCTGGCGCTCGACGAACTGAGCCTGCGGCGCGGCACGGTGGGTGACGCGACGGTCGAGATGCGGGTGCGCCTGACGTTGTTCCTGCGTGGGGCCACCTGAATGGTCGCCACCCGTCACCTGCTGCTGTCGCTGGCCCTGGTGGCCACGGTGGTGGCGTCATTCATCGACCTGCCCGAGGACGACGTGCCCGAGCTGACGGTGCGATCGAGCCGGTCCAACGCCGCCGACCGGACGCCGGCACCGCCCGCCGGCGCGACCGCGGTGTCGCCAGCGCCGGCCGCTCCCGCCTTCGCCGCGTCGGCCGCACGGCCGGTGTTTGCCGCGGCCGTGGCGGACCTGTTCAAGGTTCACAGCTGGCAGCCCCCGCCTGCACCCGCGCCTGCACCCGCGCCTGCGCCTGCGCCGGCACCGGCACCGGTTGCCGCAGCCACGCCCGCGGTCACGGCAGCGCCACCGCTGCCATTTCGCTACATCGGCAAACTGGTGCAGGACAGTGGTGTGACCGCCTTCGTCAGCCTGGGCAGCGTCACCCATGTGTTGCGCCCCGGCGACCTGGTGGCTGGCTACCGGGTTGCGTCGATAACTGCCGCCGGCATGGAGTTGGTCTACCTGCGGCTGGACGAAAAGCAACATCTGTCATTCGGAAACACCCCTTGAAACACTCGCCCGCCTCATCCCGCATGGCCCTGGTTCTGGCCGTGGCACTGGGTCCGCTGCTGTTCGTCGGCTGTGCCTCCAATTCGGCCATCACCGAGAGCCGGGCCTTGCTCGCCGAAGGCCGGATCGAGGACAGCGTGTCACGGCTCGCGCGGGCGCTGCGCGAGAATCCGGACGACAAGGCCTTACGCACGCAGTATTTCCGCCAGCGCGACCAGGTCCTGGGACAGCTGCTGTCATTGGCGCAGGCCGAGCTGATGGCCGATCGGCGCGATGCCGCGCAAGCCGCCTTGCAGCGGGTGCTCGAGCTGGACCCCGGCAACGGCCGCGCACGCGACGGCCTGGCCGACATCGCCCGGGCGCATCGCCATGACCTGCAACTGCAGGAAGCGGCAGCGCTGGCGCAGCGCGGCGAAGCCGACGCGGCGCAGCAGGTGGTGCGCGCCGTGCTGGTGGAGAACCCCGGCCACGTGCGGGCGCAGCGGGAGATGCAGCAATTGCGCGCGCAGGCGGCCCGGCAGCAGGCGGCCGCGCAGGCACTGGCGTCGCCGTTCGCCAAGCCGATCACGCTCGAGTTTCGCGACACCACGCTGCGCACCGTGTTCGAGGTGATTGCGCGCACCTCGGGCATCAACTTCGTGTTCGACAAGGACGTTCGCGCCGACACCAAGGTCACGATCTTCATGCGCAACACCAGCATCGACGATGTGGTCAAGCTGTTGCTGGCGACGAACCAGCTCGATCGCAAGCTGCTCAACGAGAACTCGATGCTGATCTATCCCAGTACACCGGCCAAGACACGGGAATACGCGGAACTGGTCACGCGCAGCTTCTACCTGGCCAACGCCGACGTCAAGCAGGCGCAGGCGATGGTGCGCGCGCTGGTCAAGACCCGCGATGTGTTCGTGGACGAGAAGCTCAACCTGCTGGTGATGAAAGACACGCCGGAGGCGGTGCTGTTGGCGGAGCGGTTGCTCGAATCACTGGATATGGCCGAGCCCGAGGTCATGCTCGACGTCGAAGTGCTGGAGGTCACGCGCAGCAAGCTGCTTGACCTCGGCCTGCAGTTCCCGGACCAGGTCGGTTACGGCCTGCTGCAGCCAAGCAGCAATTCGACGATCGTGAACAACGGCGTGACGCAGACCAACACCAACCTTGGCGGCACGTTGGCGCCCGGTTTTGTGGACCTGCGCAATCGTTCCGGACTGACCTCGTTCGTCACCAACCCGGCGCTGCTGCTCAACCTGAGGAACCAGGATGGGGATGGCAATCTGCTGGCCAATCCGCGCATCCGGGTCAAGAACCGCGAGAAGGCCAAGATCCACATCGGCGAGAAGCTGCCGGTGTTCACCACGACCTCGACTGCCAACGTCGGCGTTTCCGCATCGGTCGCCTACCTGGACGTCGGTCTCAAGCTCGAGGTCGAACCGAACGTGTTCCTCGACGACGATGTCGCGATCAAGGTCGGCATGGAGGTCAGCAGCATCGTCAAGGAGGTGGCTGGTCCGTCGAGTTCGCTGGCCTACCAGGTCGGCACGCGCAGCGTGGCCACGACGCTGAGGCTGCGCAACGGAGAGACCCAGGTGCTGGCCGGGCTGATCAGCGATGAGGAGCGCAACAGCGCCAGCCGGTTGCCAGGACTGGGCGACGTCCCGTTGCTCGGGCGTCTGTTCTCCAGCCAGCGCAACAACAACAACAAGACCGAGATCGTGCTGCTGATCACGCCGCGCATCGTGCGCAATATCAACCGGCCGCTGGCCAGCGGCGTCAGCATGCCCGCCGGTTCGGAGACTTCGATCGGGGCGCCGGCACTGGTGCTGCGCAAGACCGAGCCAAGCAGCCTCGGGTTGTCGTCGACCCCGACCGGGGGCGCGGCGTCCGGCCCGGGCGTGCCGCCGCCGCCGCGCAACGTGCTGCCGTTGCCGGCCCCAAGCCCGCCCGCGCCGGCGACCGACGCCGATCCAGCGCAAACCCAGGAGCAGGCCGGCGCAGCCGCCACGCCGCCCGGCGCGGCAGGGCAGGCCGGCGCGGCAGGGCAGGCCGGCGCGGCAGGGCAGGCCGGCGCTGGAGGGCAGGCCGGCGCGCCGGCGGCGCCACCGGCCACGGCTGCGCCACCGGTCGATCCGAACGCCCTGCGCCCGATCACGATCAACCCGCCCTCGATCAGCCCGCCATCGATCACGTTACCCGGGACCCGGCCATGACGCGGCGCAGTGCCGGATTCACGCTGATCGAGCTGGTCGTGACGGTGGCCATCGTCGGCATCCTGGCGTCCATTGCCGCGCCGCTGGGCGCTCTATCGGCGCAACGCGCCAAGGAGCAGGAACTGCGGCTGGCGCTGCGGCAGATCCGGGGCGCGCTGGACGCGTACAAGCAGGCTGTCGATGACGGCCGCATCGAGCGGCGCGCCGACGGGACCGGTTATCCGGCGACACTCGCGCTGCTGGCCGACGGCGTGACCGACGTGTCGAGGCCCGACGGCCGCAAGCTGTACTTCCTGCGCCGGGTGCCGCGCGACCCGTTCCATCCCGATCCCGAGCTTGCCGCGCAGCAGACCTGGGGCTTGCGCGCCTATGCCAGCCCACCCGACGCACCGGCGCAGGGGGACGACGTCTACGACGTATATTCGTCGTCCGCGCGGGTCGGCCTCAACGGCATCGCCCACCGGCAGTGGTGAACCATGCGCAGGGGATTCACGCTGATCGAGTTGCTGGTGGTGATGGCCATCATCGCCACCTTGCTCAGTATCGCCACACCGCGCTATTTCCAGCATCTCGAGCGCGCGCGCGAGACGGCGCTGCGCCAGACCCTGGTGGTGGCGCGCGATGCGATCGACAAGTTTCATGCCGACACCGGCCGTTATCCGGATACCTTGTCGGAGCTGGTCGAGCGTCGCTACCTGCGCAGCGTGCCGCAGGATCCGATCCTCGAGAGCAGCGGCGACTGGGTTCTCGTGCCCCCGCCCGATGAGGGCACTGGCATCTGGGATCTGCGCAGCGGCGCTGCCATCGAGGGCAAGTCGTATGGCCAATGGTAATTTTGGGCAGCCGCCACCTCGGCGCCAGCGGGGATTCGGCTATCTGATGGCCTTGTTCGCGATTGCTGCCACCGGGCTGCTGCTGGCGGCGACCGGCGAGGTCTGGCAGACGACGGCGCGGCGCGAACAGGAGGCAGAGCTATTGTTCGTCGGTGCCCAGTTCCGGCAGGCGATCGCCAGTTACTACCGCGCCGGACCCGCCGATGCGCGCGTCTATCCGCGGACACTGGACGAATTGATCGAAGACCGCCGCTTTGCGGTGCCGCGTCGCCATTTGCGCCGCCTGTACCGCGATCCGGTCACCGGGCAGCCGCAATGGGGCCTGGTGCGTGTCTCCGGCCGCCTGGTCGGCGTGCACAGCCTGTCGAGGGAGCGCCCATTGCGCAGCGCGTTCGGATTGCGCGACGCGGCATTCGCCGAAGCGTCCGGCTACGACCAGTGGATCTTCGGCCCGGACACCAGCGCGCTGGCGCAGGTGGCCGCGCCGGCCGCGCCGCCGGGCAAGCCAGTGCGGGCCGCCGAATGACGAGCGCCGCGCCGGTTCGATTCCCGTCGCCGTCCCCGTCCCAGGTGCGCCCGGCGTGCCACAACCGAAGGCGCTCCGATGTCTGACCCGGACACTTTCACTGCGCTCGGTGTCGAGGACCGGGACCACCTGGTCGACGTGCTGGACGGGTCGCTGAAGGTTCGCACCCGTGCACAGTTCTACCTGTGGACCCAGGGCGCCCTGCAGCGTTTCCTGCCCCATGAGACGGTCTTGTGCCTGAGCGGGCCGGTGGCGCGCATGCGCTTCGAGCTCAATGTGTTCTCGCGCGCGATCGACGCCGCGCAGGATCAGGACGCGGGTCGGCTGGACAACATGTTGCTGCGGCTGGTCGAAGACTGGTTGCGCAGCGGCCAGTTGCCGCGCCTGTTTCCACTGGTGCCGCAGGGCGCGGTGGAGCGCCGCCAGCTGTGTATCGAGTTCAAGCGCCGTGGCTTGGGCCATGTGGCCGTGCACGGCGCGCGCGAGGCGCGCGACGGCGCCGGCAGCCTGTTCGCCTTCCTGGGCCTGGGCGAGGCGCCCGGACCCCGCCACGCCTATCTGCTGGATCTGCTGATGCCGCACCTGCACATGGCGTTGCATCGGGTGCTGCAACACGAGGCACAGGGACCGGCGGTCGATGCGATCGCGGCGCCCGGCAACGGCAGCCTGACGCGGCGCCAGTTGCAGGTGCTGTCGTGGATCAAGAGCGGCAAGACCAACGAGGAAATTGCCAAGATTCTCGATGTCAGCGCACCGACGGTCAAGAATCACGTGCAGAAGATCCTGCGCAAGCTCGATGCCAGCAATCGTGCCCAGGCAGTTGGCAAGGCCGACAGCTTGGGCCTTTTCGCCATCCGCGCGCACGCTCGCGCAGGCGACGCCCAGGTAGACATCGCCTCAAGCGGGCAGCCGGTCTGACTTTGGGCACCCCGTCGTGGGCCCAATCAATTGCCTCTCGCACTCTGATCCCGATGGGCGCGGGAGGTTTCCCGGAACGGTCCGAACGGACTACGAATCCCGGGCCGATGGCCGGTGGCGCTGTCATGTCCCGTTCCTAAAGTACAGGCACGGCAACACAGGAAGTGGTGGGTTGCCGAAGGTGCTTCGTCAATAGGGCAGCCGCCCGGGCGGCATACGTCCACCAGATCGTCAACCCAACTAAGGAATCGCATATGAAACTCAGACTCATCGCCCTGGCAGCTGCTTTGGCGGTCGCCGGCGCTGCGCAGGCGAAGATCGCCGACAGCGCCGATAACGGCAACAACTTCTCCGGCGACCTGTTCGCCAGCCTGGTCAGCGTGACCAACACCGCGTCGTTCACCGTCGACCTCGGCCTGCGGCTCGACCAGTTCGTGTCGGCCATCGGTCCGACGCAGACCGGTATCAAGCTGGTGTGGGACCTGAACGACAGCAGCTTCACCGACATGAGCGTGGTATCCACCGGTCTGGCCGCGCTGATGCAGCCGCTGAACTACGGCACGGTGTTCAACACCTTCGCCACGCCCGCCGTGATCGGCGCAAGCGACCTGCGCTTCGATGTCAAAGCTATGGACGGGCTCCCGGCCTTTCTCCCCAACGCCGGATTGAACCGTTACCTGACGACCTCGAACGCTCCGTCGATCACAGCGACCAACGGGCAGGTGTTCAATATGGACTTCGTGGACATTTACCCCACCGCCGCCAATGGGGACACGACCAATAGCACCCACGGCGATTCCTTTGCCACGGCCGGCGCGAACATGCAGGACAACGGCGACGCGTTCAACGTGTATTTCGTCAATGGCAGTGCCAACAACTGGAAAGGCGCCGTCAGCTTCCAGTCGCCGGGCAGCATCGCCGAGCCGTTGAACTTCTTCTTCCTGACCAACACGTCGTCGACCGCATCGCAACAAGCGTCCGTTACCACGTTCGCGGGCCAGTGGCATTTCGACGCTGCGACCGCACAGCTGAGTTATGCCGCACCGGTGCCGGAAGCCGAGACCTGGGCCATGCTGCTGGCCGGCCTGGGGATCATGGGCGCCGTGGTGCGCCGCCGTAACAAGCGGTCCTGATCCCGGGCGTGGCATCGGTCGTACCGTGGGGTGCGATCGGTGCAGCGCCATCGTTCGATTCTTCGTTGAAGCTGCCGGCCGTGTGCCGGTGGTGGAGTCTGCTCGTTCCATCCATCTTGTCTTTTGGAGTCAAATCATGAAACTTTCCCGCCTCGCGTTGGCCGCCGCAGCTGTGGCAGCCGCGCCCGCCTTTGCCGCCACCGGTAGCCTGCAAACCCTCTACGGCGTGGCCCCGGCCGATACCGTGTTCATCTCCGGCGCCTCGGCCTTGTCCGGGTCGCTGAACAACGTCGTCGCGGCCAACTGCACCGGCGGCGCGACCAACGTGAAAACGCTGACCATCGGCGGCAGCACCAGCGACGGCCGTGTCACGGTCTGCACTTCCAATTCCACCGGCGGCAGCCCGTTCGCGGGCCCGTTCGCGGTTGTCAAGCGCGACACCAACGGCTCGTTCGACGGCGTCGGCCCGGTGATTTCGCAGACAGGCCTGCAGACCTGGGCCGACATCAGCAATTGCGACAGCACCGCGCTGACCTGCGCGCTGGACAGCACCACGGTGCGCGTGCCGAACGCCGGCCTGACCGATGTCGACACCAACGTCTGGGTTGGCATGGCCAATACGGGCGCGTTGAGCATTCCAGTGCCGACACCCACGAGCACCGTGCTCAGTGGCGGATTCGCCGGCCAGGGCTTCGGCGTGATGGTCAGCGAGTCGTTGTACAACGCGATGATGGCCAAGCAGAAGACGGAAGGTAGCCTGTCGGCCAGCTGCGTGGCCAATAATTTCACCGCGGGAGCGTGCCAACCCAGCATCAGCAAGGCCGAATACGCGGCGGTCGTCGATGGCGGTAATGTTGCCTTCGTCGCCAATGGCGCGTTGTCCGGCGACGCCGGCGTGATCAACCTGTGCCGCAGGGTGGAGACCTCCGGCACGCAGGCCACGTCCAACGTCGTGTTCCTGAACAACTCCTGCGGCAACGCCAACCCGACGTTGGGCTTCAAGAATCCCAAGTCCGTGGACTTTCTCAACAGCCCCACTGCAGTGGCGTTCAGCAGCGCCAACGGCAACGCGGTGACCGGAAACTACGACGACTTCGGCGGTGCCTTCGGCCTCTTCGAAGGTTCCGGTACCGGCGATGCGCGCAACTGCGTGATCCGGCGCAACACCGGCAACAACCCGAACAACGTTGCCGACGCGTTGGGCAACTATGCCATCGGCTGGATTTCGCTGGAGAATGCGCCGGCTTCCGGCTGGAAATACCTCAAGCTCGACGGCGTCTCGCCGAATGCGTTCCAGGTGGTGGTCGGCAGCGCCGCGGACACTGCCGGCGGCGGTGCGCCGGATGGCTGGGCGCAGGATGCCACCCAGCGCGTCAACGTCGTCAAGGCCCTGTACGACGCGGCTCCGGAGCTCGAGATGCTGTGGCCGTCGTCGACGCCCTTCAGTGCCTTCCTGACCAACCTGAAGAACACCTTTGCCAGTCCGAACGCGGTCAACACCCGCGGCATCTTCCAGGCCAACGGTACCTTCAGCCATGCGGCCTTCCCGGCGCAGGTGCACCGCGGCACCCGCGGCGGCAACTTCTGCTCGCCGCAGGTTCTGGCCGAGTGACCTGATCGACTCCGCGCCGCGAACGCGATGGCGCGGAGCGGTCCGGGCGCTTGCATGGATCCACCTCCCGGTTCGCCGGTGGGTGGTTTCGGCTTTTCGGGCACATGCCCGCGAGACAACGGAACGACATGGCAATGAGTATTCGGTGCATGGCAGCGGTGTTGTTGCTGGTGGGCTGGCTGGGCAGCGCCCAGTCTCAGGAGGCGCGCTTCGACGTGTTCGAGTTTCGGGTCGAAGGCGCGACCCTGTTGCCGGTGATCGCGGTCGAGCGGGCGGTTTATCCGCACCTGGGCGAGGGCAAGCTGCTGGCCGACGTCGAGAATGCGCGCGAGGCGCTGGAAAAGGCCTATCACCAGGCCGGTTATCTGACCGTGCTGGTCAGCATCCCGCGGCAGAAGGTCGAGGACAAGGTCGTGCGGTTATTGGTGACCGAGGCCCCGGTGGACCGGCTGCGAGTGGTGGAGTCGCGGTATTTCAGCCTGGGCGCGATCAAGGCCGGTGTGCCTGAACTGGCCGAGGGCCAGGTTCCGAACTTTCCGCAGATGCAGGCCGAACTGGCCGCGCTCAACCGCAGCCCGGACCGACGCGTGACGCCAGTGCTGCGCCCCGGCAAGACACCTGGGACGGTGGAGGTGGATCTCAAGGTGCAGGACCGGCTGCCACTGCACGGCAGCGTGGAGCTCAACGATCGCTACAGCCAGGACACCTCCCGCGCCCGACTGAGCGCCAGCGTGCGATACGACAACCTGTGGCAGCGCCAGCACAGCATCGGCCTGACGCTGCAGACCGCGCCGCAGAACCCGCGTGAGAGCCAGGTGATCTCTGCCAACTACACGTGGCCGCTGGAATCGGGCGATTTTCTGTCGTTCTACGGTGTACGTTCCGATTCCGATGTGGCGGCCGTTGGCACACTGAACGTCGTGGGCAAGGGCACGATCCTGGGTGCGCGTTACATATTGCCGCTGCGCGGACAAGAGGGTTTCTTTCACACCGCGTCGGCGGGCGTGGACTACAAGGATTTCGACCAGTCGGTCAATCTCATCGGCAGCGGCGGTTTCAACACGCCAATCACCTACATGCCATTGACGCTCGGATGGGATGGCACCTGGCTGGGCGAGCAGCGCAGCAGCAAGCTGGGGTTGGCGTTCAATTTCCATCTGCGCGGGCTGGTCGGTGAAGAACAGGAGTTCGCCGACAAGCGCTTCAAGGGTCGGCCGGGTTACGGGTATCTGCGCGGCAATGCCTCGCACCAGCGATCGTTCGATGGCGGTTGGACCTTGCATGGGCGTGTCGGCTGGCAACTGGCCGGTCAACCGCTGGTATCGAACGAGCAGTTGGCCATTGGCGGCGTCGATACCGTGCGCGGTTATCTGGAGTCTGCCGCGCTGGGTGACCGCGGCTTGCATGGCAGTCTGGAACTGCTCGGTCCCAACCTGGCGTCCTGGATCGGGTCGTCGGCGCAGGAACTGCGGGTGCTGGCCTTTGCGGATGCCGGAATGGTCAAGGTCATCGATCCGATCACCGCTGTGGACAAGTACACGTTGTCCGGCGTCGGGCTGGGCTTGCGACTGAAGATGGCCGCAGGCTTGTCGGCGTCGCTGGACTGGGCGCTGGCGCTCAAAGCGCTCGGACAGACGCGACGTCATGCCAGCCGCTGGTATGCGCGGCTGGCTTATGAATGGTGAAGATGCAGGAGATCACGACATGAATCACGATTGCCATCGGCTGGTATTTTGCGTAACCCATGGGACCATGGTGGCGGTGGCCGAGACGGTGCGCGGGCGCGGCAAGGGGCGCCATGCGGGGGTATTGGCGGGCTCGGTGCTGATGGCGGCGCTGGCCGGCCCCGGCGCCGCACTGGCCGAATTGCCGGTGCCGTCGGCCGGCGGCAACACGCCGGCCTTCGTGACCCATGGCCAGGCGGCATACCAGGTCAACGGTGTGCAGGCCCAGGTCAACCAGGTCGGCAACACGGCCATCCTGAACTGGCGCAGCTTCAATGTCAGTCCGGGCGCCTCGGTGCAGTTTCGCCAGGTCGACAACCTGAGCCGCAATCAGGCGGTACAGGGTGCCAACTTCACGACGCTGAACCGGATCTGGGACAACCAGCCCAGCGTCATCGCCGGCGCCCTGGGTCAGGCCGCCGGGCAGAAGGCCAACGTGATCCTGGTCAATGGCAACGGCATTGCGTTCATGGGCGGGGCGCAGGTGAACCTGAACAGTTTTACCGCCAGCAGCCTGGACATCAAGGACAACTATATTCTTTCAACCCTGTTTCCCGGCGACGGCATTGCGCAGTTCCAGGGCGATACCGGTTTCATCAAGGTGTTCGAGGGCGCCCGCATCTCGGCCGGCAATTTCGGCCGGGTGATGTTGCTGGCGCCAACCGTGGTGAACCAGGGCAAGGTCGAGGCACCCGACGGCCAGGTCATCGCGGCGGCCGCGACCAAGGTCTACCTGCGGGCTGCCGGCGGCGAGGACGCGAATGTGCGCGGCCTGCTGGTCGAGATCGACAGCGCGGCGGCGCTGAACGACCGCAATACGGCCAACGTCGGCGTCTCCAACGGGAGTCTCGACGGGCAAGCGGTCGTGCTGACCGACGCGGCGCTGGACCAGCTAGGCCATGTCAGCAACCTGGGCGAATTGACGGCCGCGCGCGGCAATGTCAGCATGGTGGGTTATGCCGTCAACCAGAGGGGCATTGCCAGTGCCACCACGTCGGTGGTCGCCAACGGCTCGGTCTATCTGCAGGCCAAGGACCGGGCCTTTGGCGGCGCCGGTGCACTGAATCCGGGTGGCGCGCAGCGCGGCGGGCATGTCGTGCTGGGTGCCGGCAGCGTCACGTCGGTGCTGCCCGAGGCCAACGATGCGACGGGGGCTGTCGATGGCACCGCCGGTGCCGGCCTGGACCAGCGGTCGCAGGTGCAGGTGCTCGGACAGGATATCCGCATGGCCGGCGGCGCGCGCATCGTGGCTCCGTCGGGTGTGGTCACGCTGACGGCGGTCGACATACCGGGATCGCTGAACTCGACCGATTCGCTGTTCCATGGCAATACGGCGGCGTCCACCGCGGCCCGGGTGCATGTGGCGTCGGGCGCCGTGATCGACGTGGCCGGGGTGGACCAGGTACCGGTCTCGGCCGCGCGCAACAGTGTGCAGGTCGAACTGCGGGGCGACGAACTGAAGGACTCGCCTGTCAACCAGTCCGGTGCATTGCGTGGCCAGACGGCCTATGTTGACATCAACCGGGCGCTGGCCAACTCGGATGGCGGAGCCGCGACGCTGATCGCGCGCGACAGCCTGCTGGCCTACCAGGCGCGCACCGAACGCACGGTCGCCGAACGTTCGACCGCCGGCGGGTCGGTGCGCCTGTATTCGCAGGGCAACCTGCTGCTCGAATCCGGTACCCGCATCGACCTGTCGGGTGGCAGTCTGGCCTACACGCCGGCCCTGGTCAACACCACCCGGCTGATGTCTGGCGGACAGCTGACCGACCTGGCCGATGCCGACGCGTCGACGCGTTACGACGGCATCGGTACCCGCTACATCATCGACTACGGACGCTGGAACCGGCGCGAGGTGGTGGACCTGGGCCAGAGCCTGCGTTACGACCCGGGCTATCTGGAGGGCAAGGACGCCGGCAGTCTCGATGTGTTCGGCCTGAGCGCGACCTTTTTGCAGGCCGATGTGCTCGGACGCACCACGCAGGGCCCGTTGCAGCTGGCCTCCGGCGCCGGCCCGGCGGGCGCCCGCCTGACGGTGGGGTACGACGATCCTTCCGGGCGCAATGCGGTGAGCAACCTGGCCTTGCCTACGCGGGACTACAAGATCAACCAGAATGTCGAACTCGCGCGAGCATCGGTCGTATTGCCACAGGGCTTCGGTTTCGGCGACAACCTGTCTGGTGCGCTGGCCGACACACTGACGCTGGACGCGGCCTTGCTCGAGCGGGACCGGGTGGCGTCGCTGGCCGTGTTCAGCAACCAGGCGGTGACGGTGCGCGATGCCTTGCGGGCACCATCCGCGGGTCGTTTCTCGGTCATTGCCAGCGCGGTCCAGGTCGAGGCGGACATCCGGGCCGCGGGCGGCACCATCGACCTGGCAGCACGCAACACCGTGGCGACCGTGCCGGCAGCCTTGTCGGGCGCGCTGCCCGATCCACGGGTGCATGTTGCCGGCGGCGTGCAGCTGTCCGTGCGCGGCGACTGGATCAACGAGCGCCCTGGCATAACGCCGGCGACCCAGCCACCGGCGACCATCCGCGGCGGAACGATCAACCTGTCAGCCCAAAGCCAGGCCGACGGCACGAACCTGGTGGCCAGGGGTGTCGTCGCGATGGGCCAGGGCAGTGCGCTGGACGCCGGTGGCGGCGCCCGCAGTGCGGCCAATGGCACGATCAGCGCGGGTGCCGGTGGCAGCATCGGGATCAGCGGCTATTCGATCACGGGCCTGGCCGACAACCTGTCGGCGCTGGCCATAGGGCCGGGCGGCAGCCTGGCGCTGGGCAGCCACGATATCCGGATTGCCCACGACCTGCTGGCGCCGGCGCAGGGGCTGCTGCAGCTCGATCCGGCATTCTTCAGCCAGGGTGGATTTGCCAGTTATCAGCTGACGGCGATGGACACTCTGACCGTCGCGGAGGGCACACGGCTGGCGCCGCGCGTGGACAGCCGCGAGCTCGATGCCGGCTATCGGTTCGCCGGCTCCGGCGCCCGGCTCGAGGACTTCAGTCACGGCGTCGTGCGCGACGATCGGTCGCGTCAGGCTACAGACCTGCGGTTGATCGCGCAGCAGACCGACGTGGGAACCGGCAGCATCGTGCTGGGTCGTGGCGCTCATATCGATGCCGACGCCGGCGCCAGCGTGACCTTGCGGGCGCGCGAAAAGATCGAGCTGCAGGGCAGCATCATCGCCCCAGGCGGCCAGATCACGGCGCGCCTCGATCGCAGCGGCGGCCAGGTGACGGGCGCGGCCAATGTCAATCCGATCTGGCTGGGCGCGGATGCCGTGCTCGACACTTCGGGACGTGCGCTGACCTATACCGATTCGCGGGGGCTGCCCCAGGGCCGCGTTCTCGATGGCGGCAGTGTCACGCTCGATTCGCGCACCGGTCATGTCGTCACGCAGGCCGGCTCGCGCATCGATGTCTCGGGTGCGGCGCCGGTTTGGCTCGGTGTACCGAACGCCAGCGGCGGTTTCGGGCGTCTGATTGGCAGTGATGCCGGCAGCATCAGCGTTTTTGCCGACCAGGGCGCCCTGCTCGACGGGGGCCTATCCGCCCGTGGGGGCAGCACCGAGCAGCGCGGCGGGAACCTGGCCTTGACGCTGGGGCAATATGTAGAGCCGGTACTGGGCAGCCCACCCCAGCCCGACACGACGATGAGCCTGGCTGCGGTCGCTGCGCCGCGGGCCACCGGATTGACACCGGCGAGCGTCATCCCGAGCGCCGATGTCGTGCGCATGCGGGTGGGAACCGATGCGCTCGAGCGTGCGGGATTTGACACGATGCGGTTCGCCAGCCGCGACGCGATCCTGCTGGAAGACGGTTTGCAGCTCGGCGTGGGGCGCGATGTGCCGCTGCGCGACGTGCAACTCGACGCGGCGCGGCTGCAGACCCGCGGCGGCTCCATGTCGGTGACGGCAGAGACGCTGCGGGTTGGCAACCAGGTCGCCGGGCGGGCTCCGGGCCAGGCCGGCGGGGTGCCGCTGCCGGGTTCCGGCGTGTTGACGCTGCAGGCGCGCCAGCTCGAACTGGCGGGCGACCTGCAGCTCGACGGCATGGCGCAGGCGCGGCTGATCGGTGCTGCGTCGATCGTGCTGGCGGGCGTCAGCGACGGTGTCGGCCGGCCGGCCGGCTCCCTGCTTGCCAGCGCCGACCTGCTGTTGCAGGCACCGGTGGTCGGACCGGCCACCTTTGCCGACTACCTGATCCGCGCCGACGGCCACCGGGTGCAGTTCGCACT
>ENA-ORBV01003234-ORBV01003234.1-microbial-mat-metagenome-genome-assembly--contig:-NODE-3234-length-32991-cov-15.825363_pt1 | contig 32991 bp, 41 predicted proteins | sample MGYA00237777_ERZ505514 | MGnify/ENA primary metagenome ERZ505514 (study PRJEB26160, sample SAMN06269048) | microbial mat metagenome | isolation source: Oligotrophic lake microbial mat | place... | reverse complement strand
TTTCAAGCAGAAGACGGCATACGAGATTCGCCTTAGTCTCGTGGGCTCGGAGATGTGTATAAGAGACAGTCGCAGCCTCGCTCCGCAAGATCTGATCTCGCCCCCATGGCCGAACCCCTCACGCTGCAATTCACGATCCTCGGCGTAGCGATCACCAAACGCCGCGCGAGGGGTTCCTACAACGCGTTCACGAAAAAGATGACCTTCCGCTCAGACCCCCACACCCGCACATGGGAAAAATGGGTCAGGTGGGAGGCCGTCCACGCAATCAACCTCCTGCGCGAAACAGGAGTTGAGTGGCCGACCGACAAACTCTACACGGCCCACTGCAAATTCTACCACCCCGACAAACGCGTTCGCGACGCCGAGAACCTCCAGAAGGCCGTACTCGATGCCTGCAACAAGGTCGTCTACAACGACGATTCACAAGCATGGCGAACATCGTCCGAAACCCACTACAGCGCCGACCAGCCGCGGGCTGAGGTAGTTTTTCAAGTGATGCCGAGACCTGAGACATGACCAGCGCACTCGCCAAACTCCTGGCCTTTTCCGGCCGGACACCTGATCAGTTCTCCAAAAGCTCTCAGGTCGGAAAAATCTTCCGTCGCACCGGCGTCAAAGACTCCGCCGAGTTGAAGCGCATCCTCGCGCTCCCTCGCCGCGTGTGGTCTGTCGACGAGCCCGGATTTGCGGAGCTGCACGCCAACGTACAGGAATGGCTGCGCATGCCGCGAGGCACAATGCAGCTGCGCCCCGTGCAGGTGAAAGCGCTCGCAGAGCTGCACGACTTCGGAGGTCTCTTCGGCCCCATGAGGGTCGGTTCCGGAAAGAGCCTTACGAGCTTTCTTGCCCCTGTGGTGCTCGAAGCGAAGCGACCGCTGCTTCTCCTGCCGGCGAAGCTGCGCGACAAAACGATTCGGGAGATCGCCGGCTACCAACGACATTTCCGTATCCGCCCCATGACGATCATGTCCTACGAGCTACTCAGCCGTGGGCGCGGACGAAAAGAGCTTTTTGAGATTGCGCCTGATCTGATTATCACGGATGAGTGCCACAGGATCAAAAATAAATCCGCATCAGTGACACGCTCTGTCACAGAATACATGACCGCCAATCCGGCTACAAAGTTTGTAGCGCTGTCGGGCACGATCACCAAACGCTCCATCCGCGACTACTCGCACATCCTGCGATGGTGTTTACCTGGCACATCGCCAATCCCAACAACGCAGTACGACCTCGAAGAGTGGGGCAGCGCGCTTGACGAGAAGATCGAAGACATGCAGCGGCTGTCGCTCGGTGCTCTCGATCAACTGTGCGAGGTGGCAGACAGGTCACGCGTGCATACGATTCCGGAGGATCAGGCGCTCGTCATCGCGCGTCAGGCGTTCCAACGCAGGCTCACAGAGACTCCCGGCGTCGTCGCGACCAGCGACTCGATGCTCGGCTCGTCCCTGCGGGTGATCGCGGTGGAGCCAGATCTGGGCCACGAGATGGACGCCGCCTTCACAAAGCTGCGCACCGATTGGCTGACACCTGACGACCACCCAGTGATCGACGGTTTTTCCCTCTGGCGCCACGCCCGCGAGCTGGCTTGCGGCTTCTACTACCGATGGAATCCACGACCCCCCGAAGATTGGCTGAACGCACGCCGAAGCTGGGCGCGATTCGTACGAGACGTTCTGGCGGAACACATTCAGGGAATGGTGGCCGAATTCCCTATCGCTCGCGCTTGCTCGCTCAAGGAACTCCCGGATGAGCAATACCTGGCCTGGAAGGCAATTCGCGACACGTTCGTGCCGAATCAAGAGGCCGTGTGGATATCGGACGGTACTCTGCGGTTCGCCGCCGACTGGCTCCGTCGCAACGACGGAATCTGCTGGACAGAGCACGTAGCATTTGGTAGACGTCTATCCGAGATGACCGGACTGCCATACTACGCAGCCAAGGGTCTCGATGCACAGAAGCGGATGATCGAAGACGGTAAGGGGCCTTGTATCGCGTCGGTGGCTGCGAATTCGGAGGGGCGGAATCTTCAGCAGTGGAGTAAGAGTTTGGTGATCTCTTGCCAACCTTCTGGCTCGCTGTACGAGCAGCTGCTCGGTCGCACGCACCGCGACGGTCAAGAGGCGGACGAGGTCTCGTATGAGATCATGCTCGCCTGCAAAGAGCAGATGGACGGATTCTACCAAGCGCTATCGGACGCGCGATATCTACAGGACTCGCTGGGTTCGCCCCAGAAGCTCCTCTATGCGGACGTTGTTTTGGATCTGCCGAACATGACGGGTCCACGTTGGAAATAATCAATCGCTAGTCGACGGAAAAGGTGATTCTCATGGGTATGTTTTCTGCGGTTTCGGGCGCGTCGGTCAACGGTGGCGGCGTCTACTTCAAGGCTGGTAACTACGAGGTGAGCCTACTGGCTGTGAAGGCAGTGCTCTCTCGCAAGAACGAGAATCTCTTCGTGATCGAGACGGAGATCCTCAAGAGCGACGTCGAGTCGCTGCGCCCCGGCACCAAAGTCTCTCAGGTCATCAACCTGAGCAAGCACGAGAGCGCGCCCGGCAACATCAAGGGGTTCCTGTGCGCCGCGCTCGACGCCCCGGAGGACGAGGTCGGCGAGGCCGAAGCAGAGCTTGTGACGAGCGAGCTGAATCCGCTGGCCGGGACCAAGATGGGCCTGGTCTGCACCACGATCCTCACCAAGGCCAAGACCGACTTTACTTTGCACCAGTGGCGCTTCATCAGAGCGCCGGAGCACGCAGTCTCGCAAGCTGCGCGAGCGCCGGCTGCACCGAAGCTGCTTCCGGGCTATCAGCTGCACCCGACGGCGGCTGGTTTTCAGTGGAACCCCCAAACGAACCACGTCGTAGCGGTCTGAGACACAACCACTAGCTAGGCGACACACCTGAACAGCCCATTCAGGTGTGTTTTTTTTTTGAGCTGCGGAGATATATAAATGACCAAAGAACGTAAAAGAAGAGTGCTCTGGTCGGCGTTTCTCACAGAGTTCGCCACGGCGATGGGGGAGGGTGCGATTTCCATACCGAGACGACAGACCGTCGTTTGGCCGGTCGACGGCGATCTGAACAGCCTCCGTCTGGTCCACTACGGACCGACGAACTCGATAACATCTCTTACACGAATAGCCGTAAACCATTTCACATGGCCTCCGTTTTCTGAGTCTCTTACGAGGCGTATGGGTTTCATTGTCAGAAAACCAGACAGAACACCCGGACTGACGCTGGAGTGGACGATGCTCGACACGGAGCTGTTGGCATTCGCGCCGTGGACAGCGATGCTGATACGCGCCCGCCTCGACGCGTCCGCATCACTCCAACAACCCCCGTACCCGCGCCATGACACCAATAAAGACATACTCAAAACAAAATACGAATGGACGTCTGCGGCGATGGACAGCTACATGGCGGAATGGAGACTACGTAACCCAGCGCGGGTAGTCTGAAATGCTCCTATCCTACGACACTGAGACTTTTCTGATCCGACCAGGGCGCCAAGCCCCGCCGCCGGTGTGCGCCTCGTACGCCCACGACTCTGGGTACGAGCCGGGCTGGCACTCCGATCCAAACCAGTCCCGCCAAGGTGTAGAGACCGTGGGACTGCAAAAAATATCCACCGGAGTTCTTCACCACACACAGATATTGGCTCTCGTAGAGCACGCGCTCAACAACAAGAGCGTGACCCTCGTCACAGCAAACGGCCCCTACGACATGGCCGTGTGCGCCGCCCGCTGGCCGCACCTACTCCCTGCAATCTTCGCCGCTTACGAAGACGGCCGCATTCGAGACGTACTGATCCGCCAAAAGCTGCTGGACATCGCGGCCGGTTGCTATGGCGGTTATTTTGATAACGGCGGTAAGTGGGTTCAGTTCGGCTACAGTCTCGGCGCTCTCGCGTCGAGAATCCTCGCCATGACGCTCGACAAGGGTGCAGACAGCTGGCGACTCCGATACGGAGAGCTGTACGACGTCCCGTTCGACGAGTGGCCGGAGCCCGCCATCGAGTACCCGCGCAAGGACGCCGTCGCACCGCTCCTTATCTACGACGAGCAAGAGCCGTTCCGCGAACGAGGATGGCTCGACGACGAAAATCGTCAGTGCGCGGCGAGCTGGCCGCTACAGCTGATGAACGTCTACGGTGTGCGGACAGACCCTGAGCGCGTCGCCAAACTGATTCGCGAGACGACAGAGACCGCAGGCCGCCTGCGCAAGTCTCTCATCGCAGGCGGCCTGGTCCGTACCGAGACAGGTCCACGCTCAGGCAAGACCAAGATCACCCGCAACACGAAGGCAGCAAAGGCCCGCATGGTTTCGATCATGGGGGCCAAAGGGCTGCCGGTAAAAAGCACCGCCTCGGGAGACGTCGCGCTCGACGAAGAAGCCTGCGAAGCGACGGAGGACAGGCTGCTCATCCAGTATGCGGAGTACACCTCCCTCGGGACCGTCCTGTCGAAGGACATCCCTGTGTTGCTCGCCGGCACCAAGATACCGATTCAACCGCACTACGAGGTGCTCCGCGAGACAGGACGCACCGCCGCGAGCGGCGATGCCAGGGGAGACGCCGCGGTGGGCTACAACGTCCAGAATATGCGCCGAGCGACGGAACCGCGTTGCCCCGCCTGCTTCAAAAAGAACAGCGCCAACGCGACGAAATGTAAAAAATGCGATCTGCCCATGGTTCCGGTTACAGGAATCCGGGAGTGCTTCGTCCCCCGCCCAGGCTTTTACTACGCGGACTGCGACTATGACGGCGTCGAGCTGCGCGCATTTTCCCAGGTGTGCATTCTAACGGTCGGTTTCTCGCGCATGGCCGAACGCCTCAACGCTGGCATGGACGTCCATTTGGACGTCGCCGCGCAGCTCGCGAGCGTCAGCTACGAGTTCGCTTTGGAGGCAAGCAAGGGACTCCACGGCCCGGAGATGAGAACGCTTATCAAAGACAACCGGCAGCTGGCGAAAGCGTTGAATTTTGGTCTACCTGGAGGTCTCTCCGCGTCCGGTCGCGACGGGAACGGAGGCTTTCGGGCTTTCGCACGTGGGTACGGGCTGCACTTGTCGCGCGAGCGGTGTGAGGAGCTGAAGCAGGCGTGGTTTGCGACGTGGCCAGAGGCGAGCGCCTATTTCCGGTGGATCAAGTCCACAATCGACCTCATCAACAACGAGGCGCACGTCGTCCAGTTCTTTTCCAACAGACACAGAGGCAGAACATCTTTCACCGTCGCGGCGAATGGGTACTTCCAGGGGCTCGCTGCGGACGCCGCGAAAGCAGCTCTTTTCGCGGTCAGTCGCGCCTGTTACACCGAGCCGGAGTCGCCGTTGTATGGCAGCCGCCCGGTGTTGTTTATTCACGATCAGATCATCTGTGAGGTGCCTATTTCGATGGGGCACGAGGCAGCGACAGAACTTGGGCGTGTGATGTGCGAGGCAGGATCTAAGTACACCCCGGACGTACCGCTCACCTGTACGCCGTGTCTTTCGACTTGTTTTTCGAAGGACGCGGTAGCGATCTATGACCGGCATGGCCGTCTTGTGCCGTGGTCCCCGCCGAACTAAAAAAATACTTGACGCGCTGTGCGGATGCACTACAAAGGGAATTATGAATCTAGTCAAGACTCTCAAGGCGGGCGAGTGCGGTGTGATGCGTTGCCAGAACCCTTCGATGGTGCTCGTGGATGGCGCATCTTTCGGTCGTGACGGGGCGCAGGTGCCGCTCTGTTCTCGGCACGCCGGTGCGGACATGACGCAAGCGCCACCGGCTCCGGGGGCCACTCTCGTGGTGGGGGCGGAAGACCCTCTGATGCCTGCCGACGTCCAGGCGGAGGTTCAGGGGGAGGCGATCATCGCTCGCGAGGCCAGAGCCGAGATCCAAGTCTTTTTGATCGAGAACGACAACGACCTCACCTTCGCCAGCGAGGTGCTTGGCGAGGTCATGGGCCACTACAACCGCCTCGACGAGCGCGAAAAGCAGGCCACCGGCCCGCTCAACAAAGCGCTCAAGGTCATCCGAGACTGGTTCCGCCCGGCGAAGGAGGACTACGCGGCGGCGAAGATCGCGATCAAGGACAAGATCGCCGCCTACCACACCCTCCGCACCAAAGAGCGACAGGCAGCCCTCGAAGCCGCAGCAGCCGCGCACCGCGCAGGAGACGCGGCTGCCACACAGATCGCCGTCACTGCCGTCCCCGAAGCACCGCCCAAAACAGACGGCGCTTCCGTCCGCGTGGTGTGGACCTACGAGCTGGTCGATTTCGCGCTCGTCCCCGACAAGTACAAGGTGCTCCACCACACCCTCCTGACAGAAACCGTCAAGCTGTCCGGGGCCGCAACGAACATCCCCGGCATCCGGGCAATCCAAGAGAACAAAGTGATCGGCCGCGCGACATGAATGCCGGGACGCGAGTCAAGATCAAACAGCTCGAAAAAGGCTGGAACCGTTTTTACGCCCAGTTGCTTTCCGGCAAGATGGGCGAAGTCGAACGGTCATCCGAGCATCACGGATATTTTGAGGAGCCGATGGCTCTGGTCAAGTTTGACCCCCCGCTGGTGAACGACGAGGGCCGTCTGGTTACGGGCTTCTGGTTTCAATGCGATGAGCTGGAGCAGATCGACTGAGAAAAAAGACTGGACGCACGCGACCAGTGTGCTATATTTTTTCTTGTCGGCAGGTCCGACGAGGAGTGTGCGCCATGTTTGACTATGTAATCAAAAGAGAGATCGCACGAATACTCACGCGGGCGGCCGTGTTCCTCGCGAGCGCTTTGGCCGTAGCGGCGCTGGTGCTGCTGGCGGTCGGATGCTCGGCTGACGATCGTCGCAGGGACACGGGCGTGTTCTTGATGGGCGATGGCGGCGCGGAGAGCGATGCGGCTGCGATGGCAGATGCGGCTGCGATGGCAGATGCGGCTGCGATGGCAGATGCGGGCGCGGTCGATGCGACAACTCTGGACGCCGACGCGGGTGAGGCGGATGCGGGCACGGCTGACACAGGTACGCCTACGTCGGTGCGCGACGTGGTCGCGGCGGGTGGTACTCATACATGTGCGATCCGTGCCGGCGCCGTGTACTGCTGGGGCGGCGGCACGGGCGGTCGCTCCCGGTTAGCGCCGGTACTCGTGGCGGGGATCGTGGGCGCAGTCGAGCTTTCGGCCGGCGCGTCACACACCTGCGCGAGACGTAGCTCGGGTACGGTCGTTTGCTGGAACGGCGCGGGCATCACAGAGGTCGTGGGTCTGACAGACGCCGTGCAGGTATCTGCTGGGTACGACTACAGCTGCGCACGTCGCAGCTCCGGCGTGGTCGTCTGCTGGGGCGCGAACGGCTTCGGCCAGCTCGGGGATGGGACGACCACAGATCGCACTACCCCTGCCGATGTCTCAGGTCTCGTGGACGCGTCGGATATTTCGGCGGGTTTCGGCACCGCTTGTGCGGTCCGTGCGTCAGGCGCAGTCGTGTGCTGGGGGTATGGGATCGACGGCACCGGCATAAATCGTCTTGTACCCACACTCATACCGGGTCTGGTCGACGCTTCGCAGGTTTCCGCCGGAAGCAGTCACGTGTGCGCCCTTCGTGCGTCAGGTTCCGTCATGTGCTGGGGCTCGGGTCCGATCGGCGACGGGTCTCGTTTTCGGGCGGCTCCGACCGCTGTGTCGGACATCACGGACGCGGTGCAGGTCTCGGCAGGGTACGCGCACGGCTGTGCGCGTCGCAGTTCCGGCGCGGTCGCTTGCTGGGGCCCCAACGAGGCAGGTCATCTTGGTGACGGCACTGTGATAGAGCGTCTCACGCCTGTGCCTGTGCGCGGCCTCGACGACGCCGCAGGGCTGTCGCTCGGCGTCGGCCACAGCTGCGTCGTCACGACGGATGGTACGATCTTGTGCTGGGGTAGCAACGGTTCGGGGGAGCTTGGGGACGGCACCGGGATGGGCAGGTTGGAGTTGACTTCGCCGGCCTGGTGAGGCAAGATCCGCCCCATGAGCGGCCCCGAATTCAGCGATCTCCGACCGATCAATCAACAGGGGATTTTCTCCCCTTTTGAGTACATCACTTTGACCGCCACACAGGGCGTGAATTTCGGTAAGATCTGGCCGGTTGTCGCTGAGGATGGGAGCGGCCTTGATGCCTTTCGAGAGGGCACGACGCTCCTGATCTATTTGGAGGTCGGGTTCCCGCGAACCCAGGAAGGCCCCGTGATCAACCCCAACGGGGTGTACGTGTCCGGGCTGCGCATCAAGCCTTGGTGGCTGCGGTCGGCGGTCGAATTCCGCACGCCAGGCAATCCAGCAATGAGCGGCAACCCCTACGGGGTCATGGGCGGACGGCTACCACCGGGGCCGCCGGGTGGTACGCCGTACCCGTCGCAAATTGATACGGATGTGTTCCGCGGTTGGAGCATTTTTGACCAGCCGTTTGACCCGCTGGACGGTCAGCAATTCGCGCTCATCAACGCCAACGTTCTCGGAAATCGAAACGTATGGCTGCCTTCGCCGAAGAGGCTCGACACGGTACCGTTTGCGCTCGGTAGCGCGCCGCTGAACACGGCCATCGATCGCACGAGCGACTCAGTCCTGCTTGACGACATCTGGTACGTGCCGTTGCCGAATCCAGGCGAAGCCCCGTTCGACGCCTCGCCGTGGAGCGCCAATCTCCCGGCTAACTTGCCGCAAATTCCACCGAATCACCGCCAGAACAAGGTGTTCACCTACCCTGCGTTCGGGCGCTGCCTTGGCGTCAGCTTCGAGATCACGCTCGCGTCTCTCGCGAACAACGCGCCGTTCGTCAGTGCTGGAATTCCTGTGGCCCCCGGCGGCAGCTATCCGTCCGTGCGTATTGGCTACCGCTCGGGCGTCACGCACTCGATCATCCAGGAGCGGGTCGGGTGACGGGCCCGCTTCCGCGGGCCCTCACGGTGCTCTAGCTCTGTGTACCCCGCGCGAGCGACGCCCGGATGATACCTGTGGAGGGCGGTCGGCGCCGAGCTGCCCGGATGCGCTGCACGAGCGCGTCGTCGACCGCGTAGAAGAGGTTCTTCATCGCGACGTTTCCGACCGAGCGCGCGAGGAGCACCCCTCCGACAGGGATACCGTCCATGGCTCCGCCCCAGTGCCTGGCGCGCGGTAGCGGGTCGACGAGGGCGCTCTTTTCAAACAACTCGACGGTCGTGCGAACGTAGTCCCAGTCGTCGATGTAGTTGCGCCAGTTCACGCCGGCAGGGAGGCCAGGGTCTTCGAGCAGCGGCCCCCACGGCATGTTGCGGACCCATTGGTGACGGTCTGTAGGCTGCGTGGTGCGATGGACCGAGCAGTAGCGCCGTACACGACCTTCAAAGCTGCCTGAGCCTAGACGGTGCCACCTGCGTAGGAGTACGTGCGAGATGGCGGAGTGCTCTGTGCGACGGCGCCAGCCGGCTTCGCCGAGAAGGCACTGAGCGAGAGCGAGGCGGGTGCTGTCGGACCATTCGATCCGAGTGGGTTGGACGTCCATGGTTTGTGCGGCCACACGCGTCGGAATGAGCGCGAGGAGCAGCACGGCGAAGAGGTTGAGGATCTTCATGCCGGCGACCCTAACCGCTTGACCCACGCGACGCAACTAAGCTACCGATCAGCCCCCGGAGAAGCCACCTCAGACGAGCCAAGATGCAGCAGACGCGGTGTTGTTTGCCGCCCGTAGGCTGGTTCACGGGATGAGGCGCGAAGGCGTCCCACAAATTACTGTGCAAAATCTGCACGAGCAGTTGTTCCGCGCCGTCGACATGTACGAGTCGATGAGGTAAGCTCGCCGCATGCGCAAGAAGAAGCTCACGGCCGAGGTCATCCGCGACACCAAGCAGGCGCTCGATCTGATGCTGGCGGACGTACCGGATGGGCAGGTCGTAAATCTGCGAAAGCTCCCCGAGCCCTTCCGCAGCGTGCTCGATCACGGCCAAGCAGTCGGCATGACCTTCGGTCGCAAGGCCGCAGTCCGCGTCAAAGACGCCGCAGGCCACTACACGGACGAGATGATCATCTTCTCGATGGCGGTGCGCAGGAACTCGAAGAGACGCGCGCGACGGACTTCCCGGCGCATGGCAGCAAAGCGTCGTCGTACTTCTCGTCGCTGAAAGCGACACCCAAGGGCCTCCGGGAGAGAAAAAAAAATGGACAACAACCGTCATCGCATGTGGTCCGAAGGTCGCGAGAGCAAGAGCACGGCAGCGGACGCTCTGGAGGGTCTCGACTTCGAGCAGATGGAGAACGTCAAGGAAGAGGTCACACGGGCTGGCGTGCTGCACATGGGAAATTGCCTGAAGTGCGGCAGGCAGTGGAAGATGATCTCCAAGTGGCCCGAGATCGCCGGTTGGTTTCTGGGCCAAGCCGTGCCCGAGACGCAACCGACACGTCAGGGCATCCTGACCAGCCCGAAATGCCCCGTCTGCGCAACACAGCAGCGGTTCATCATCCCGTGGCACGACGTCAAGAACCACGTCGACATGGGCGTGCGGTCGGCGATGATCCCCGCCACAATCTACCAGGCCACTGTCTTCGGCCGCTGAATCATCCGGCCTCGGAGGCGAGAGAAATCCGCCCCCGAGGCGCGTCGAGAACGCGCTCGGCGACCTCCATCTTGGCAAGCGCAATCTGGATCACGCGGGCGTCCAAAGTGCGATCGACGATGAGGTAGTGGACGTTCACGACCTCGGACTGACCGATGCGATGGGCGCGATCTTCCGCTTGCTGCAACCACGACGGGTTCCAATCGGCCTCCGCGAACACGACCGTGTTAGCGGCAGTGAGGGTGAGACCGATACCAGCCGCGCGGGTCGAGAGGATAGCGAGGCGGATTCGCGGGTCGCGCTGAAACGTGTCCACGATCCCCTGCCTCGTGTGCGCCGGTGTACTACCGTCGATGCGGATGGTGGACCTCCCGCCGAAGCACTTCGAGAGCACATCGAGCAAAATCTTGTGATGCGCGAACACGATGATCTTGCCTCCACCTTCGAGCAGGTCGGAGACGTAGTGGCAGACGGCCGGCGCCTTCACAACCGCAAGCGCAGCGCGCAGCGCCGCCACCTCGTTGAACGGGCAATGCTTCGCGGTCAGAGAGCCGATTGCTTTCTCGAAGTCGACGTTGCTTCGCAACAGTGCCTCGACATCTCTCTCTAGCTCTTGGAGCCGAGGGACCGCGGCCCGTTCGCGCTTACGGTAGGCGTCGCCGCTCGTACCGCAGTCGAGAGCGACGACTGAGCGGATCTTGGGGGGCATGTCCTTGAAGACCTGCTTCTTGAGGCGCCGCACCATCACGTCGGAACGCAGCGCGTCCTGAAGCTGCTCGCAACGAGAATTTCCCTCGAAATCCCAGCTCCCATCGCGCTTCTGCTGCGCGCCGCAGAAACGAAACAGATAGTCGCTCTCGTCACGAGCGCAGTCCGCATCGAGCGCGCGAAGCAACGGAAGGAACTCTTTCACACGGTTCTCGAATGGCGTGCCTGTGAGAGCGAGCACGCGCTCTGCCACATGAACAAGGCCGGGCAGAATTCGCTGTCCGCGTTCATATCGACCGAAAATGTTCCTTGTCCGCTTGCTGGCCGCGTTCTTCAACTTGTGGGCCTCGTCGAGGATGATCAGCGACCACCGATGCGACATCAACGAGGTCGTGAGATTATCGCTCGCGATGGTCGCGAAGCGATCGTAATTCATCACGAAAACTTCGGTGCCCGGTCGCACACGCGGGTCAGTGATCAGAGCCACACGACGCCCACGGGTGTCCCACCGAGCCCATTCCGTACCCCAGTTCGTGACGACGGAAGCCGGACATAGGATGAGGATTTTCGACCCCCGTGGGAGCGAATTTGCAACGATTACGGCCTGCACCGTCTTCCCGAGCCCCATCTCGTCTGCGATGAGCACGCCTTTTTTACCAGCAGCGAAGCGCCGCAAAGTGAAAGAAACGCCGGCTTTCTGAAAACCGTAGGGTTTTTTCCCCTGCGGTACGAGGCTGTCATCGAACTCGTGGCTGTCGGTGGCGCGGGAGCCGGCTATTTGCTCAGCGACGGGAAGCAGCAGCCGGGTGGCGTCATCGTCTGCGTGATCAAGGAAGTGGACGGCGATTTCTGCCTTCTGTGTCCACCAGACGCCGAGAGGCACGCAGGCCGGTGCGGGGGCTTTGGACGCTTCGGAGGCGTGCGAGAAGCCCGCGCGTTGCAGGGCCTCGCGTTGTTTGACTTGCTGTGGTTGGAGCGCCGCGAAGAAGACAGGGGTGCCGTCAGCCATTAGTGTGGTTTGGAGCAGCAGCTTCATCGGTTCCGCCCAGGGCTACGAGACGGCGTGCGGCGATCTCTTGGAGCAAGGTGAGCATGTGTTGAGCGCGCACAAGGGACCAGCGGTCGGCGACGGAGAGTCCGGCAGAGATCATGGCAGCATCGACCTGCGCGAGTCGAGCACGCCAGCCGAGAAAGAACCAAGGGTCTCCGTCAAGAATGGCTGTTTTGACTTCGCTCTTGCCTACCTCGAAGAATCTCTTGAGGGTGCGGCGGACGAAGAACGGCAGCTTTTTATCGTCGATGCCGGCGAGGGTGACGTCCTTCTGTGCGTGGTAGAAGGATGTGGCGAGCCCGGCGAGGGTTTGGTGGCGGGAGGTCGGGGGGATCTCCAGGTCAGGGACGTACATTACCGAGCTGCGACGTGGGCTGCAAAGATCGGGTTGAACAGCGCCTTTTGACCGCCCCCAAGGATTCGCTTGGCGCGGATCAGATCAACGGCGGTGTGACCCTTATGCCCAAGCGCCACAAGGGTCATGCCGGTCACGAGCCCAGAGCGGTTCGCCCCCATGGCGCAAGTCACCAACACGCGACGACCAGCCCGAATCTCCTGAGCGAGGGCCGTGCCGATAGCCGCCACCTTCTTCTGGATGAGCGCAGGGACCGGCTTGTACGGGTCGTCATCCATCGGCACGTAGACCGCTTGCTTCGTGCGCGGAAGCGCCCGCAGCTGCGGTTGAAGCTCCTCCGCGCAGAAGACCACGATGTCGAACGGACCGAACGCAGAGATCGGCGGTCGCGGGTAAGACCCCTGCGCCAGACCAGGGATGATCCAGTGAAAATCAAGTGTCGACATGTCTGACAAATCATAGCCCGCACAACCCGAAAACGCAACTTGTTTTGTCAGACAAAAGAGGGTAAGGTCGCCGCATGATCGCCGAGAAAGCGCCGGAGGAAACCCACATCCGCATTGATATTCTCTACAGACGGCTCGCGCAGGGGCTGGATTATCAAGTGGCGGTGGGCTTCAGGGGGGCAAAGCCCGCGGGGTACGGGCCTCGGGTGACGTGCGGGATTTTGTTCATCGCGCTCGGGTGCTTCGATTTGTGCGAGGGGATTTCTCGGGATGTGGGGGAGAGGTATACGGAGCACGTGATGGTGAATACGGATTCGCGGCAGATATATTCGACCAAAAAGAGTGAGGCGCGGGACGTTGTCTCGACTGTCATAGCGCAGCTCGCGAGCGATGCGGGGGTGCCGGCGTCTGCGATGACCGAGGCGATGGTTTCTCGGTTGATTGGAGAGGCTGTGGAGGTTCTCAACAACGACATTCCTGTGAAAATCAACGCGACTGGAGGTGCCGCTTGATCCGCTTCCGCCTTGTCGAAGATGAGCGCCGTTACATCGCGCTCCGCACGGAGCTGTACGTGCGCCTTGCGCAGTCGGGTGCAGACGTCTCCGCCATCGCCGACATCTTGCGCAACCTCGGTAAGATCGAGTCCTTCTCTTATGCGGAGGGCATCCGCCAGGGCGTCATCGCCATGAGCGCGCAGACGGGTGACGCCGTGGATACTTCGGCGCTCGATGTCCACCACCAGCTCTACGGCCACGCGGATACCCCGCTGCACGAGGTCGAGCGCATGGAAGGGATCGCAGGGTACGGTGTCTGTGAAGAACGCCCTTGGGAGTTCGCACCGCTGACGCTGGGTGAGGCGAAAAAATACTACGCGGCGCCGGTGCCGTCTGCTCGGGCGGAGGACTGTCTGGAGGACTTGCAGGAGTCTTCGCGAGGCAAGACGCTGGCGGAGATATTCAGCGAGGAGGTGGCGGAGGATGCGACCGACGAGCATCTGCACCGGGTGGCGTCCCCGGATTTTCTCGACCGGGTGCGCGAGGAGCTTCTGAACGCGCAGAGGACGTTTGAATCTTGGTCGGATCTGATTTACCATCTGCATCGCGCGACAGGTGTCGATGCAGGTGCGCTCGATCTCCAGCTTTCGACGGCTGAGGGCCGTGCGGTTCTCGATCAAGCCGGATTTTTCAATCTCTCGCCTGATGAAACATTCGACATGGCTCGGTATTTCGAAGAGAGCCCTGTGCGGATCCAACAAGACGAACCCTGATGCCAAAAAACTTTTTCGAGCTTTCAGACGAGGATTCGGACGATGATGCGGACCGCCGGCTTGCCGAGCGGCTCTCGTTGTCCATGCGTTTGCAGCCGAAACCGAAGGCAAAGCCGAGGGCGAAGAAGGCTTCGGTCAAGAGGGCTTCTGCTCGCCGGGGCTCAAAGCGTCGGGGCTCAAAGCGCCGAACGTCACGTCCTCTGGTCCAGCCTGTCGCCGCGGCGGTGCGCCCCGCGCCTGCGCCTGCGGCTCGTCCGGCGCATGCAGCAGATCTGGACATCGTCGCAAACGCGCTGAACGCCTCGCGCAACGTGTTCGCGACGTACCTGGATTGGCGCGAGGCCCGAGAGGCAGGGCCGCTCTTTCACAAACTTGTGGAAGTGTCCGACGCCGCAAGCAAGGCGTCCGAAGAAAGCTACTCGGCTGCCGCGCGGCGACGGGCGGCGGGTGAGCAAGAAAAGGCTTCGCTCCTCAGCGCAGCCGCCGTTACGGCGGCTGGCGCAGCGCAGCTCGGGAACCTGTGCGCCCAATTGGCCCAGGCAGGACGATTCCCAGACGATGCAGATCGTCAAAAACAGTGGGAGCTGTACCTGAGCGTGTCCAAGCTCCTACAGCGCGCGTACGCGGTGCTCGACGCCAAAGACGAGCTAGTTCAAGCCCAGGCGCAGGTAGCTGCGCTACCCGCCGCAGCCCCCGAAAAGTTCTGGCGCGAGGTCGAGGCCGATGACGCTCGCCGCGCTGCACAGGCAGACGCCCCGGTGAAGCCCCTGAGTGTGCAGGAAATGCGCGAAGGTCTCGAAGACCTTGAGATGGAGGAGAGAGTCCGGGGCATCGGCCTGCCCAATCAGGCGGAGCCTGTTGGTGAGCCTCCGGTACGTGCGCCGTACATGGCAGGCGGCGGGACCGAGCTGGCAACGGCTTGGACCGGCCTGTTGCGGTTTGTCCCGCAGACCGTGACACAGCTAGGGATCGCGAGAGAGGTGCGAGAAGGTACGCTGTACCAACAGCACCTCGGAAGCGGCGCCTACGCTACGGCGTTCGCGCTCCCCAACCCGATGTACGTTCTCAAGCTGACTACGGACGCGGAAGATGCCTACATCTCGATGAAGCTCGCAGAGGCGAGCCGAGAGGGACGACCGCCCGTTGGTCTCATCCGTACGTACATGGTTTTCAGGATCAAGCTGCCATTCGATATCCGGACACGAATGAGCGAGAATGTCAGTACCGTCTACGGTATGGTGACGGAGCGTGTTCTTGCGCTCAGTGATTTCATGAGCAAACGCGCTACTTCGCCGCTGGTTGATCGCGCGATGGAGACGAAAAAAATAGGTCGTCAAAGCGCGTTCGGCCTGATGAACACGGCGTATGACGAAGCCTCTAAAATCGTCGGTCAGCATAACTTGAAGTCATACCTCGCCATATATGGTAGTCGCACGCAGACAGGCCGCGATTGGCTCGAAGCCTCTGAATGGTGCGCGTCCCGAGGGCTCGTGTTCGGATCGGATGCGCACGCGGGTAATTTTGCCGTCGCATGGCGCGACGGACAATTCTGTGCTGTGAAGTCCGATCTCGGGCACAACAGCGTCCTCGGTGGCAAAGCATTGGCGAGCAAAGGGGCTTCACGTCTCCCGCTCGCCGCGAACAAAAGGGACCGAACATGAAAAAGACGACCAAGACGTTTATGAAAGCTCCTCCGAACGGACAACTCATGCAGCTCGCGCCTGCGCCTGAGCCTGTCGAGGTTCCCATGGACCCGCACGACGTCGTACTCGTGCAGCTGGCCTCCGAGAGGTTGCAGAACGCGCAACTGCACATGCAGAACCGTCAAGGCGAGCTGACCGCTCTGGTCGCTCAGCTGCGGCCGAAGTACGAAGACGGCGGGCACACCGTGCAAACCATCGACATCGCTCGCGGTGTGCTGACGCGCATGCCTCGGTGAGACGATGCCCCGCAGCTCTCGTAGAAGGACGTCGAAGGGACTCTCGCGAAATCCAAAGATCGTGGGATTCGCTCTCGTCCCCAACCGAGATATGCGGGGCCTTTTCGACTCCTGTTTCCGTGCGCTACGCGAACGTTTTCCTGATTTTCCGAACGTGAGCTTCCGTCTGCATGAGGATGCGGGCGATCAGGGCCGTCATTACGCGTACTGCGAACAGAAGCCCGATCGTTCGCTGCACATCACGTTTGCTCCCGACGCCGCGGAGCTTTCAAAAAAGCACATCATCGGCCTGATGTACCACGAGCTAGGGCACGCGGTTGATTTCGAGTATCCGGGGCGGCATCTGACGTACCGGCTCGGCAGCGGCATCCCTCGCGAACGCGAGCGCCGCGCGGACGAAATTGCTCGGCGTGTCTTTGGGGTCGACATCCAGTACGATCCCCGCATCGGCTACGTCCAGTGTGTACGCTGTGACGGCGTGTCTCCCCGCCCGAGAGGTCTGAAATGAGCGAAAGCGTCCGCTACGTCCGTTACAAGAGCAAGGCAGGTTTCGTGGCGCGCGGCGGACCAAAAGTGGAGCCGCCGACCCAAGACCTTCACATGGCCCGCACTTTCTACCTGGTCGCGCAGCTCGAAGCTGCCAACTGGGGCACCGTGCAGAACTACGACGGCGCGGCGATGAGCGCTGGGCCTTTGCACGTCATTGGCGTCTACCCTGCGACGGGGCAGCAGGGGCCGCTCTGGTCGATGCTCCGTCGGGTGTTCGATGCTTCTTCTTCGGGGAACATCGGCGCGCTGAAGAGCAGATTTTCGGAGATCGGGTGGAACGTCGGATCTGACGGCGTGGTGCGTAACGCAGCCGGCACGCCTGTCCCAGGCGCGACGCTCGTCGAACAACTGTCGGCCCCCGGTGGCGTCGTACCCGCGGCTGGCCCTGTGAATGAACGAGCCAGGGCGTGGACGGTGGCTTTCCACAGGGCGTTCACCGACTCGAAGAGCTACGCGGGTCAGTACGAAGGCACCATTGATTGGCTGCTCGCAAATTTCACGTCCGAGGCCGCCGCGTACGACAAGTACGTCTCTGCTTTCCCTACGGCTGCGACGGGTAGGGCTTGGTTGCGGACGGCGAACATGGCGCAGGTTGGTCCTTACATGGACCTCGCCATGGCGGTTTACCACGCGTTTAGCGTCAACGCTCCAGGGGCGGCGAAGACGATTCTCGACCGCGTGCTCGCGCAAAATCTCGGAGAGAAGGCGTTCGCGAAGGCGCTCGTATCTGCGCTTGGTAAGAGCACGTACGGCAACTGGATCGAACGCGGGCGGCGCACGATGCTGGTGGTGACACGAAGCGGTTTGTGGCCACCTGCGGTCGTCGAGGATGTTTATCCGGGTGCGAGGGCGGCGTCGATGATCGCATACGCAACCGAGGGGTTTCCCTACGTGCTCGTGCTTCTCGGGCTCAGCTCAGGCTGGTGGTATTTCTTCCGGCTGAAGTCGTGACGACTGTCGTGCTGATCGGCGACAGCCACATGGAGGCCATCGCGAATGACCTCGCACCTCTGCTCGCTCGCCAAGATCTGCACGTCGTCCGCGCCGTCGCGAGCCGCGGTAAGTCCACGGCTTGGTACGTAGAGACAGGTAAACTCGGAGAGATCGTCGCGGAATTTCGTCCGGACATCGTAGTCGTCGAGCTGGGGACAAACGACCAACCGAACGTCAACTACACGCGAACACTCGCGGCGGCGGTTGCGCAGATCCGGGCACAAGGCTCACCCGAAATCATCTGGTTCGGGCCCTCCTACAGCGCGGGTTCGCTGTCGCCACGACTCGCTGAGATCCGCTCTCGCCAGTCCGCCACACTCCCAGGACTGAACGTTCGCTGGTTCGATTCCTGGCCCATGACGAGAACCGGACACGGACCGGACGGTATACACTTCACCCGAGCCGGTTACCAAGCCTGGGCTGAAAAAATGTCAGACAAAATCGAAGTGGTTTCGCAACCTTCGCTCGTGCTACCGTTGGCGGTCGCGCTTGCGGTGGCCGGTGGAATCTTCCTCGCCAAGGCTTTTTTCCGATGAGATTCATCACCAACATTCCCTCCGGTGGTGGCGGCGGAGGCGGTCAAGGCCCGCCGGGACCACCAGGCCCAGGGGGGCCGCCCGGACCTCCGGGTCCGCCTGGGCCTGATTCGGGCTCTTCGCCGAACTACGTCTTCGCGGACTTCGGCACCCAAGATCCAAGCCAGGGTCGCTACACGTCGTGGACGGATCTCATGGCGGAGCTGGCGACTATCCAGCTCGGCGCCGCCCCCTTGGTGCGACTCGCGCTCCAGACAGGACCGTTTGTCGTGCCACTCGCGGGCATGCCGGTCAACGGCTGGGACTTCCGCGGCGGCACCATCGGGAGCTTCTACGGGGCAACCGGCGCAGTGGTGCTCGATGTTCCGGACGGCGTGAAGTTCGACATGCTCTACGGCATCGGAGAACTAGGGGGCGTAAACGGCTCTGTTGTGATGAAGATCGACCCGGCACTAAACACGGGCGTCCTAGAGTTTTCGGCGCTCCCGCTGGGTAGCGCGTACATTTTTTCGATCGGCAGTGGCAGTGCAGTAGACCATTCGACCAACACGGGCGCTCTTATGCGCTCTCCTGGCGGCTTTCCGCCGACGACGATGGTGCTCGCGCTGACAGCAGCTAATCAGAACGTGGGACTCGCGCCTCCGCTTTCCGGCCCGCTGCTGGAGCTGAACGGAGACGACGGTGCAGTGGGTGTTCAGCGGATCTCTCCAGGCGGTCTGCCAGACAACTGGCTCGTAGGTGGTGGTCCGACCTCAAGCCTTGTCAGCATCTACGACATCAACGCGAACCCCAACACACTAAACCCTGCGGCTTGGGTGCCCTTTTTCACAGGCGGTGGCGGTGTCTCCTACCCATTCCCGCTTGAGCTGTCGAGCCTGCTATTTTATGATGATTTCCTCGTCGCCCCGGCCCTTGGAGCGTCGAATGTCCAGGGCGCCATTGATGCCCTCAAAGGCGCGAGCAGTCCGGGATTCCTCTCTGGCGCGTGGTTGCAGGCGGGGCTGTCTCTGCGTGATGCGGTCTACTCGACACCTGTAGCGGATACGCTCGGGCTCGCCGATCGCGCCAACCTAGCTACCATCTTGCCATTCGTGGGGCTGATTTCGTCGATCCCTGCGCCTAATACGGCGAGGGTGACCTATGCCGGCGAGTTTCCCTGGGGCGCTCTCGGCGGGCCACCACTCACGCCCGGTGCCGTCTACTACCTCGGCGCGGCAGGCGCGCTCACTACGACTCCTCCAGCGTCGCCGCCGGACCCATCGGGCACCGTCCTGCTTCGTGTCGGATACGCGAAAAGCGTAACGGTGCTCGTGCTCTCTCCTGGAGAGCCCGTAGTGCTTCTCTAGCAAGCAGAGGATGTGTGTCCGACCACGCTGCGATCGAAGACATCATTCCCGCCGACGCCCGTCTCCTCGTCTCTCAACTGGGGAAGGGCAGCGAACGTCGTGCCAGGCAGTGGATGTTGGCGATCACCAGCTTTCTCGCGGGACAGAGCAAAAACACGGCGAAGAGCTACGCGCAAGCGATCAAACTTTTTTTTGATCAGTTCAATTGGCAGTCCCCTGAAGACGTGACCATCGCGCACGGCGTCGCCTTCAAGCGCCGGCTGCTTGCTGAGGGGCTAAGCAACGCGACCGTCCAGGCGCGGCTCGCGGGTATGTCTTCGCTGTTTGATTATTTTTGCAGGCCCCAAGACACAGCGGGCGAGCCTCTGTGCAAGAGCAATCCGTTTCGGTATGTGCCGCGACGGGACATCGTCGTGAGCCCCTATGCACGGGCGAAGGCGGTCCCCTGGGAGACTTTTTTGCGCGTGTTTCATGGGATCCCCCATGACGCGCACGGGCTTCGAGATCGTGCGGTTCTCCTGTTTTACGCTTTCACGGGAAGACGCCGCAGCGAGGTCGCGATGTTGCGCATCAAAGACATCGACCTGATGAGTAAGCCGCGTCGCTATGCGGTCACGGTCAAGGGTGGCCGGGTGCAGCATTACGAGCTGCCGAATGTGGTTTATCTCGCGTTGAAGGCGTATTGGATTGCGTCGGGGCGGGTTGCAGATCTGGCAGCGGACGACGGAGTTTTCACAGCGGTCGGGTCGAACGCACCGCTCAACGACAGCAGCGTCGCGGCCATCCTGCACAGCGCTTGCGATCGGGCCGGCGTCGACTGGCGCCGCGGGAACATCCGGTTGCACGGCCTACGGCACATGAGCGCAAGACAGCTCGACAAGGCCGGCGTGTCGCTGCGTGAGATTCAGGCTTTTTTGGGCCATATGCACCCGAACACCACCGCGCTCTACCTCGAAGCGCTTTCGGGCACACTACCGGCGCACGAGACAACGCTCTCACAGATCCGCAAGGTCGCAGACGAGTTCGCAGACCTACTCGGCGGCACAGACGACTAGCTGGACAACGAGCTTTTTAGCATCTTGCTTTTCTCCGGTGAACCTGCAATGCTTTTCCGGGCTCTGAAGGATCTCCATGGCAGCCAAGCGATACAAACTCACGCAAGAAGTCATCGACTCCTGGTACACTGAAGACGGTTTTTTCAGCTTCCGCGTCGGGTTCGACAAGCCGCTGCCTGACGGCGGTATGTCGATCTGCGGTCCGGCAATGTGCCCCGTGATCAGGGTGGCCGACACAGATGTCGTGCAGACTGCGAACGAGACGGCGCAGCTCTACCTTCTCAGCTTCCGCATCCCGCAGTCGATCAGTCGCAACGGCGTCAAGCCGCCAAACGGTCCTGTGTGGCTCGACGTCACCAGCACGGAGCCGGTTGCAAACGTCGACATCGACCAATACTTCCAGTAAGATTTTTTCTTCTAGCGGACGGGCCATCCGCTTGTGATTTTCGCACTCATTCACAAGAGGTTCCTCCATGGCTGACGTGATCCCGCTCAAAGTAGTTCTTGGTTCAATATCGCAGCTCGCCCCCAGCGACCAGCTCCGAGCAGACGGCGTTGTGCCGCGCTCTGGAACGGTCCTCGCGCTCGGCGATCCTGCGACCACGACGGTCATCAATCTTGGTGGTGTCGGCACGCAGGTGAACGTCCCCGGATCGATGACGGTCACCACGACCGCCACGTTCAACGGCAACACGATCATCGGCGACGCCATCACCGACGATCTCACGATCGTTGCCGGCATCCTCGCCAACCTCACGTTCCGCGCTGACGGCTCTCCGCATTCGCTCACCATGCAGCCGGCTGCCGCAGGCGCACAGCCGCTACAGATCGTCGGTGGCGCCAGCGGCGGCGCGGGTGCGGGCGGCCCCGTCAACATCACCGGCGGTAACGCGCCGGGCGCGGGTGCGGGCGGCTCGGTCGTGCTCACCGGCGGCACGTCCACTGGACTTCCAGGCGCCACCATCGTCTCCACGCCGCGCAGTGCGGATGCCACGGTTCTCACGGCGGGCCCTGCGCTGACCCTGACGCAGACGGGTACCGGCGGAGCAAGCGTCGGTGTGTTCGCAGGCACGCTCGACCCGAACGCGGCGAGCGTCATCGCCCCGGAGGGCTCGCTCTACCTGCGCGACAATGGCGCGACGGGCGAGCTGTGGATCAAGACCGGCCCGGCCACCTGGACCCAAGCATCGGTCGCAGGCGCGTCGAGCCTCCAGACGGCCTACGTCGCGGGCAACGCAATCTCGGTCACGGATGCAGAAGGATCCATCGCATTCTCGTCGGCAGCCGCGGCGACCGTCGACCTGCTGACGCTGACCACGGCCCTGACCGCGACGGGTCGCGGGCTCTTCGTCAACAACCTCGGCACTGGCGATGCGATCGTGGTCCAAGACGGTGGCGCTGATATCCTTGTGATCGATGCCGCCGGAGCGGTTTCGATCACTGCTTCTTCGAGCGGCGCAAGCGGCGGCAAGGTCACCATCGAGTCCGGCACTGGGCTCACCGGCGCAGGCGGTGGCATCGGCATCACTGCTGGCAATGGCGGCAGTGGTGGCAGTGGCGGTGGCTCGATCGATGTCACCTCGGGCGCCCCCGGAGCGAACGGCCAAGACGTCGGTGACATTACTCTCCTCGCACCGACGCACAACTTCCTCACGGGCGTAGCCGGACGCGTCATCGTCCGCGCGAGCAATCGCACGACGGGCAACGCAGTGGCTGGCGGAATCGTCATCGACGGCGGTGACCACACCGGCGCCGGCGCAGGCGGCGGCATTCAGATCACCGGCGGAGACTCGGTCAGCTCGAACGGCGGCGCGCTGGTACTCACCGGCGGCCAATCGACCAGCGGCGGCTTCGGCGGCAGCCTATTTCTCCTCGCAGGCGCATCGCCGACCGGACCCGGCGGCGATGCGACGCTCCAAGCGGGCAGCGGTGGCGCGCTCGCTGGCGGCGCCACCCTCGTGCTCGGCGGTACGGGCACGGGCACGGTCGCAGGCGGCAGGGTTGAGATCCGCGGCGGCCTTTCGGGCATCGGTGGGCTTCCAGGCAGCACGGTGATCGCCTCCGCCCGCGGCGCGCAGAACGTCGCGACGGCCGTCACCGGCCCGATGCTCCAGCTGGAGCAAACCGGCCTCGACGGTGCGATCGTCAGCGTCTTCGTCGGCACTGCGGTCCCTTCAGGCGGAACCGGCGTCGTCGCGAACGAGGGCTCACTCTACCTTCGCGACGGCGGCGCGCTCGGAGAGCTGTACCTCAAGACGGGCGCCGCCAATACGGCATGGAGCCTGGTCTCGACCGGCGCCGGTGCGACCACACTCCAGGACGCGTACAACAACTCGGCAGCGCCAGCGACGATCGTCGCGACAGCCGCCAAAGCGATCACGCTCAGCAACGCGGTCGACGCGACCAACGTTCTCAACGTGAACCGCACGTTCGCAGGGCTCGGTGTCGGCATCAACGTCGTCATGGGCGCCACCACCACGGGCTTCGGCATCAACGTCGCTCAGACGGTCGGTGCGACCGGCGCCGGTATTCAGGTGATCCATACCACCGGCTCTGGCATCAACATCGTTCAGAACACCGCCAACTCGGGCAACGGTCTGACGGTCACGCAGGGCCTCCTCGGCCTCGGCACTGGCATCGTGTCGTCGCACCTCGGCGGCCTTCGCGCGGCCGACTTTCGCAACAACAACGGGACCGTCGGCGGGGTGCTCATTGCCGCCAACGGCACGGGCGCGAGCCAAGCGCTCGAAGTTACCGCGGATGGTGCCCACACAGGCGTGTCCATCATCTCGCAAAACAGCGACGCGCTGATCGTGGACTCGATGGCCGGTGGCAACATCGTCGACTTCCGCAGAAACACGGTGTCGGTCCTGACCATCAACGGTCCGGGTAGCATCATCGCCACGCCGACAAGCGGGCTGAACTTCACTGTCGACACCCTCGGCGTGGGAACGATCTCCCTCGACTCCGCCGCCGCGTCGAACTTCACCGTCTCCGGCGCAACGGCCGACCTGACGCTCGGCGCGCGTAACGCGACGATCACGCTGAACCAGGCCGGCAACACGATCCTCGTCGGCTTCATCGCGACGTCGATCGTCGGCGCGCTGAATGAACTGAAGCTCGCTGCGACCCCCGGCGCAACCGTCGTCACGTTCACGACGAGCAGCGCGACCGCAGGACAAGCGGTGAAGATCACCGGGCCCAGCGCTCTCGCAGCCGCGGACGCCGACGACGGCGAGAGCCCGACGATCGGCATCCAGCTGAACGGCGTCACACCCTTCCAGGTCGTGGTCGCCGGCAAGGTCACGGGCCTTGCCGGTCTGACGATTGGCGCCCGCTACTTCTTCTCGCAGGCCCCCGGCGCGATTGTCACGACGGCTCCGACCACAGCGGGAACGCTCGCGCGTCGCGTCGGCTGGGCAGATACGGCGAACAGCCTGGTCGTCAGCGTCGGTGACGGCTACATCAACTGACCGAACGTCGGGCTTCCAACCTCGCGTTGGAGGCCCGTCCCGACAGCTGAAAATGACCGCTTCGCTCAAAGCGCAGAAGATGGGTAATTGATGCCTGCCGTTCCCCTCAAGATAGCTAGCGGCACGGTCCGGCAGCTCGTGAGCAATGAGACGCTCTCGGCGGACGGCGTCGAGCCGAGGTCCGGGCCTGTGCTGACGTTGGGCGGCGCAGGCACTACGGACTTGCGCATCGACCAGGCCGGCAGCTCGGCGTCGATTCTGGTCGGTCCGAGCAATCCTTCGAACGCGGCTATCCCGGCGGTTGAGGGGTCGCTCTACCTGCGCCCTACGCCTGATGCAGGGCAGCTGTGGCTCAAGACGCTGACTAGTCCGCAGGTGCAGTGGACGCAGATCGCTGGCCTGAATGTCGTGGGCCCTTTCTTCACGAGCGTGTCGGCAGATTTGTATCCGACGAACTCGGCACTGCTGATGGACACCGCGTCCGGCCCGACGCAGGTTACTCTGCCATTTCCGGAAAAAGATCTGTACTACGTGGTCAAAGACTCCAGCGGTAACGCGGATGTAAACCCGATCACCATAAAGCCTCAAGGCAGTCTGATAGATGGGCAAGGCTCGTACGACATCGACACGAAGCTCGGCGTCGTGCGCCTCGGATGCAACGGAAAGTTTTGGTGGATACTATGAGGAGAAGTGACATGCTTCGAGAGTGGCTGTATGCCGTGATTCGTGAGGTCTCGAAGCCTCCGCTGTGGTTGTGGGCTATCGCTGGGACGTCGGTCGTACTTCTCGGGGCGTGTGCGGAAGCAGATAGCGTAGGTGAGTTCGGGCACCTCGCGCTCAGTAATGCGCCGGGCATTCTAACTGCTATCGCGATAGCAATCCGCGCCCAGAGTAAGATCCGCATCAGCGACGCCGAACGCGACCGCATCGCAGCCGCCGCCCACGCCGAGTCAGTGAGCGCGATGGCCTCTACAATGCGGTCCATGCGCGCCGACCTCGACACCGCGCAGAGCGCCGCGCAAGACGCACTTCGCCGCGAGCGCGAAGCGCGAGAGCACGCGAAAAAGCTCGACCAGCGCTGCGACGCTCTCCAGCGCGAACTGAACGATGTGCTGCGCGTCTTGCGAGCGGGTGGTATCCCCGTCGGCGGATGAGGCTTCTTGACATGGTATTTCGTCTGTCATACCGTCGAAAGTCTGACAAAAGGAGTCGTTTATGCGCCGTCAAATTCAAAAGAAGTTCCCGAAGGCCATGAAGCCAAGGGTTCAAGGGGCTCCGCGCGCCGTTCAGTCGGAGCCGGAGTCCATGCAGATCGTCACCCCGCTGGAGGTGGCGCTCGAACAGCAGGACCTTTTGATCGTGCAGCTCGCAGCTGAGCGCCTGCAAAATGCGCGCCTGCTGCTTCAGGGGCGCGAGCAGGAGATCGAGAGCCTCAAGTTGCAGCTGCAGAACCGACAGAACGACCTCACCTCGCTGATTGGCCAAGTTCGCGTCAAGTACGAGGTGAACGGGCAGTACACGATGACGTCCATCGACCTCGACAAGGGCACCGTTGTTCGCGCGCCGCGCGAGAGCGTGAGCTGAGTATGAGCGTGCGCTACATCATCCTGTGCCTGTTGATCTCGCCCCTGCTCGTCGGCGCGTGTGGCTCCTCTGCGCAGCTCCGCGCTCAGTACGCGAGCGAGGTCGCTCGGTGCACGCAGAACGAACGCCACATCGTGGCGCGGGACGATTCGACCGCAGAGCAGGACGACGCAGACCTCGCGGTCGAGCGCGCGCGCTGCGATGCCGCGCTCGTGACCATCGACAACGGGGGCGAGTGATGAGCAGCGACGTGGCAAAGCTCGCGCTGGAGTTTGCGAAGGCGATCGCGGACGCGACGCCCGTTCTGTTTCGTCTTTTCTCGGAGATGGGCAGCCGCGACAAGTTCCTGGCCGCGCTCGACGGCGTGCTCGCCACGGCGCGCGCCAAGACCGACTCCGACTTGAAAGCGAAGCAGAAGCGTCGGGCGGCTCCGAATCGCACGCCATGATGTTCGCGCGGTCGCGTTGACGAGCGCGGCCGAGCGAGGCATTTTGAGTCACTGGGTCAGAGGTTCGCGGGGCATGGAGTCACGATGAAAAAGTTCGAGATACCCGCCGCAACGCAGATGGTGTCGTGGGGCGCCACGGCGCTGCTCGTGATCACGGCCGTGCTTCCGGTTTTGCCAGAAGGCACGCCGCCGTGGGTGCACACCAGCCTTTTGATCTTGGCGACCATCCTTGCCGTGCTGACCACGCGCCTCGGTGACACGTCGAAGTTGGCGGCTGCCGCAAAGCCCGCTCTCGACGTGTCTGTCGATGCGGACCTCGTCGCGTCAGACGTCAAGCCGAGCGATTCCCCGTGATCGCGCAGCGGGGGGCCACGGTCGTCTCGCGCTTGGACCTGCGGTCTGAGCAGAAGCCTCAGAAGGGTGATCACGCGCTCGACCGCAAGGGGCGCGTCATCGTGCGCGATCCCAAGACGATCGACACCGTGTGCATGCACCAGACGGCGTGCGTGTTCGGCCCGCTCGCAGACCCTCCAACTCGCCATCGGCGCGCGCTCAAAATCGCGTCGCACGCGACCGCGTTCAACGATGGGGTCGCCGTCCTGCAGACTCCAGTCCGCTGGTACGTCAACGGCGGCGGGCGCTGGAACAAGCGCGCGGTGCACCTCGAAGGCGAAGGCCACTTCCCCGGCGTGCCCGACGACCCCACTACGCCCCACCGCGAAGACATCGCGAGCGTGTGGGGCAACAAGCCGACCACGTGGGACGATGCGATCCGCGACACCATGACGGAGGCGCTTCGCTGGCTTGTGGAAGAGGCGCGCGCTGAGGGCTGTCCGATCGAGTGGATCGTGGCGCATCGTCAAAGCGCAAAGACGCGCCGGTCAGATCCTGGCCATGACGTTTGGCGTGACATCGTCCTTGGGTACGCAGTGCCAGTGCTCGGCCTGAAGACGCGGCCGAACGCCGTCCTTGGTGATGGTCGCCCCATCCCGGGATTGTGGGGAGAAGGCACCGCTCCGTACTGACAACGGCAGGCAGGCAGGCGCAGGTTGAAGTCCGCGCCGCAGCGATGTACTTTCGAGCCCCGCCATGTAGGACACCACGCAGCGCAAGTTCATCGTCATCGCGACGCCAAATGGAGTCTCAAATGTCCAGCAAGGTCTTCTCCGAAGCGTCGAACAGCAGCGACGACATGATGTCTGGCCTCGGCGCAGACGAGATGGATGCCGTCGGCACGCGCATCGCGCCGCATGGCGTCGAGTGTACGTTCGGCTGTGGCACCTGCGGCTGGCAGAGCAAGCTCGTCATCGAGTGGCCTGAGATCCTCGGCATCGTTCACGGCCAAAGGGTCCACGGCGTCCAGGCTTTGGCGCAAGGCGTCTCAGTTCTTGCGCCATGCCGCAAGTGTGGCGGCCAGCAGCCGATGTTCATGACGTGGGACGAGATCCGCCACATCTGCGCCAACGGCATCAAGCAGAACGCGATCGGCCGCGATCAAGTCCCCCCGCAACTGCTCTTCGGCACCGGCATCTGACCCGGAGAGGCGCCCACCATGTCGTACGCGCCCCCCCTGCTCGTCACGCGAGCGAAGATGCTCTCGAACATGCGCACCCGTCCCGGTCGCACGTCCGGGCAGCCGACGGTGCACGCGGGCATGGACCTCAGCTCGGGCGCGAACACACCCGTCATCGCCGTCGAAGGCGGCACAGTCGAGACGGTCAGCGCGGATGCGCGGTCGGCGCAAGGGCTCCGCGGCTATGGAAACGCAGTCGTCATCAAGCACACGACGAGTCCGCCGACGTGGGCGCTCTACGGGCACATGTCGACCGTGAACGTGGCCGCTGGGCAGAAGGTCGTCGCAGGCACGATGATCGGACGCGTCGGGAACACGAGCAACGGCAAGTTCTCCCCCGTGACGGGCCAGACGGTCGCGCAGTGGCGCGCCGAGAATCCGAGCGACCCCGCGCGCAGCAAGGTCATGGGGTCGCACCTGCATCTCGAACTTCGTCGCGTTGCGCCCGATGGGTCATCGCCATACCAGGGCACGTGGGCGGGACGCGGCTACGGCGTCCTCACCGTCGACCCGAAGCCGTGGCTGGAGGCCGGCGGCCTGGTCATCGCACGAAACTTGTCGATGTCGGTGACGCCAGGATCGCCGATGGACCGCACGCGCTCGACATGGTCAGCGCTCTCAGCCGACGTCACGGACTACGGCTTCGAGCCTGACTTCTTCGAGGTCGACCGCAGGCTGTACGTCTTGCTCGCGGCGGGCCTGCTGACGGTGGGCGCCGGAGTCGCGCTGCTGCTCCGCGCGCGCTCAGCTTGAACAAACTCGCCGCTTCCGCCGCTTGGTCCGACGCTGGCGCGCCGCCGCTCCTCGCCAAGTACGACGCGCTCGTGCGAAAGGTTGCGCGCTCGATGCGCCCTCGGCAAAGCTCGGGGCACTGCCTCGACATCGACGACCTCCTTGCGGAAGGGCGCGTCGCTGTGCTCGAAGCGATTGCCACGTACGATGGGATTAGCGTGGCGGAGTCCGCCTGGGTACGCACGCGCGTCTTTCAGCGCATGACTGACGCGATTCGCCGGCTCGACGTAAGATCTCGCTCCGAAATTCGCGCCTCTGCGAGCGATGCAAAGCTGGGCGTTCCCGTCTTGATCCGCCTCGTGATATCCACGAAAGACGAGGAAGACTTCATGCCCCGCGACGGCGGGCAAGAAGAAGAGGCGTCGCGCAGAGAAATTGCAGAGCTGGCGTTCGCGGTGATCAACACGCTTCGCGGCAAAGAGCGCGCAGTAGCCGACGCTGTGATTGTACGCGGCGAGTCGATGGCGGACGTGGCACTGGCGCTGGGAGTGACCGCGGCGCGCGTGTCTCAGATTTACAAAGTGGTGTGCGAGGCTATTCGCGATCGCATCGACGACGACGCCGACTAAGCCAAGCGCGGGTGCATCTCAACGAACCGCGCGAAGATCGGGTTGAAGAGAGCGCGCGTTCCGTCGCTCAGCGGACGCCGACGCTTTCGTACCGTCGCGACTGCCGTTGGCCCATCGCATCCCGCCACGATCATCATCGTGAGCGCAGAAACGATGCCGCTCCGGTTCATGCCCATCGCGCACGTGATCAGAACGCGGCGCCCAGCGCGAGCGTGAATCGCGAGCTGTCGAGCCAGCTTCAGCAAGTGCGAGGCGAGTTCGCGCGTGATCGGCTGATGAGCGTCGTCGTCGAGCGGAACGCGGAACACGTGTTTGCCAGGCGGTACATGGCGCAGATCGCGGTCAGACGGCTGGCGCTCCATCGCGCAGTACACGACGACGTCGAACTGGGTCATCAGCTCGGGCGTGAGCTTCGGGTACGAGCCCTGAAAAAGCGACGAGTGCAGCTGGTCGAAATCCGAGTAGGCGGCCATGCGGCGTCGATACTACCACGGCGCGAGGCTCGTGGTACACCTTCGACGCGGGGCGTGGAGAGACGCGATGAGCGATCGTGATGACAATACGCCGGCACGCACACCAAGTTCGCTCCAACGCCTGGCGCTCTGGGGGATAGTCGAAGCGTGGCTTGCTCAGAGCAGCGTGCGCGCGCTCGTTTTGGTCAGCGGCCCGAAGGGCCTGCGCGTCACCGTGATTGATCCCATGCAGGGCGAGGCGATCGAAGACATCAGCTTCACCGAAGACCCCTCGCGAGCAGTGCTGCGCGCGATCGAGCGCTTGCGCGACAACATGAAGATCTAGCGCAGACCTCTCGGGCGCGGGTACACGCCGCGGCCCGTCGTCTGCACGTATGCGCACTTCGCGTCGTAGCGGATCGGAAAGAGGAAGACCGCTTCCGCGATCTGATCTGCGCGCCGCTCGATGTCCGACGACAGAGACGTCCGGAACCGCTGTTCGAGCGCGCGCACGTCGTAGCGGAAGTCGATCGCGTGGCCCATCTCGTGCGCCATCATCGCGCGCATCTGCTCGGGCTCAAGATGGTCGTCTGCCGCGCTCGCAAACGCGATCTCCGCCCCGTCTCGCGTCTTCCCGCAGTACGCGTAGTGCCGGCCTCCGTCGTGCGCGCGGTCGTCAGCGATCAGCGTCAGCGTGCCGAAGTCCGGGAACTGCGTCTCGAATACCCACAAGAGATCGCTGAACGCCGCCTGTGCAGACGCAGCGTTCGGAGTCATGCGCGCCATGCGCGAGCCTGCGTACGCATCAGGCGATCGCAGAAGGCGCGCAACCGCGATCTCAGCAGCATCGAGCAGCTCCAGGCCGCGCATTCGTTCGATCTCGATGCCGACGCGCAAACCTTCGACGTCAACTTCTGGCCGGCCGAGCAGCATCCACGCAGTCGCGGCCTGTCCTCGGCTGACGGTCACGCCTGACCTTGCAGAATCGCGTTGATCTCCGACACCCCGAGCGCGCTGTCGGCGATGTCGAAGAGCCCGATGGACCGCAGCATGCTCTTGCCCACGTCGGTCGAGAGGCTGAGGTCGACGCTGTATGGGTCGACCTTCAGCTCGTCGCGCACCGCGAATACCAGCTCGCTCCAATCTCCGGGCGTCCACCCAGAGAGCATGCGCCCCTGCAGCGCGTCACGGCACGTCTCGATGAACGACGGGCGCTCGGCGCCGTCGGAGCCGTCCGTGGCGACAATCGTCGACACCTGCATGGCGCTTTCCGCCTCCATCTGCGCAAGCACGTCGTCGAGCGTGCCGGGGTCGAACCCATCTCGGCGCGCGCTGCGCGGTGGCGGAGCTTCGTTTGAGATGCCGAAGGCTCGGGCGGGCGATGCGATCGCCTCTTCGAGCGTCATCGGAGGCATCTCCAGCGGCTCGGCTTCGAGCCCAGGGTCGATCGGGACGGGCGTGTCGCCCTTCGCAAGGCGCTTCGCATACGCGGCCTCGACGTTCGTGAGCGGAGTGAAGCCGCCCCCGTAGACGCGCGCATGCTGCGCGATGGGCCGCACGTCGAGATCATCTTCGCGGAAGCGAAGCGCATCCTCGATCGCCCGCGCAACAGCCCCCTGCCGTACGCCTTCGTAGAAGGCGACGCTCTCGATGCGACCGAGCACGCGCAGGACGTTCGTGATCATGTGCGAAGGCGCACCCTGCAGCGACTGGATGAGCTGCGCCTTCAGGCGACCGAACAGGATCTCATCGTCTGCGTGTCGAAAGTGCATCCCGAACATCTAACATCGCCATCGTGCGTGCTCAAGTGCGCAGGCAGCGTACGTGCAGAAAACGCGTGGGCGAAGTATCCTCGGGACGATGTCATACACCTCTTTCGGCACCACGCCCGGTCTAGCTTCCCAGGAGTATGGGCAGATCGTGTCTTCCGACGGCTGGTCCTACCGGCTGACGGACTCAGACTTGCTGTGGCTCGCGCGCAGCGTCGAGTTCGAGGGAGGCGCAAACCCCGCCGCAGTGATCTGGACGTACGCGCAGCGCCTCGCGCTGCCGAACATCCGCAGATCGTACCAGACGCTGGCGTCACTGGTCCGCGCGCACAGTCAGCCCGTGAACCCAAGATGGGGGCGCGACGGCGAGTTCTGCGAGTCGGGCGGGCGGTACGCGGACGACCGGCTGTGCTCGCCCGGCCTGCTCGCCCGGCGCGACCGCGCGCAGTCAATCCCGTGGGGGGAGATCAATCCTGCGATTCGAGGTCTAGTGCTCAGGTTCGCGCAGGCGCAACTCAACAATCCCGTGCCGCGCAGCGTAGAGTTCGCTGCAGGTGACGAGGCGCGTGGCGACACCAGGACCGGGTACATCGGCCGCAACCCGGCAGCGCGCGTGCTTTTGAAGGCGGGCAACTGGTTCATCGGCACAGCCGAAAGCCTGCTGTGGCCGAAAGAACACGTGCGAGTGCAGTTCCGTGGGGTCTCGTCGGGCGAGGAAGGCGGGTCGGGCGCTTTGCTCTGGCTGGCGCTCCTCGCCGCGGGTGGAGCAGGCGTCTTCTTCTGGCGCAAGCGGCGAGGCGCAGGAGCACAGGCGTGACCCGCGAAGAACTCGAAGCCGGGATAGTGGCCGGGCGGTACGAGGGGAGCCTCGACCTGTATGGCTATGACCGCCCTCTGCCTGCAAAGCTGACGAGTGTGGGCAGGCACCTCCTCCTGCTCGGCTACGACCACCCTCTGCCTGCAAAGCTAACGAGCGTGGGCGGTGGCCTTTATCTGCGCGGCTACGACCACCCTCTGCCTGCAAAGCTGACGAGCGTGGGCGGTGACCTCGACCTGTATGGCTACGACCGCCCTCTGCCTGCTGGGCTAGCGAGCGTGGGCAGCCTCGACCTGCGCGGCTACGGTCACCCTCTGCCTGCAAAGCTGACGAGCGTAGGCCGTGGCCTCTATCTGCGCGGCTACGGTCACCCTCTGCCTGCAAAGCTGACAAGCGTGGGCGGTGACCTCTATCTGCGCGACTACGATCACCCTCTGCCTGCAAAGCTGACAAGCGTGGGCGGTGACCTCGACCTGGAAGGCTACGGTCACCCTCTGCCTGCTGGGCTAGCGAGCGTGGGCGGCCTCGACCTGCGCGGCGGCTACGACCACCCTCTGCCTGCTGGGATGCTGGTGGAAGGCGACATCGTTGGTGCCGAAACGTACAAGTACGATTTTCCTCGACCCGTTTCGATTCAGCTTCGCTCCTATGGGCGCAAGTCTGCTGCGCTCCTCAAGCTCCGCAAGCCTGAAACGCCGCGTGGCGCCCGCGACTTCAAGCGCCT
>ENA-ORBV01003230-ORBV01003230.1-microbial-mat-metagenome-genome-assembly--contig:-NODE-3230-length-33010-cov-5.972247_pt1 | contig 33010 bp, 28 predicted proteins | sample MGYA00237777_ERZ505514 | MGnify/ENA primary metagenome ERZ505514 (study PRJEB26160, sample SAMN06269048) | microbial mat metagenome | isolation source: Oligotrophic lake microbial mat | place... | reverse complement strand
TGTGTATAAGAGACAGAGGCGAGTACGGGATATTGGAAGCGGGTGTTTTTCAAAAAAAGACCTATTGGACGCTGGGAGCGCCCGATCGTCCGGTGAACTTGGAAGGGATGAAAGCCAGCGAGGTACATCGCAACATCCGCCACTTGCTGATTGCGTCCGTCGAGCGCCGCATGATCAGCGACCGGCCGCTGGGTGCTTTTCTGTCGGGCGGCATTGACAGCAGCGCGGTGGTGGGGCTGATGGCCGAATGTTCTGCACAACCGGTCAATACCTTCTCGATCAACTTTTCAGAGCCTGATTATGATGAGTCTCGATATTCTAACCTGATCGCCCGGCGGTTCAATACCCGGCATACACCCATCCTGCTCCGCCCGGAGGATTTTTTGGAATCCCTGCCCGATGCGCTCCAGGCGATGGACAGCCCCAGCGGGGATGGGTTCAACACCTGGCTGGTGTCGAAAAAAACCAAGGAAGCCGGCATCATCGTAGCACTTTCGGGCATCGGTGGCGATGAGTTATTCGCGGGTTATTCTTCTTTTTTGAGGTGGAACCGATTGCACCGGCACGGCATCTGGAAACTGCCCAGAGTTCTGCGACAGGCGGCGGCGGCAATGCTGTATCCTTTCCGGCAAACTCCAAAGTTGGGGCGACTTGCCGGTCTGCTGGCCTGCCCTACCCCCACCATTGACAACATCTATCCGCTGTTCCGGCAGGTGTTGCCCCTGAAAATCGCTGCTTCGATGGGCGCCGGAACACGTTCCTACCCAGACACCTTACAGGAATTGCTCCACAGCCGCCTGGACACTTTAGAGCATTTACCGTTCTTGAGCCAGTACTCCGCCGCAGAATTGCTCGGCTATACGCTCAATGTACTGCTAAAAGACACCGACCAGATGAGCATGGCGCATGCGCTCGAGGTGCGCGTTCCGCTCATCGATCAGTCACTGGTGGAAGTAATCCTCCCGCTCCCGGGCGAGTCCAAGCTGTCTCGCACGACGCCCAAGCCGTTGCTGGTCGACCCGCTCAACGGTATGATCCCAGACGAGTGCGTGCACCGCCCAAAGCGCGGCTTCACGCTGCCGTACGCGGAGTGGTTGCGACAGGGCGCAGGCGCCGAGGCCGTCGAGGCGCGACTTGGCAGTCGTGACGGGCTCGGTCCGCTCGATCGCCACCAGGTGGACCTCATGCGTGCCGACTTTCGGGACGGGCGCGTAGGCTGGAGCCGGGTGTGGGGGCTCTTCGTGCTCGCAGATTGGTGCGCCCGGCACGAGATCACGGCGTGAGTCCCAGTCCATCGCGGCCGCGCATACTGGTGGTTGTGGACCACTTCCTACCGGGCGAGAAGGCCGGCGGGCCAGTCCGCAGCATTGCCAACCTTATTGCGCATCTCCACGACGCGGCGGAGTTCCTTGTGCTGACTCAGGATCGCGACCTTGGAGACAGCGCGCCCTATCCATGCGTGCATACCGACGAGTGGATGAAGATGGCTGGGGCCTCTGTTCGATATCTCGCGGCCTCGGGGTGGCGACTCGGTGCCGTCATCCGTGCGGTGCGGCGCACACCGCACGACGTGCTCTACCTGAACAGTTACTTCTCGCCCTCAACGCAGTATCTGCTCGCGGCGCGACGCCTCGGACTGTTGCGTCGCTCTCCGCGCGTGGTAGTCGCGCCGCGCGGGCAATACGGTGCCGGCGCGCTCGCCCTCAAGCGGCGCAAGAAGTTCTGGAACCTCGCCTTCGCCAACGCCACCGGCGTGCACACCGGGCTCGTGTGGCACGCCACCACGCCCGACGAGGCGCGGGTGATCCGGGAGCGCATCCGTCCCGACGGACGCGTGATCGTGGCTGCAAACCTGTCGGCTGCCAAGGAGCCTGATACGGCGCACAGCGCAGTCGCGGGACCAGAGCCGCACTCCGCCGCACCCCCTGCCGTCGCCAAACGTCCGGGCGTGCTCCACGTGGTGACGGTTGCGCGTGTCAATCGCATGAAGAATCAGTCACAGGCGATCGCGCTGCTGGCAGACCTTCCTGGCGAGTTGACGTTCGATCTGTACGGTTCGTTCGAAGACGACGCCTATCTGGAGGAATGCCGCGCGCTCGCGAGGCGCGATGGCACGGCGGCGCGTGTGCGTTTTCTCGGCCCGCTGCGGCACGCGCAGGTAGCCGCGACACTGGCCCGGTATCACCTGTTCTTTCTACCCAGTCTAGGCGAGAATTTCGGACACGCGGTGTACGAGGCACTTGCCGCCGGATGTCCCGTGCTCATCAGCGACCGTACGCCCTGGCGCGGCCTTGCCGAGCGTGCGGCAGGCTGGGACCTCCCGCTCCAATCCCCTGACAGCTTCCGCCGGGTGCTCGCATCGTGCGTCGAGATGGATGCGCTCGAACACCAGCGGCTGTCGCGTGGTGCCCGCGCACTGGCCCACGACACCGCAGTCGGCAGCGTCGGCCCAGCCCGCGCCGCATACCAGACACTGTTCCAACTTCCCGATGTCCACTGACTCCAAATCCGCATTCGATGGCGCAACCCTGCTCGTGACCGGCGGCACCGGCACTTTTGGCACCGCCGTGCTGCGTCGCTTCATGGAGGTGCCGCTGCGCGAGATACGCGTCTTCAGCCGTGACGAGAAGAAGCAGGACGACATGCGCCGCACCTGGCGCGATCCGAGATTGCGCTTTTACATCGGCGATGTACGCGACCCGGCCGGCGTGTCCGACGCTATGCGCGGCGTGGATTACGTGTTCCACGCGGCGGCGCTCAAGCAGGTGCCATCGTGCGAGTTCTACCCGATGGAGGCGATCAAGACGAACGCCATCGGCGCCGAGAACGTGCTGCGCGCTGCGGCTGAGGCGGGAGCGCGCCGGGCCATCGTCCTGAGCACCGACAAAGCCGCGTATCCGATCAACGCGATGGGACTCTCGAAGGCCCTGATGGAGAAGATCATGGTCGCTCGCTCGCGGGTTGTGGGAGCAACGGGGACGGTGATGTGCGCGACGCGCTACGGCAACGTGATGGCTTCCCGTGGTTCCGTCATTCCGTTATTCATCGAGCAAATTCTTGCCGGCGGCCCGATTACGCTCACGGATCCCGACATGACGCGCTTCATGATGACGATCGAGGAGGCGGTCGAACTGGTGCTGTACGCCTTTCAGCATTCGCAACCGGGAGACCTGTTCGTGCGCAAGGCACCAGCGGCCAGCCTGCGCACGCTGGTGGGCGCGTTGCAGGCCCTCTTCGAGAGTGATGTGCCGGTGCATGTCATCGGCACGCGTCATGGTGAAAAGCGCTACGAGACGCTACTCACACGCGAGGAGATGGCGCATGCCATCGACCACGGTGACTACTACCGTGTCCCCGCAGACCAGCGCGATCTCAACTACGCGATGTACTTCACCCAGGGGAGTTCGAAGGTCACCGACGCGGAGGACTTCCATTCTCACAATGCGCCCCGACTCGACGTGCCCGCCATGATGGACCTACTGCGGCGCCTCGACGTTGTGCGCGAGGGGCTCGAACGTCGTACGCGACTGCGTGCGAACGCGCCGCCGGTGACTTCGTGACCCGCGCCCTCGTGACTGGGGCCGATGGGTTCATCGGGCGACATCTCGTGACCGCGCTGCGGGAAGCCGGTGTTGACGTCGACGCGATTGGCCGCGGCGCCGCACCGGGTGCGCTCGACGCGGCGCTCGCGCGCACCGATGTTGTGTTCCACATGGCCGGCACGAATCGGCCAGCCGACCCTGCCGAGTTCGAACAGACCAACGCGGCGCTCACGCGTCATGTTGCGGACCGTCTTGAGTGGCTCGGGCGACGCCCGCTCGTGGTCTTCGCCTCCTCCGCGCAGGCCGCTCTGGACAATGCGTACGGGCGGAGCAAGCGTGCTGCCGAAGAGGCGCTCGTGGCCTGGGCCGAGCGCACCGGCGCGTCCGCTCGCATCTATCGGCTCACCAACGTCTTCGGGCGCGGTGGTCGGCCGGACTACAATTCCGCCGTCGCCACCTTCTGTTACCGCGCTGCGCGCGGCCTGCCTCTGGAGGTCTCCGACTCGGCGCGGCCCATGCGCCTGGTGCATGTGGACGATGTGGTGTCCGCCTTCGTGCGCGATCTCGATGCTCTCTCACTGCCGGCGGCCGGCGCGCACCACGTTGACGTGGGGCCGGTGTACGAGTCGACACTGGGTTCGATTGCGACGGCAATCGAAGGCTTCGCAGCCGCACGGCATACCCTGCGCATTCCGACGCTGGGCGATCCGCTGCTGTTCCGGCTCTATTCCACATTCCTAACCTATCTTCCCACCGATGCGTTCGCGTACGATCTCCGGCAGGTGACCGATGCGCGCGGCACGCTCGCGGAGTTTGTGAAGTCGCCGGGCGCCGGTCAGGTATTCGTGTCACGCACGTATCCCGGGATTACTCGCGGAAACCATTGGCATCGGCTCAAGGCCGAGAAGTTTCTGGTGCTCGAAGGCGATGCGGTGGTGCGCTTCCGCGCCGTTGACACGTCGGCGGCCGATGGCCCCCCCGAGTCGGCGCCCGTGCTCGAGTATCCCGTCTGCGGAACGGACTTTCGCGTGGTGGACATCCCGCCCGGCTTCACCCATTCCATCGAGAATTCGGGCGACCGTGAACTTGTGGTCCTCTTCTGGGCGAGTGAGGTGTTCGATCCGGCGCGCCCCGACACACAGTTTGTACCGGTGCTCACCGATGCGTAGGCTCAAGGTCATGACCGTGCTCGGTACGCGCCCGGAGATCATTCGGCTGTCGCGCGTCATTGTTGCGTTGGACCGCGCTACCGACCATGTGCTCGTGCATACGGGTCAGAACTACGATTACGAGCTGAACCAGATCTTTTTCGATGACCTGCAGCTGCGCGCGCCGGACCACTATCTCGACGCGGCCGGCCAAACGGCGGCGGAAACTATCGGCCAGATCATCGCGCGCGTGGATCGGCTGCTGGCCGAAGTGCGCCCCGATGCATTCCTCGTGCTCGGCGATACGAACAGTTGCCTCGCCGCCATCGCTGCCAAGCGCCGCAAGGTGCCGGTCTTCCATATGGAGGCAGGCAACCGCTGTTTCGACGAGCGCGTCCCGGAAGAGATCAATCGGCGCATCATTGACCACATCGCGGACGTCAACATGCCATACAGTGACGTCGCCCGCGAGTACCTCCTTCGCGAGGGGCTTCCCCCCGACCGTGTGATCAAGACCGGGTCGCCGATGTTCGAGGTGCTCACGCAGCACCGTGCCCGCATCGATGCGTCGGATGTGCTGGCGCGCCTCGAACTCGAGGCGGGCCAGTACTTCGTCGTGAGCGCGCACCGCGAGGAGAACATCGATCTGCCAGGGCAGTTCGACCGTCTGCTGGACGTGCTCGACGCGGTCGTCACGGAGTATGCGCTACCCGTGATCGTGTCCACGCACCCGCGCACTCGGCGCCGGCTCGATGCAGAGGGACGCACCATCGACACGCGTGTGCGATTCCTCAAGCCGCTTGGCTTCAGCGACTACGTGCACCTGCAACTGCATGCGCGCGCCACTCTCTCCGACAGCGGTACGATCAGCGAAGAGAGTTCGATCTTGAACTTCCCTGCCCTCAACATCCGGGAGGCGCATGAACGCCCCGAGGCGATGGAGGAAGGTTCGGTCATGCTCGTGGGGCAATCGCGCGACCGCGTGCTGCAGGCGCTGGCCATTCTCGCGTCGCAGGGACGCGGTGACCAACGCACACTCCGCCAGGTTGCCGACTACTCCATGCCAAACGTGTCGGAGAAGGTGTTGCGGATCATCCTGAGCTATACCGACTATGTGCAGCGCACTGTTTGGCGCGCACACGACTGACGCGCGAAGTGCGGATCCTGCTCATCACCCAGTTCTTCGACCCCGAGCCCACGTTCAAGGGGCTACTATTCGCGCGGGAACTGACGCGTCGAGGACACGACGTCCAAGTGATCACAGGCTTCCCGAACTATCCGGGCGGTCGCGTATATCCGGGATATCGTGTGCGTCCGCTGCAACGCGAATCGCGCGATGGTGTGGAGGTATTGCGCGTGCCGCTCTATCCCAGCCACGACCGGTCGGCGATCCGTCGCGTGGCCAACTATGCGTCATTCGCGCTGAGTGCTACGGTGCTCGGCATGCTGCTCACGCGAAGGCCCGATGTCGTCTACGTGTATCATCCGCCGGCTACAATCGGCTTGGCCGCCATGGCGCAGCGATTCCTTCGCGGCGTGCCGGTGGTCTACGACATCCAGGACCTGTGGCCCGACACGTTGCGCGCCACCGGCATGGTGGATAATCCGATCGTATTGCGCGCCGTCGACGTGTGGTGCCGCGCCGTGTACCGCGCCGCCTCGCGTCTGGTGGTGCTGTCGCCCGGCTTCAAGACGCGATTGGTGGAGCGCGGAGTGCCCGCAGAACGGATCGACGTCATCTACAACTGGTGCGACGAAGCGGGCATGGCGCCCGCCCCTCCCGATAAAGAACTCGCCGTCCAACTCGGGCTAGACGCGCGCAGCTTCATCGTGCTCTTTGCCGGTACGATGGGCCTTGCACAGGGTCTCGATGTGGTGATAGACGCGGCGACACGCCTGGCGGAGCCGATGCCGCACGTCAACTTCGTTCTGATTGGCGGGGGACTCGATCGCGCGCGCCTCGTCGTGCGCGTCGCCGAGGCTGGGCTGCGGAACGTGCACTTTGTGGAGCCACGACCTATGCACGCGATGGGGCCCGTGCTGGCCCTCGCGGACGCGCTGCTAGTGCATCTTCGCGACGATCCGCTCTTTCACATTACAATCCCCTCCAAGACGCAGGCCTATCTCGCGGCGGGCAAGCCGGTGCTGATGGGTGTGAGCGGAGACGCTCGCTCCCTCGTCGAGGACGCAGGGGCGGGGTTGGGATTCACCCCGGAAGATGGAGCGGCACTCGCGGCGGCTGTCATCGATCTCGCGACGCGATCGGCGAGTGAGCGTGCTGCCATGGGTGCCGCAGGGGCCGCTTTTTACCAAAACCACCTGTCGCTGGCTGTCGGCACCGACGCATTCGAGCGCACGTTCGCCAGCGCCGTCGCCGCGTAGTACGACGTCTTCCACTCACCGTCCTGCGATGCCCAGACTCTTTCTTTCGCCACCGCACCTCGGTCCCGACGAACGCACTCTGTTGATGGATGCGATCGATTCCAATTGGGTGGCCCCGCTCGGTCCGCATGTGGATGCGTTCGAGGCCGAGTTTGCGGCTGCGGTCGGCGCGCCGTTTGCCGTCGCGCTCAGCTCTGGTACGGCCGCGCTGCATCTCGCGCTTGTGGTCGCCGGTGTCGGGATCGGAGACGAGGTGCTGGTGAGCAGTTTCACGTTTTCCGCATCCGTGAATCCGATCTGCTACGTCCGCGCTCGCCCCGTGTTCGTAGACAGCGATCGGGCGAGCTGGAACATGGACCCGCATCTTCTGGCCGAGGCGCTCTCGTCGCGCGCGCGTGCGGGGCGTTTGCCGCGGGCCGTGATCCTCGTGCATCTGTACGGGCAGAGCGCCGACACCGACGCGGTGCGGGCGCTGTGCGACGAGCACGGGGTAATACTCATCGAAGATGCGGCGGAGGCCTTGGGTGCGAGCTACAAGGGACGCGCGCCGGGTACCGATGGGTGGGCCGGCGTCTGCTCGTTTAATGGAAACAAGATCATCACCTGCTCCGGAGGCGGCATGCTCACGACGGCGAGTGCCGCAGCGGCGGAGCGGGTGCGCATGCTCAGCACGCAGGCGCGTGATCCGGCCCCGCACTACCAGCATTCATCTGTGGGATACAACTACCGGCTGAGCAACCTCCTGGCGGCCGTGGGCCGCGGCCAGTTGCGCGTACTGGAAAAACGCGTCACGGCGCGGCGGCGAATATTCGCCCGCTATCTTGAGGCGCTCGGTCACGTGCCGGGCGTGTACTTCATGCCCGAGGAGACCTTCGGCAGCCCACTCAGCCGCTCCACGCGCTGGCTCACCTGCGTCGAGTTAGACCCCGCGCAGTTCGGTGTGACCTGCGAAGTTGTGCGTCTCGCGCTGGCCGCGCAGGATATCGAATGCCGTCCAGTGTGGAAGCCCATGCATCTGCAGCCGGTGTTCGCCGGATGCGACGTCTTCGGAGGGGAGGTGTCCTCCGCTATATTCGAGCGCGGGCTCTGCCTTCCTTCTGGCTCGGCGATGACCGATGCCGACGTTGATCGCGTGGTCGAGGTCGTTCTGGCAACTCGACGTTGCCACGCGATGGTCGGCTGAGCCGCTCACGCCTTCCCCACTTCCCGTGTCCGTGTCTCCGACTCCCCCTCCGAGTACGACCGCGATGCGGCATCCAGCCGCCGCAACGGCAACGGCCGTTGATCAGCCGAACGAGGAGGACATCTCCCTGCTGGCGCTGCTCAATGTCGTCCTGCGCTATCGGGTCATGGTTGCTTCAATCGCGCTGGTCCTCGGCGCCATCGGCGGTGGACTTGCGCTCGCTGCCGCGCCGCAGTGGATGGCATCGGCGTCGTTCTTACCGCAGGGACGCAGCGGCAATTCTGCGGCTGGCGCGCTTTCCGGCCTCGCGGCCCAGTTCGGCGTCACGGTCTCGAACGGGGAGTCAGCGCTTTCGCCAGCGTTCTACCAAGAAGTCCTTCGATCACGCGAAATCCTCGGCCCAGTCACGGATAGCGTGCTGGCGGTCGGCGCCGATGGCAAGCCGGTGCGCGTTGCTCAAGTGTACGGAATTGACGAACCAGACTCGGCGGTGCGACGCGACCTCGCCATCAGGGCGCTGACCGAGAACTCGGACGTCGCGCTGTCGCTGAAGACCGGTATCATACGCTTGAGCGTCAAGGCGGAATCGCCGGTCTACGCGCACCGGCTCGCGGAGAGGCTTATGGCCGAACTGATTCGCTTCAACGTCGTGACGCGGCAGTCGCAGGCCGCGAGCGAGCGCCAATTCGTGGAGAAGCGATTGCGCGAAGCCACGACGGAGTTGACGAACGCCGAGGAGAAGATGCGCCGGTTTCTCGAAAGGAATCGCGTGCACGATTCGCCGGATCTCACCTTCGAGCGCGACCGGCTGATGAGAGAGCTCACGCTGCGTCAGGGTGTGCGTGAGTCTCTGGCACAGAACTTCGAGCGCTCGCGCATCGAGGAAGTGCGTGACACGCCGGTGCTGACCGTGGTGGAATCGCCCGAGCGACCCGTGCATCCCCTGCCCCGCGGACTGATCGGCAAGCTGCTAGGCGGACTGGCGGGCGGCGCGGCACTGGGTGTCATGTTTGCGTTCCTCCTGGACTCGCTGCGATCGAAGCGCGGATCGACCCGCGAGGATCGCGCCGAGTTCGCCGCCCTCACCGGTGGTGCGCAAGCGTGAACGGCCGCGTGTATGTGGGTTCGAACTTGAGCGTGAATATTGCCGTGCACGGCGACCGCCTACGCTCTGCGGGCCGCCGTAACGCGAACAGCGCGGCTTGAATGCTCAAGCGCGCGATCGATCTGTGTGGAGCGCTGGTCGGAGTGGTGGTGCTGTCGCCGATCCTGCTCGTCGTCGCGCTGCTCGTGCTGGTCGCGATCGGGAGGCCGGTGATTTTTGCGCAGACGCGCCCCGGTCGGCACGCGCGCCTGTTCCGCATCTACAAGTTCCGCACGATGAGCAACGGGCGCGATGCCGATGGCGCACTGCTCGCCGATGTGCGGCGCCTCTCGCGCATCGGAAAGTTGCTGCGGGGAAGCAGCCTTGACGAGCTGCCGGAGTTGTGGAACGTGTTGCGCGGAGACATGAGCCTTGTAGGCCCGCGACCGCTGCTTGTGGACTACCTCCCCCACTACACCGCGACGCAGGCGCGTCGACATGAGGTAAGGCCCGGCATCACGGGGTGGGCGCAGATCAACGGACGGAACGCGCTCTCATGGGACCAGCGTTTCGACCTCGATATCTGGTACGTCGATCATCACTCCACGCTGCTGGACATGAAGATCCTCGCTCTCACCCTGTGGCGCGTCATCAGGCGTGACGGCGTCACACCAGTGGGACGGGAAATCATGCCTCGCTTCGACGGCGCCGACAATCGCTCCACCGCGTGCGCCGCGCTCCCTGCGCAGTCCGACCACGACGGGAGCGGTGCCGGCCTTCGGAGCATGCCGTGACTGTGTCGTCGGGGCAGGTGGTGCGTGTTGCCGTGACGGGGGGGGGCGCGCTACTCGGACAGGGGATCCTGCGCGCGCTCAGACAGAGCACGTTGCGCACCGTCACCACGGTGGTAGACGTCAGCCCGCTGGCGGCGGGACTCTATTGGGGCGACGAGGCTTTTCTGGTACCCCCGGCGAGTTCGGACGCATATCTGGATGCCCTGCGAGCATTACTCGCGCGCAGTCGTACCGACATCCTGCTGATCGGCACCGATGTTGAACTTGCCCCGCTGGCGTGCGCGCGGGCCGAGTTCGAGCGAGAGTTCGGCACGTACATCCTCGTCAGCTCACCCGATGTCATCGCGATTGCCGACGACAAGTTCGCAACCGCAGCGTTCTTTGGCGCGCACGGCTTCGCGGCGCCCGCGTCGGCGCTGGCGGCCGACCGGGACGGTATCGAGCGCATCGTGGCGGAGCATGGGTTTCCGCTCATCGTGAAGCCGAGGGTGGGGGCGCGCTCGTACGGTGTAAGTCTCGTACATTCACGCGCCGCGCTCGACGACGCGCTGGCTCAGTTGCGTGATGGTCTAGTGCAGGAATGCATCGGCAGCGACGACGGCGAGTACACTGCCAGTGGGCTGTACTTCGACGGGCGATGCGATGCAGCGATCGTCATGCGCCGAGATCTCCGCGACGGCAACACGTATCGCGCCTACGTCGTCAGCGACGCGACGCTCGATGGCTGGGTGCGCCGGTGGACCGAAGCGCTGCGTCCGCATGGCCCGGCCAACTTCCAGTTTCGCATCGACCCTGACGGCGTACCGCGCGTGTTCGAGATCAATGGCCGCTTCTCCGGCACGACGCCGTTGCGAGCCCTCGCAGGCTTCAACGAAGTTGAAATGTGTATCCGTCACTTACTCTGGCAGGAGCCGATCATGCAGCCCAACGTCCGACGTATCACTGTGCTGCGGCACTGGTCGGAAACGGTGGTCACCCAGGAGCAGGTCGATGCGCTTCGACCGGCCTGACGGAAGTCAGACGCCATGCGCGTAGCGGTCACAGGAGCGGGAGGCCAGCTCGGCGCGTTGGTGCAGCGTCGGCTCAGTGAGGCTGGCCACGAGGTCAACGCCTTCTCCACTTCGCTGCCGTTGTCGGCAACGGGCCAGGTCGTGCGCTGGAGTGTGGACGAGCCGTGGCAGCACACTGCGGACTCGCTGCGCGGCACGCATGTGGTGGTGCATGCGGCGGCACACATTCCGCGCGTGCTCGACGACCCGTCTGAAGCGCTGCGCTGCGTGGAAGTGAACGCCCTTGGCACGTTAAACCTACTGCGCGCAGGCGCGTCTGCCGGGGTGGAACGATTCGTGTACGTCTCGAGTACCAATGTGCTGTCCCCGCGGGGAGATCGGGTGGACGAGGATGCGCCGGTGGGCGGTGAGCACGCCCCGTATTACCTCGGCAGCAAGATGCTGGGAGAGGTGTACGTGCGCGGGGCGATGGTGCGGGGCCTCTCCGCCGTGATCGTGCGTCCGAGCACGATCTACGGCCCGGGCCTCGAGCGCGGAGTGCTCTGGAGCTTTGCGACACGCTTGCGGGCGGGACAACCGATTCGTGTCGCCGACGGCGGGCGGTTTCGGAGCGATTTCGTGTGGCGCGACGACGTGGCGTCGGTTGTGAGCGCATGCGCGATGGATCGACGCAATGGCGCGCTGAATGTCGGCTCGGGGCACGCAACGTCCATTCTCGAGGTGGCGCAGATGTTGTGCGAGGTCATGCACGCAGACCCGTCGCTGATTACCGTCGATCCCCCCCCCCCATCCGCCGACATGCGCCCGTCGGGATTCGCCCCAGTGGACATCACGCGCGCGCAGGAGTGGTTCGCGTACGCGCCGACACCGCTGCGGCAAGGTCTCGAACGCTTGTTCGTCCCGGGCATGACTTGATGCGCGTGGCGATCCTGGGTGACATCCACGCCAACGCGACGGCGCTGGCGCGGGCGCTTGCCGTCGCCGATGAAGGTGGCTACGACTCGCTCGTCCTGCTCGGCGACCTGCTCACGTATGGCTGCGATGTCGTCGAGACGCTCGACCTCGTGGATGCACAGCGCGCGCGGCGCCCCACCGTGCTGCTACGAGGCAATCACGATGCCTTGTACGATGCCCTGCTCACCGGCACCAACGCGTCCGAAGGCCGTTTGCCCGAGTGGATTCGGGAATCGGTGACGTGGACGCTCGACCGGTTGTCGGCCGCGCAATGGCAGGGGCTCCCGTTCAGGGACGAATACACGATTCAGCGCACGCTGTTCAGCCATGCCAATCCCTTCGGGCCAGCGCAATGGGCGTACGTCAATTCAGGGGCCGAGTACGAACAGGCGGCGCAGATCTTGCGCGAACGGTCATTTCATTCGGGCGTGTTCGGGCATACGCACCGGGCACGCCGCTACCGTACCGTCGGTGGTCGCGGCACCTTCGTGGCGACCGGCGACGGCGTGCAACATGGCGTGCTCGATGGCGTGCTTGATGGCGTGGCCACGCACATCGTCAATCCGGGCGCGATCGGTCAGCCCCGGGACTGCGGCCAGTGCGTGCCGATCGTCTGCTGGTTGACCTTCGACGGGATGGGCACGCCGGGCGAGCAAGTGCAGCTCACGTCGCAGAAGGCGAGATACGATGTCCCGTCGCACTTGGCAAGGCTCCGCGCCAGCGGACTCTCGGCACCGACCGTCGCCAGAGTGAGCGCGTTCTTCGTCGCGCCCGACATCGTCTTTACTGGGGCCGGGGAGTCATGAAAAACCATTCCATGGTGCCAGGTCGCCCCTCCGCGAGAAGTGCTCGTCGCTCCACCAGCCCCCGTCCCTGCAGCTCGTCGTACTCGTACGTGTGCGCCTTTGTGATGTCGTCGATGCTCTGGATGACAGCGATCTCGTGCGTCGGCGCAAAGCGCTTCCTGAGCGTCGTCGAGATTTCGATGTTCAGGAAATCATGAACTTCAACCAAGACGTCGTGACCCGACAGGCTCCGCACGACCTCGTCGGTGAAAAGCGACGTCTCGTACCCTTCGCAATCACTGAGGATCAGCGCACGGCCCGCGAACCGCATGGCGCGCAAGGTGCTGTCATCACAGAAGGCGCCTATCGACACCCGGTCTCCAACGCCGTTCAGATTCGCCATCTCCTCGCACAGCCGGACGGCCTGCTCGTTGGTGTCGAACGCGTACACTCGAGCGGTCGGGAGCCGCAGGGCGAGACCCACCGCATAGTAGCCCTCAGCACAACCGACATCGACCACATCTGTGTACGCGGTCGCGCAGATACGTTCGATCGTGGCATGCAACTCCCGCTCGTACGACCCGATAAGCTTAGGTGCGACCGAGCTTCCGACGGCTTCGACTCCAGGGTATCGCATCCCGCGAAACGGCCCATGTCTGGTGGTCAGAAGTGGCGAGATCGACAAAACTGCGTTGCGCACCACCGAGTCGGAGACCTGGCGCGCTGACATTACGCCGTACCGCTCCCATTTTGCCACCTCGGCGATCGGTATGGCGGTGCGGTTGAGCACCCTCCAGATCGCGTCACTTCGAACAGCCCGCCTGATGAGGCGCTTGAGCAGCGATCGAATCATCGGTACTTCGGGAGCAGATGTGTCGGTTGCAAGGTGGAGGGACTCAAGTTTCAAAAACCGAGTGATCGTGCGTGACGTAACGGGCACCCTTAGATGGACCAACGGACAGGTGAACGTATGGCGAGCACCGGGTCACGGTCAAATTTTCTGCGCGTGTTCCCGATCGCCCCAGGCGGGTGCGGGTGAACTCCCGTTCGATGGAGCGCACGATACGACGCTCCCCTACCGGACTCTCTCCACGACGCGCTCCAACGACGCGCTCCAACCTTGCCTCGCTCTACCCCGGTGGTCACCTTTCCGCGCGATGCGCCTTTCCGCAATAGCGATCGCACTCGCCTTCTCGATGTGGAGCTTGGCCTCGACGGCCAGCGCCCAAGGACTCAGGCAGCCCCTGCGTTCGGGCGATCGCGTCTTCGTGCGTCACTCCGCCGACTCGGCGTCTGGCGTCTATCTGGACGTCGACGCTGATGGGGTCGTCTGGGTGCCCCGCTTCGGCGCCATTCGCGTCGGCAGCGTGCCGGCCGACTCGGTCGCCGCGATTGTGAGGCGTGCGCTCACCAACGTCTATCGCATCGACGACGCGGCAGTGGTGCCACTGCGGCGTCTCACCGTGCTCGGCGAAGTGCGCAAGGCGGGCGTCTACTTTCTGCCGGTCGAAGCGAGGCTGCGCGACGCCATTGCAGAAGCGCAGGGCGTCGGCGAGATCGGCAATCCAGATCGCCTCACGCTCGTGCGCGATGGCACCGAGCTCCACATCAAGCGCTGGATGACCGGCATCGGCGGCGCGCAGCAGGTGGCCAGCGGTGATGTGCTCATCATAGATCGCGAGCCGTGGCTCAAGCGCAATACGCTCTCGGTCGTGTCCACCTTCGCGCTCCTCATCACGTCCGTGCTGGCGGCCCGGAAATGACCGCCCCGCCCCCGCTCGCGCCACTCGAGGCGGATCTCGGTTCGCTGGTGGGCGACGTGTTGCGCGGCTGGCGACGCGTGGCGGCCGGTGTCGTGGCCGGTGTGATCACGGCGATTGCCATCATCGTGTTCGTTCCCGCGCGCTTCGATGCGCACGCGTTGGTGGTAGTGCGCACGCCGCAGACGAGCGCCGGGGCGATCGCGGGCAAGCTCGGACCGCTCGCACAGTTCGCCGGAGCCGGTGCCGCCGGCGTGCTCACGAACGACCTCGATACCGAACTCGCCCTGCTCAAGAGCCGCGCCATTGCCGGCGTGGTCGTCGACTCTCTGCGGCTGCAAGTGCGCGCCCTCGATCCCGCGCGCATCGCCAGTCTCGACTTGGTCGATTCGGTGCAACTTCCCAACCGCTTCGCTCCCGTGACGGTGACGCTCACGCCCGGGCCGAACACGCTGAGCCAAGGAAAGGTCTGGCTCAACCGCAATGCCCCGGTGCTGCGGGCCCGGCTCCTCGATCGCGAGGATGCCGTCGAGTGGGTCGGGGAAAATTTCGACGCGCGCAAGCAGGGTGGCGACGTGGTCCGCGTCACGTTCACGTCATATGACTCCATCACTGCGGCGAGCGTGCCGAACCTAGCCATCGCCAACTATCTCTTGCGCCGCAAGACCGTCGATCGCGGCCTCAACCAGCGGCGGCTTGAGTTCCTTGTTGCGAAGCAGGACTCCGTCGATCGTGCGCTGAGCGCAGCGGCAACTGCGCTGCGCGACGCACAGGACGCGGGCGGCATCGCCGCGCTCGAACCAACCACCAAGTCGGCGCTCGAACAATTGGTCGCCTCGGAGAGCTACCTGTCGGCCCTTCGCGCCGAGCAGGGGGCGCTGGACTCGATGCTGGCCGAAAAGTCGGCAGATCCGCGCCGGTTCGCAGCGTTTCCGTCGCTGCTCAAGAGCCCCGCCGTGAACGAGATCGTGAGCCAGCTCTCATACCTCGAAACGCAGCGCGCCACGCTCGAAGCCACCTACGCGCCAACTTCTGCCCCGGTGCGCGCCGTGATCAGCGCGCGTGATTCGCTGATGGCGCAACTGCTGCCACTCGCGCGCACGTACACGCAATCGCTGGCGCGACAGCGCGCCGCCTTCGAGCAGGACCTCGAGCGGACCCGCCAGCGCGTAAGGCAGCTGCCGGGCGCTGGCCTCAAGGTGTTCATCGCCGACGCCGCGCTGCGGCGGCTGGCCACGGTGGACGTGGCGATGGGCGCACAGGTACTTGAGAGCCGCCTCGCCGCCATCACCGAAGGGGGCGACGTACGCGTAGTGGACGCCGCCGTCGCGCCACGCAAGGTCTCGTTTCCTCGACCCGTGCTCACAGTGGCGATCGCCGCACTCGCGGGACTGTTAGTCGGTGTCGCGAGCATCCTGATCGTTCCGCCGCGCGCCCCGGTGGCCTGACTACCAATGCGGCTCGGAGCGCGGACAGTCGTCGCGGCCGGGGCAATTACCTTGGTTATCGGTAACCTCGGCCGTATTCCGGGCGGTCTGCTGGGTGGACGAAGCGCGCCCGTGGTGCTCAACGACCTGCTCCTTGTTCCCCTCTGGCTCGTGCTGCTCGCCGTCGCCGCCCGACGTCTGCGCCCCTGGCCGCTGGACGGCGTGGCAAAGTGGATCATTGCCTACGGACTGGTCGCCATCGTGTCGCTCGTGCAGGCGTCGCGACTATGGAATCTGGGCGGAAGCGGGGTCGCCGGTGCGGCTGCCTTTCTCGCGCGGTGGCTGCTCTATACCGGGTGGTACTGGCTGGCGACGGTGTGCCTCGCGCCAGACGGGGTGCGCGTGGGGGTGCGCCACTTCGAGCGGGCGCTGTACGGCATCGCCGCCTTCGGAATTCTGCAGGCCGCGATACTGCCGGGCTTCGCGCAACGTGCGGGAGCGGGTGGTATCGACAAGGCGTGGGATGAGCAAGGCCATAGGCTCGTGTCGACCATGCTCGATCCGAACTTCGCCGGCATTCTCATCGTCGTCGCGCTGCTGCTCGGGCTTGCGCGCGAACGAGAGCGCGTGCGGAATTACCGCGGTCTCCTCCTCATGCTTGGCGTGGCCGTACTACTCACGCTGTCCCGTTCGGCGTTGCTGGCGCTGGTGGTCGGGCTGCTGGTGCTGGTGTGGGCACGTGGCGTGAATCGTCGGCTCGCCGGCATGCTGGTCGGTGCGTCGCTCGTTATTCTGCCCTTCCTCACGCTGCTGCTGCGCTTCGCGGAGGGCTTCAATAAATTGACCGTCGATGCGTCGGCGGCGCAGCGCCTGATTCCATGGTCGAGGGCGTTGATCATGTGGCGCGACCACCCGTGGCTTGGCGTGGGGTTCAACGCGGTGCAACAGGCGCAACACGCCTACGGATGGACAGCCATCGGCGGCGCCGATGTTTCTCTCGACGGCGGCCTGTTGTTCATTGCCGCGATGACGGGCACGATCGGCCTGCTGGTGTATATAGCGCTGATCGTCGGCGTACTTCGCACCTGTCGATTCGTGTATCGCGGATGCGCCGACGCCGGAGACCGCGCGCTGGCGGCTGGGACGGCGGCCTCGACGGCGGCCGTGGTCGTGCATTCGCTGTTCGTGAACTCGCTCCTTCTACCCTTCGTCATGCAATTGCTCTGGTTCCTGTGGGGAAGCGTCGTAGTTCTTGCACGTCCGCTGCGCGGAACCGCGCGTGGTTCGATGCGCGAGTTCACGACAAGGTTGGCCGTACCGGCCGCGTTGGTCGTGCTCACCGCCTGCGAGCCGTGCAGCGGGGTGGCTGCCTGCCGCTCTGCGCCGATGGTCGCGCTGAGTGGGCAGATCGTGGACGGCGGCAACGGGGTGCCGGTGCGGGGTGTCGTGGTCTCGGTGGGCGGTGCGAGCGCGGTAACCGATGCGGAAGGCTTGTGGCAGCTCGGATATCTCTCCGCTGATACGACCACGGCCGTCGACGTGATGGTCCAGACGACGGGGGGCGCTACCTACACGATTCCTGCATTCCCCGTACGACCGACGACCGAGAAAGGCGATGTGCAGCATGTCGGTCGCTGGACCAGCGTGCCCTACGTGCGATTTCAGCTCACGCTGGCGCGACTCGGCCAGCCGTTTGGCGGCGCTAACGTCTCGTTTGCGCCAACGGGCGGTGCGGCGGCGGACGTGGTCGTTGCGCAATCCGTGAGCAACAGTGCCGGCGTGTTCGAACTGCAGTTGCGTGGCCGCAGAACGCTGGGCTCCGTAGTCGGTACGCTGACGGTGACGCGAGGCGACATCGCGCGCGTCTCCCATTTCGTCGGCTTCACCGTTCCGCTCGACTATCGCTACGGCTTGCCGAAGCCCCGCGGCGTGGTGAACGTGGATGGACAACGCGCGTATGGCGGTGAAGTGATCAACCGCAGCACCGGAGCGAAGGCGCCCGGCGCGCTGCTGGAGTTTACCCGCACGGGGGGTGTACCCATCACGCCGGCGACGGCGCGCACCACAGCCGACGCGCGTGGATTCTTCGTCCTGATGCTCGATGCCACCGTCGAGGGCGATGTGATCGGCGATCTCACCGTGCGCAGCGCCACTGGGTCGGGCCCGAATACGTACCGCGGCCTGCGGTTCGCCACCTACGACTCCACGAGCATTCGGTATTCCGGGCTCTGGGCGTTCGGCCAACGGTGGGCGTGGTCGGTGAAATTCTGGCGACATGATTTGCTCGCGCCGACCCCCGACATGCCGGTAGAGTTTCGGCGCACGGGGGGCGTGTCGATCACGCCAGACCGAATTGCGGCGCGCACCGATCGCGATGGCCGCTTCGATTTCATTGCGTCGGTCACCGATACAGGAACGGTCATCGGCGACTTCACGCTCACGCCGCCGGAGGGCCCGACGCGCGTCATCCGCAACGTCCGCTATCGCGCCTTCGATGACGACGGCGTGCACGACGGCGGCATCATAGGATACGGTCCGTCGTTGCGATACGTGTTGGAGGTGAAGACCAACGACCGGTTGTCGCCGGCGGCTGACGTCGCGATGGAATTTCGCCGCACCGGCGGCGTGGCGGTTTCCCCCGAGCGTATAAGGGGACGTTCGAGCGCGGATGGACGTTTCGAACTGCGCCCAGCGGTCACCGACAGCGGGGCGCTGATAGGCGATCTCACGGTCTTTCCAGCCGTTGGGTCGCCGCGCACCATCCCGAACATCCGCCTGCAAACTTTTGAGAGTGGTGATCTGCGACTGGGTGGCGTGTTCGGGTACGGTCCTGCCCTGCGCTTCGCGCTGGAGCTGTGGACGTACGACCGATTGCAGCCGGCGCCGAACGTCGCCGTGGAGTTTCGTCGCACCGGCGGTGTTGCCATATTCCCCGAACGCATTAGCGCGCGCACGGGCGCCGATGGTCGGTTCGAGATCAGCCCGTCTGTTGCCGACAGTGGTTTACTGCTCGGCGAAATCGCGGTCTTCCCTTCCGTCGGACCACCGCGAGTTATTCCTAACGTTCGGCTGCAGACAGTCGAGAACGGGGACCTGCGCTTTGGTGGCATCTACGCCTTCGGCCCCGCGCTGCGATACGTGGGTGAAGTGCAGCGACAGGACGGTACAGCGGTATCGGGCGTACAGGTGGCGTGGACGCAGACCAGCGGCATTCCTGCGTCGCCGACCACGTTTACGGTCGTGACCGATCAGAACGGACGGTTTCCGCTCACGTTGGTGCCGTCTCTCGACGGCGAGGTGGTGGGCACCGTGCGTTTGGTCCCGCCAAGTCCGTGGGCGGCGGGAACGCAGTTCACCTTCAACAATCTGCGCCTCAACACTTTCGAGAGCGGCGATTTGCGCCTCGCGGTGACGTATCGCATCCCCGCGCCCTGATGGGCCGGTGACGTCGGCAACGCGGTCCGCACTCGATCGTCTCACCGACCCGCGTCTGCTCAAGCGCAACGTCTTCATAAGCTTGCTGGGTTGGGTGCTCCCGGCGGCCACGGCGCTCATCGCGTTTCCGTTAGTTGCGCAACGGCTTGGCGCCGACCGATTCGGTGTCGTCGCGCTGGCCTGGGGCATGGTGGGGTGGTTCTCGCTCTTCGACTTCGGAATCGCGCGAGCGCTCACGCGCCTGATCGCGTCGCGCACGGCCGCCGGACGTGACGAGGATGTTGCCGCGCTCGTTTGGAGCGCGAGTGCCGTTCTACTCGCGATCGGGGTGGTTATCGGAGCGGCGCTCTGGTGGTCGGCGCCCTTGCTGGTGCAGCGAGGACTGCATGTGCCGCCGGCGCTCGTGCCGGAGGTGACACGCGCGGTTCGCTGGCTGGCCATCACCATTCCCGCTGTGGTGCATGCGACGGCGTTGCGCGGCGTGCTTGAGGCGAGGCAGCAGTTCCTGCGGACTACTCTGCTGCGCATTCCGCTTGGCATCGCGTCGTACGCACTGCCGCTGCTGGCGGCCGACGCAGCGCAGGCCGTGGCGCTCATCGTGCTCGCGCGCACGCTCTACTGGCTGGCCACGTGGGCGGCGCTTGGCAAGCTGGCGCGCCCGGTGCGACCCACCGCGATCGGCGAACTCTGGACCGAAGGGGGATGGATCACCCTGTCGACCATCATCAGTCCCTTTTTGGTGCAGGGCGATAGGTTGGCCCTGGCGGTGTTGCTGCCCATTGCGGCGAGCGGATGGTACGCAGCCTCAATCGAGGTGGCCACCAAAATGTGGCTATTTACGGCGGCGGTACAGCCGGTGTTCTACTCGGCGGTGAGCGCGGCCTACGCACTCGATCGCTCGCGCGCCCGTGCCCTGATGCGGCAGACGACGCAGGTGACATTTGGTGTCCTCCTGCTCCCCACCCTCGTGCTGGTGTTCCTCGCCGAACCGGGGCTGCGCTGGTGGATGACGGACGCGTTCAGCATGGAAGGCGCGCGCGCATTGCCTTGGCTCGCGCTGGCCGTGCTCGCCAATTCCCTCGCCCAGGTGCCGTACTCGTACCTGCAGGCTGGCAGCGGCGCACGCGCCGTGGCGCTGTTGCATCTCGCAGAGCTCCCGCTGTTCGCGATGGCGCTTTGGGTACTGGTGCCGCGTTACGGCGTGTCGGGCGCAGCCGCGGTCTGGTGCCTACGAATGTCGCTCGATGCCGTCGCCATGTGGTGGCTCAGCGCGCGGCACGAGTGAGGTTGGGCGTATGGCCCAGCGTTTTCCGCACCAGTTGGAAAGCGGCATCGAGGTTGCGGGCGCCTACGAGCCGCACGGCCCAGTACCACGCGTGAAACGAGCTGTACTTGCCAAGGCCGAGATCGGCGAGTGTGTGATAGAAGTCGCGGAACTCGGCGCGGGAGATGTGCGCTTGATGGGCGAAGGTGGGAAACATGTGGTTCGCGTAGTCCCGCTCGATGATGTCGAAGCACTCCGGGGCGCCGTCGCGAGCGATGGCGAGCAGGTTACGGATCATGCGCACGTCGGTGTCCGGCGGCTGCACCCCCGGTGTGTACGAGCGGCGCTCCGCTTCTGCGTTGCCGAACTCCGGCGTGCCATCCACACGAAAGAGCGCGAGCACCTCGGGGAGGAATACGGCGGGGCGCGTTCGCAGCACGTTCACCGCGAGCCAGTGCTGATAAAAGAGCGTACCGTCCCACCGCGTCGTCGCACAGGCGAGTGCCTCGTCGCGATGAATCACGAGGCCGCTCATGGCGACGATTCGGCGATAGCAGCGTACGATCGCTTCTGTGCCGGGCGCGAAGACCAGCGGCCGAGGGTAGTAGCGGCTGATCTGCACCACGTTGGACGGATCGCCACGAAATCGCGCGTAACTGCGGAGCAGGAGCCCCATCTCCGGAGCCATGTCGACCGCCCGGGCGACGGCGCGGAATGCATCGGGTGCAATGAGGTCGTCGTTGCCCATCACGAACACGTACCGACCGCTGGCCCGCGCCACCATTTCACGGAAGTTGCCGTCGTAGCCCAGGTTCTGTGCGTTCTCGTAGTAGGCGAAGCGGTCCGGGTGTGCTGCGGCGTAGCGCGTGGCGATTTCGCGAATCGCCGCGCGCTGGCGGGAGAGATCTTCGACAATCACACAGTTCCAGTTCTCGAACCGTTGCGCCAACGCGCTATCCAACAGCCGCGGCAGCCATTCCGCGCGATTGTACGAGGGAATGATGACGGTGATCAGCGGGCGGGTCATCGGGCCACCGGCGTGAGCGTGAGGCGCAATTGCGGAATGCGCACATCCACCGTGCGGTACCCTGGCAGGTAGGAATTATTCTGGAACAGATAATTGATGCGCCTGCCCCAGCTCGCGTCGACCATTGCATCGTACCCGATCGCCCGAAGCCCCGCGCGCACGCCGGCCGTGAGCGTGACGTCGTGCCGATTTGGAAACGGAAGGTATTCCCGGTAGAGCGCGTCGTTGTTCCAGCGCACACGCTCGCCGTACAGACCTAGCGACCAACGCGCCGCTATGCGATCGGCCGACACCCACTGCGATTGGCCACCCGGCCCAATGCCGGCCCCCAGCAGTTGGCCGCGCTGTGTCCACCCCTGCGGCGTCGCGTTCCCGGTGTAGAAATCGCGTGACGGTCGGTCCGTCACGCTTATGCCCTGCTCGAGATTCATCGCTTCGACGTGCAGCAGCCACTTCACGCGTCGGCCGCGCAGCAACCGTTCCACGCCCACTTGGTATGCAAGCCCTTCCTGCGGGACGGTCAAGAGATCACGCATGACGATGGGACTCGCGCGGGCTAGCTCCGCAAACGCGCGCAGCCCGGACTTGGGAAGCACCACGCGGGCGAACAAGGCGACCATCTTGTCAACCGCTTCGGGCGAAGCGCTCAACCACGCGTCCGCTATGGCGCGCCCGGTCGACGCTGTGCTATCAGGACTGCGTCGCATCACACCACGGGCTATGCCGACGACGACGTTATCGCTGGCCGACGGAGACCACGTGAGCGCGGCGGCACTGAGCGACCTCTTGTCGTTGTCGGGATCCCGATCGAAGAAGCGACTCTCGGTGACATAGCCGAAGAAGTACTCCGCAGACAGGCGACCCGCGCGGGTTTGAATGGGGCGCGTTGTGCGCACGAAGGTGCGCGGAATGCCGCCGGCGTTCGGCCCGATGAAGAGGGCGTCGCGTACGCCCGAGCCCCACCACAGGTTGCTGCTCGACCAGCCAACGGCCCAGGACTTCGCCTCCAGCCACACGGCGCTCTGGCCCGGTGTGAGCTGGGTTACCTGGTCGCGTCCCATACGCGACGGCAGGTCGAGCGAATTACTGCCTATGTAAAAGGGCGACGACAGCGAAACGCGGGCAGGGTCCGTACCAGGCAGGAAATCGAAGGGCCGGTTCTCGGACGTCCAGAGTTCGGGAAGGATAGCCAGATGTAGCACCGACCAGTCGAATGTGACGCCGGCGCGTACGAGCGTGCTCGAACCACGCCCGGCCCAGAGCGCGCCATCAGCACGCGTGTCGGGAACGCCGTCGGAACGCGTCACGCGTACATCAGGCCTCACGAGCCCGAGCACGGCACCATGACTCGACGAGTCTGTCCAACACACCAACGTGCTGCGCAGTGCCCCGAGTTCGGCGCGTTCACCGTTAGCAAGCTGCTCGGCGCGCCGACGCAACTCCCCTGCGCCATCAAGCGGTACAACGCGTGTGCGACAGCTTTCCTGCGCGGCAGCAGGCGCCACGGCGGGACCTAAAAAGGCCAACGGCACTAACAAGGAACGGAGTCGCATCAAGCGGGAAGGTCCCTGAGGAGTTCGTGTGGAGTCAATGAATAGTCTGTCGGGCGCAGCGGACACACGTGGGACAGCGCGTTCGGACGGACCCACGTGACAGTACCACGATTCCGTGCGAGGTCCATCCGCACTTCATAGCTTACTCCGACATTCGCCTGGAGTCCCTTCTCAAACACCTTCACGATGCCATTTTGCGCCCCGTAGTATTCGATCTGCGCGATCGATCGCGCACCGGACTGGGAAGAGTAGCGCGCGAGACAGTGACGGCATATCGCGCACTTTTTCCGTGCGACCCGGTGACGGTGCTCGACGCGGGTGGTCCGCGATACTCACTACGCGCGCAACGGGAATGGCCGGGGCTGCGCCGGCGCCACCCCGATGCTGTCTGGGTCTGGTTTCACTGGGACGTGCCCTGGCTGGCTATGCCCGAGCGGAGCGTGGTGTACGTGCACGATCTCATTCACCTGCGATACGCCAGTCCACTCCGACGGTGGGTTGCCCGCCTCTGGATCGCTCACGCGCTGCGACGGGCCTCGCGTGTGATCACGGGGTCGCAGGCCACCGCCGCGCTGTTGCCGTGCGCGTCGACCGTGATCCCGCACGGAGTGAGCGCGACCTTCGCCACGACGTGGTCGCCAGGCAACTATCTGTTGGCGGTAGGAGCAGACCGTCCGCACAAGAACCTCGGACTCGTCGAACAGATGGGACTTCCCTTCGTCCGCGCGCGTGGCGTGAGCGACTCCGAACTCGCGGCGCTCTACGCGGGTGCACGCGTGGTGCTGGTGCCCTCGCGCGAGGAAGGGTTCGGGTTGCCGGTGCTCGAAGCGTTCCTGAGCGGTGCGCCCGTGGTGGCAAGTGATATCCCCGCGCTGCGCGAGGTGAGCGGGGGGCTCTCCACGCTTGTTCCGGCCGATGACATTTCCGCGTGGCGTGTCGCTGTACACAAAGCATGGAATGATGGCGGGCCCCCTGAGCCGCGACGACAGTGGGCGGAGTCGTTCACGTGGGAGCGAAGTGCTCGGATGCTCCGTAACGTTTTTACGGAGCTACAGTGAGGTACCGTCGCGCGGCGTGCCTAGCGCTGCTGTTCCCGATCGCACTGCACGCACAATGGCGCGAGGCCACGGTGGGCAGCGAGGCCGAAGTCTACGTCCGTGCCATGCAGAGCCGAGCCGTGTGGAGCGGCGAGCCGGCGGCGATTCGGGGCTACAGCCCGCCGGTGCTCGATCGCTGGAAGCGTGCGTCGCAACCCGCGCATCCGTGGTCGCACCGATTCCGCCCAGACTCATCGCACCTCTGGCTCCTGCGCCCAATGGTGCAGGCATCGTACAACAGCGCGTTCCCATGGGGCTTCAACGATGGCGCCGCGTGGCAGGGACGCGGGTTGAATACAACAGCAACCCTGGGCTTCGGGGCACGCTGGCGATGGTTCTCGCTGCGCGTCGAGCCGATGCTGTTCGGGGCCGAAAATGCCGCCTTTCCCCTGCTTGGAGATACGACGCGTGGGGTCAATCCGTTCGTGGACCAGCAACGGCCCAGCGCCATTGACGTTCCGCAACGATTCGGGCGTTCGCGCTATGCACGCGTCGATCCCGGACAGAGCGAAGTGCGGGCTGATCTCGGTCCGTTTGCGACCGGTTTTTCCACCATGAATGAGTTCTGGGGCCCCGGCGTACGCCATTCACTGCTCTTCGGTTCGAACAGCGCGGGATTTCCGCATCTGTTTCTTGGCTCATCGCGCGCAGTGCGGACCCCCGTCGGCAGGCTGAGCGCACGGGCGGTGTACGGAAAACTCTCGCAGAGCAACGAGGCGCCAGACTCGCCGGACCGTGATCGATTCGGGAGCGGGCTGATTGCCTCGTGGCAGCCACCGAGCGGGAAAGGCTTCGAGTTTGGGTTTGCCCGCTTTTATCACCGCGAATGGGGTGTGCACGGGCGGGCACTTGGCGATTTGACGGTGCCGCTCGGTTCATTCTTCAACGATGCTGGGTTGTCAAGCGGAGGGGTCGCTGACAACCAGTTGGCAGCGTTGTTCATGCGGTGGAGCGCCGAGGACGACGGCTTCGAGGTGTTCGGGGAATTCGGCCGCAACGATCGTAGTGCCGACACGCGTGATCTGACTGTCGAGCCCGAACATAACAGCTCGTGGTTGCTCGGATTCCTGAAGACGTTTCAGGAGAATGAGCATACGCTGTGGATGCTGCGAAGCGAACTCGTGAACGGACGCATCACCGAACTTCAGGGGATCGGACGCGGCCAGGCCACGTTCTACGAGCACGCGCCGATTGCGCAGGGGCACACCGAACGTGGTCAGCTGCTCGGCTCATTTCTGCTCGAACGGGCCGGCGGTGTCGAGCTCGCGGTGAACCGTTGGACACCGCAAGGACGCAGCGGACTATCGGTGATGTACCGGGCCATGCCGGGTGACCTGAGTGGTGTGGTGCAGGGCGAGACCGCGCGGTCACAATGGTACGCCGAGGCAAGCGCGGTGCGGTTCGTCGGTAGCCACGAGATATTCGCGCGTGCGGGCGTCGTATTCGACCTCAATCGGACTAGTAATCGCGACGCACGCAACACGTACTTAAACCTCGGCTTACGCCTCGGGCATTTCTAACGTGCGCTTCGGTCCAGCAGCTCCTTAGTAGACTCGGCCACCCCGTCACGCCACTGCGGAGGCGTCCAGGCGAGTCGTTGTCGCAACGCGTGCGCGTCGAGAATGCATACCTGCGGTCGTCGCGCGGGTCGCGGAATCGCCGAGCTGTCTACCGGAGCGACCGTCACACCATCGGGGAGGCGGTCGGCGGACTGCATAGTGTCGCGTACGGCACACGCGACGTCATACCACGACGCCACACCGGCATCGGTGAAGTGCTGCAGGCCGACGATGTCGCGACGCTCTGCGAGCAGAAGAATGGCGTGCGCCAGATTCGCCGCTCGCGTCGGCGTGCCCACCTGATCATCCACCACGCGCATTGATGTACCCGCGCTCAGCAACCGGACTGCAGTCGCGATAAAGTTGACGCCCCCGCCGGAATGCAGCCATGCCGTGCGCACCACCACCGCGCCCGGATATTCGGCTGCAACACGCTGCTCGCCGTCGAGCTTTGAAGCGCCGTACACACTAAGCGGGTTTGGTAACGCAGTGGGCGCATAGGGAAGTGGCCCCGTGCCATCAAACACGTAGTCCGTGGAGACGTGCACGAAGTAGGCACCGATAGCCCTCGCCGCACGCGCCATCGCCTCCGGAGCCTTGGCGTTGATCGCAAATACCAGATCGCGCTCGGTCGCCTCTGCATTATCCACCTCGGTGAAGGCTGCCGCGTTGACCAACACGTCGGGACGCACCATTTCCACGTAGCGCATGGCCTCGCCGGCGTGCAACAGATTCACCTCGTCCGACCCTGGCGCGCGCACCTGCCATCGCTCCGCCGCCTGCGTACGCAGCGCCGTTCCAAGCTGGCCCGATCCACCAAAGACGAGCATCGTCGTCATTCGGGTCCTGGCATGTGATGGGGCGCGCTCGTTCCGGCCGTGTGCGCCAGCCACGCCCGTTCAACATATGCCCCGAACTCCGTGCGAAAGCGCGCCACGGAAAATCGTTCTGCGTTGGCTCGACAGTCGGCGGCGAACGGTGCCACCCCCGCTTCGAAGTCGCGAATGGCCGCAGCGATCGACGTCGCCGAGACCGTGTCGAAGAGATGCCCGGTACGGCGCGGTCCGCTCGCGACGACGGTTTCGAGCGCGCCCCCACGGCCCAGTGCGATCACGGGCGTGCCGCATGCCTGCGCCTCGACCGGGAGGATGCCGAAGTCCTCCTCGGCGGCGAAGACAAACGCGCGCGCGCTCCGCAACTCCTGGCGAAGCGAGGCACGATCCTGACGTCCCATCAAGGTGACGTTGCTGCCGGCGGCTGCGGCAACACGATCTCGATCGGGTCCATCGCCGATCACCACCAGCCGACGGTCCGGCAGCTCGCGAAAGGCAGCCACGATTTCCGGGATGCGCTTGTATCCGACAAAACGCGACGCAGTGACGTAGTGGTTGCCGCGAGGCGACGCATCGGGGGTGTAGTAGTCCGCATCGACTGGTGGGTAGATGACCGTGCTCTCCCGCCCATAGGCGCGTGCGATGCGATCGGCGATGAAGCGTGAGATCGCCACGAATTCGGTTACCCGATCCGATGCTTGGAAGTCCCACTGTCGCAGTCGCTCCAGCATCTGCTTCACGGCCCAGCCGCGCGCGCCGCGATCGAGCCCCGCTTGTCGCAAGTAGTCGTCCCGCAGGTCCCACGCGTAGCGCATAGGCGAGCAGCAGTGGCAGATATGCAGGGCTCCTGCTTTGACCCGGACGCCCTTTGCCACTGCATGCGAATTGGAAATGACCAGGTCGTACGCCTGAAGGTCGAGGGACTCGATCGCCAACGGCATGATGGGCAGAAGTCTGCGGTAGTAGCGCGCCACGCCGGGCAGATGCTGCAGGAATGATGTGCGGGGATGACCGACGCCCAAGTCCGCTCGATCCGTGTCGGAAAGGCCATCGACGAGACAGAACAGCTCGGCATCCGGGAAGAGCAAGACGAGTTCACGCAGCACCTGTTCGGATCCCGCCGGTACGACGAGCCACTCATGCACGAGCGCCACGCGCACACCCTCTAGCACCCTGCTCCTCGTCGCTGCTCATGCCGCATAGGGTCCAAAGTACGCGGTACTCAACCCTTGGTCTAGATTGCCCTCCGGGCAAACGCGCTCTTATTTTCCGCGCGGTCATACAGAGGTAGCTGCGGCGTAGACCACGGACGAGCCCTCGACCTTCGATCCGCCGAATGATTGCCTACGATTTGTCTCCTGATGTAATAGAATTGGAGTCGCCTTCGTCGGTCTCGCCGCATGGGACCGATGTGCAGACGCGAGGCGCGATGTTCCGCGCCGTCGTCGTGGGCGACCTGCACGAAATCCCGTTCGCGTTGCAGCACCCGGCCCTTGCGTCGGGCGAGCGCTTCGAGGCCGTAGGCGTGGTGCCTCTCGACGGGTACTACGACGGAGTTCTTGCCGACGCCATCAGATCGCAAGTTCGCACGCACGACGCGGACACAATCTTGGTCGCGGGCGCGGTCGGTCGCCGAGCAATGACCGCGCTTGGCGAGGTGGCGATCACGCTGGGCTGTCGACTGCTGGTGCTGATACCAGCGTCACTTCCCGCGATGCTCGATCCGATTATCATCTGGGAAGGCGAGCATCCGCTTATCCAGATGGCGGTCGCAAGAGAGCATCCCATTCGCGACGCGGTTAAACGCGCGATTGATGTGGTGCTGGCGTCCATCGGACTGACGCTCACTGCGCCCGTCGTCCTGTTGGCAGCACTTGCGATTTGCTTCGAGAGTCCAGGCTCCCCCTTCTTCGGGCATGTCCGCATCGGACGCGGTGGTCGGCGGTTCCGCTGCTGGAAGCTCCGCACCATGACCGCCGACGCGGAGCAACGCCTGCTAGAAGATGCCGAGCTTCTTGACGCGTATCAGCGCAACGACTTCAAGCTCCCAGACGCGAACGACCCGCGCGTCACCCGTGTTGGACGCATGCTGCGGCAGAGTAGTCTCGATGAGCTGCCGCAGCTATGCAACGTGCTCGTCGGCGACATGTCGCTCGTAGGCCCGCGTCCGGTCGTGGCCGACGAACTGCAGCACTACGCGGGCGAAGTGTTAACGCTGCTGTCCGTGCGACCGGGACTCACCGGTGCGTGGGCGGTGAGTGGTCGGCATCATCTGCCGTACCCGCGCCGCGCCGAGATCGAGCTGGCCTATGTGCGCACGCTGTCGCTGCGACGCGACGTTGAAATTTTGCTGCGCACGGCGTCGGCAGTCTTCGACCCTGGCATCGAGCCACGAGCGTAGCACAGCGCTCGGCGTCTACTCGCCAGCGATAAGCGTCGGCAGTCGATCCGGTGCGATCTCGGAAAGACGCGGGGCGATTGCGTCGCGGTGAGACATGAGTGGTGCGGTGAGGGGCCACGCGATACCGATCGTCGGGTCATTCCACGCGATGGTGAGTTCGTCGCTCGGCACGTAGGGCGCGGTTGCCTTGTACTGCACCGTTGCCGCGTCGCTGAGCACCGCGAACCCGTGGGCGTAGCCCTGCGGGATCCACAACTGTCGATGATTTGTGTCGCTCAGAACTGAACCCGTCCACTGGCCGAACGTGGAAGAACCGCGTCGCACATCCACAGCGACATCGAACACCTGCCCGAACGTCACCGTGACCAACTTGCCCTGCGCCATCGGCCATTGCAGATGCAGACCGCGCAGAACGCCCCTGCGTGAATGCGACAAGTTGTCCTGCACGAAGGGGCCCATGACGCCCAGCGTATGATGGTAGACCTCCTGCCAGACCTCGAAGAAATACCCGCGCTCGTCCTCGCGAATAGTGGGCTCCAGCATGAGCACGCCCGGCAGGCCGGTGTCGATGACGTTCATACCACGCGTCGATGCAGTATTGTGCGCAGGTAGGCACCGTAGGCGCTTTGCCCATGGTCGTCGGCGCAGCGCAAGAGTGCTTCGTCGGAGATCCACCCTTCCCGCCAGGCGATTTCCTCGGGCACGGCCACCTTGAGCCCCTGTCGTTTTTCCAGTGTTTCCACGAAGCTCGAGGCTTCGAGCAACGATTCGCACGTGCCGGTGTCCAGCCATGCGAAGCCGCGACCCATAATGTCCATGTGCAGCAGTCCCCGCCGTAGGTATTCGGCGTTGACGTCGGTGATCTCGTACTCGCCTCGCGCCGAGGGCTTCAGTTCGGCAGCGATCGTTGTCACGTCGGCATCGTACAGATAGAGTCCGGTGACGGCATAGTTCGACTTGGGGTAAGTAGGCTTCTCTTCCACGCCAATAACGCGACCGTCCGGCGCCACGTCGACGACACCGTAGCGCTGCGGATCTCGAACGTGGTAACCGAAGATTGTCGCGCCCGACGTGCGGGCATCCGCCACGCGCAGTTTCTCCACCAGTCCATCGCCGTGAAAGATGTTGTCACCCAGAACGAGGGCGCACGGCAGATCGTCAAGGAACTCGCGGCCGACGACAAACGCTTGTGCCAGCCCATTCGGCGTGGGCTGCGCTGCGTAGGACAGTGAGAGTCCCCACTGACTGCCGTCGCCCAGCAGAGACTGGAAGAGCGCCTGATCGTGGGGTGTGGTAATGATGAGGATGTCACGAATCCGCGCCAGCATGAGGGTGCTGAGCGGATAGTAGATCATCGGCTTGTCGTACACCGGGAGCAGCTGCTTGCTGACCGCGCGCGTGATTGGCCAGAGGCGACTGCCGGTGCCGCCGGCCAGAATGATGCCCTTCCTCATGCGAACGCGCTCATGCCACGCCCAGCCCGAGTCGCTGGCTGCGGCAGTCGCTGCGGCTCACAGCATTCACCCACTGTTCGTTGTCTAGGTACCAGCGAATGGTCTGTCGAATCCCCGACTCGAAATCGTAGAGGGGCCGCCACCCAATCTCGCGCTCGATGCGCGACGGATCGATGGCGTAGCGGCGGTCGTGTCCGGGCCGGTCGGCCACGGATGTGATAAGCGCATCGCGCGGGCCGGTGGCGACCGGATGCAACTCGTCGAGCACGCGGCAGATCAATCGCACCACATCGAGATTGGTGCGCTCGCCGCGCGCGCCCACTGCGTACGTCGCGCCGGGTGCACCGCGTGAGACTACGTCGCGCAACGCCCGCGCATGATCATCGACGTGCAACCAGTCGCGCACCTGCATCCCGTCTCCGTACACCGGTAACGGTTCGCCGGCGATTGCCTTGCGGATCATCAGCGGAATCAGTTTCTCGGGAAACTGAAAAGGGCCGTAGTTGTTACTGCAGTTGGTGATCAGCACCGGCAGGCCGTACGTGCGATGCCATGCGCGCACCAGATGATCAGAGGCCGCCTTGCTGGCGGCGTATGGTGAGCTAGGATCGTAGGGCGAGAGCTCGTGAAATGTGGTGCCAGGTGCAGCGGTGCCGAACACTTCATCGGTAGAGACATGCAGCAGTCGAAACGCACGCCCCGCCTCGGGAGACAACGTGCGCCAGTACTCGCGCACTTCGTTGAGCAGTACAAATGTGCCGACGATATTCGTATGCACGAACGCACCTGGACCATCGATAGATCGGTCAACGTGCGTCTCGGCGGCGAGGTGTACCACCACACTCGGCCGATGCTGGGCGAGCAGGGCGCGGATCGTCGGCGCGTCGGCCACGTCTGCGCGCGCGAAAATGTGCCGTGGACTCTCGCGCGCTTCTGCCAGCGAGAGCAGGTTGCCGGCATAGGTGAGCGCGTCGACGTTTACGATTCGTTGGTCGGTCTCGGCAATCAACTGCCGTACGAGGGCGGACCCTATGAAGCCGGCGCCACCAGTCACCAGCCACGGGCCGGTCGCGCCGCCCGATACGTCGTGCAATTGAGGTGACGACATGAGTCAAAGATACGGGCAGCGCGCAGGTGAGCCAACTCATGCCATCGGGCGTCCCTGTAACCGCCCAAGGGCAAGCATCGCGTCAGCGGTTCAGTACGTCGAGAGTTCGCCACCGAGCTGCGCCTGAGTTGCAGCCCAGGTGTCATTGACTGTCGCTGGCGAAGATTGACCGATGGTGCGTCCCCGGCACTGGGCTGCGCTGACGTTCACGTACCTGCCCCCGCTGTTGCCGCTCGCGGTGTGGTGGGATGGGTTGGCGTCGACGATGCGCCCGTACCAGGCTGTGGAACTCCAGCGCATTGTCACGTCGCTGCCGCCGGCGCCATACGATTGGGAGATTGTAGAACTGTCCGGAGGGCCGCTTCCTGTGCTGGCGCTGATGGGGGCGACCGCGAATCGCCGATTTCTAAAAAGTGGCAGTCAGAGACAGTCTTGGCACATGGATCAGATGACTTCTCCGTGAGACCGCACCTAACGACTTCACAACGTGTCCCGGTTGCGTCTCGCTGCGGCCGAGTGGCTGGCGTTCTCGGTGGGGACGACGCATTCTCGTGCGCAGTAGCTCACCTTTCGACCCTTCACCATTCTTCATACTCCCATGGCCCGCTCACGCCTCTCCCTGGTCTACATCGGCATCAAGACGCACGTAATCGCCTTCGAGCGCAAGAGTGGTACGGAGGTATGGCGCACCCCACTGCCCGTGAAGTACAAGAGTTCGGCGTCGTTGGTGAACGTCGTCCGTGACGCGGAAGGGCTCTTCGCGACCTGCGCGGGCGAGTTCTTTGCCCTTGATCCGCGTACCGGGTCCGTGCTCTGGCAGGAGCCGCTCAAGGGGCTCGGGACCGGGATCATCACGGTGGCCACCGATCTCGGGGGAAGCACGCAGTTGCCGGTTCTGGTCGAGGCGCAGCATCAGGGGCAGGCGGCAGCCGCTGGAGCGACAACTGCGGCCATTTAGGGTTCCAAACCGTCGACAGCGTACACACCGATCGGCGGCGCCATTGCTATTGTAGCGATGAGTCACGCCATTGCTTTGGGAGGCGAGCCGCTCGGCATTGCAGCTCGGGCGGTCGACCTGCATGGAACGGAAGGCGAAACGTGACGAGCGCCGTCGAACTGCTTCACCAACGAACATCAGTAGCGTCCCAACGTTTTTCAGAGGAGAACGAGCTGAACGGGCTCGAAATCCGGGGCTGAATCACGGGGCGGT
>ENA-ORBV01003228-ORBV01003228.1-microbial-mat-metagenome-genome-assembly--contig:-NODE-3228-length-33019-cov-6.663924_pt1 | contig 33019 bp, 26 predicted proteins | sample MGYA00237777_ERZ505514 | MGnify/ENA primary metagenome ERZ505514 (study PRJEB26160, sample SAMN06269048) | microbial mat metagenome | isolation source: Oligotrophic lake microbial mat | place... | reverse complement strand
TTCTTGCCAAGCGCTCGCTCGGTGATCGTGGCGGGCGCTATTTACAACACGGAAGGGCCGGGAGCCGGGAGCCGGGAGCCGGAAGCCGGGCGCCGGGATCCGGGATCCGGGAGCCGGGAGCGGGAAGGCGGGAGCCGGGATCCGGGGTCCGGGAGCCGGGAGCCGGGATCGGGGACTGACTCGATGAAACTGATCTGCTGGAACCTGCACGCGCTGCCGCTGATCGGGCGACGCGTCGAGGAGCGGATGCGGCTGGCCGCCGCCAAGCTCCTCGACGAGGCGCCTGACCTCGTCCTCTTGCAGGAGATCTGGACCGCTCCGGCGGTGCGCGTGTTTGAACAGCTGCTCGGCGATCGCTACATGATGCTCGCCGGCGAATCTGGATCCGGACGCCACTGCGGTGGCCTGCTGACCGGCGTGAAACGGGCGGGCTGGTCGGTCTCCGGCCCCGCCCGGTTTACGCAGTTCCGCGCCCAAGGGCCGGCCTGGAAGTTCTGGCAAGGCGACGGCCTGATGAAGAAGGGCGTGCTCGCAACCGTGGCGACGCAACTCGCCACCGGCCGCGAGGTCACATTCCTCAACACCCACCTGCAGTCGCAATACGGCTACTTCCACACCGCCAGCGGCGCCTTGCGCTCGAAGGACGCCTACCTCGTCGAACGTGGCGCCCAACTTCGACAACTCGAAGACCTGTCACTTCACTACCGCGATCGGTTGGTGATCATCGGCGGTGACTTCAACACTACCCCTGACGAATGGCCGGAACTGGGACTACCGAAGGATTGGCAGGAACTGACCGAACCACTGCGGGCGACGAGCCGCGGCAGCTACATCGAGAACACCGGTCCGCTGGCGTGGTACGACTATGTGTTCGCCCAGCCAGGCCCCGTCGACACCGTGAAGGCAAGCGCCCGGCTGATTGAGAACACCGGCGTGGATGTTCCGTACTCCGATCACCACGGCCTGGTGATCGAACTGGACGACCAACGATAGAACTACGCTCGCCGGGCAATGACGATGTGGCCGAGGCCACTGGCCTTCAGCCCATCCCGGCGGCCACCCAGATACCGGCCATTCACATCGTCACCCCCCAGATCCTCCACCGCTGTGAACCCGAGCTTCAGCAGGTCGGCTCGTAACGGCGTCGGCATGAAGAACGAGAGCCACGGCTCGCCCTGCCGCGCGAAGCCGTCAAGCGTGCGTCGATAAAACCATCGCACCGGCCACGGTGCCGCCTCGGGTGGGAGCCCGTAGTCGAACACCACCGTCGTCGGCGGCGGCAAGCTGGCAATGTAGCGCAGCGTCGCCATCACGCTCTCGCGCTCCAGGTACATGACCACGCCGAGCCAGGCGAACACCGCAGGTGCGGTGCGATCGAACCCAGCGGCCGCCAACGCATCTGGAACGGTTTGCCGCGTGAAATCGAACGGCACGTACGTCAGGTGATCAGGGACCGCGATGCCGGCTGCGGTCAGCCGTTCGTGCTTGAGCTGCTGCGTCGATGGTTGATCGACCTCGAAGATCCGGAGCCTGGCGTGTGGACTGCGATACGCAAAAGTGTCGAGTCCGGCGCCCAGCACCACACACTGGGTCACGCCACGGTCGACGGCCTGGGCGATCTGGTCTTCGACAATGCGGCTGCGGACGACGACAATGGCGCGCATGCGCTTGGTGATCGGCGAGCCACGAAATCGCTCTGGATGCTCGCGCAGCAATGCCGCCTGCTCCGGCCTCAGCATCCGGATGGCTAGGGGATCTGGAAACACCACCGGCACATCGATCACCTGGTGCACGGCGCGCTCGAAGGCCATGCGCTCGGCAGTGCGGCTGAACTCGCCTTCGATCATGCCGTGATGTTACCGCGTCGTTCAGGCTGGTCCGGCTGAGCCGGACGCCGTTGCGCGGGAACGGATCATGCACTGCCCTCCCCATCAACGTAATCAGGGGAGCTTATGACCAACTTTGAAGAGAAGAAGACCGACCAGAAAGAGCAACTGATGGGCGACGATGCCCTCAACAAGATTCGCGAGCTGCTCAAGCACTTCCGAAGCGCGATGCTGACGACGGTGACGGCGGACGGCACCATCAGCACACGTCCCATGGGCGTGCAGGGCGATGCCGACACGTTCGCAGGGACGCTGTGGTTCTTCGCCGACGCGCGCAGCCCCAAGGCGCAGCTGATCAAGAGCGGCGCCCACACCGCGCTGGTGTTGCAGAACGACGACAAGAGCTCGTACCTCCACATGACCGGCCGCGCCAGCGTCGAGCGCAACCTGCCGAAGATGCAGGAGATCTACACGCCGCTGCTCAAGACCTGGTTTCCCGATGGCCTCGAGGATCCGAACCTCACGCTGATCCGCTTCGATGCCGACAAGGTCGACTACTGGGAATCGCCGGGCGGGATGTTGCAGGTGCTGGGCGCGTTCACCAAAGCCGTGGTCACCGGTGAACCCGGCGCCGCCGGCAATGCCGGCACCGCCAACCTGCCGTAACCAGAGCCTTGAGCGTGCGGCAGAAGGCGAGCGCCGGCGCGGTTCAGGTCCGGGTGGTTTGCCACCCGGACCAAGCATGTTCATCCAGCGCCAGCGGGGTTGTCAGCCGTGGCTCGCAGCAGGAGAAGCCTCTCCGGTCTCCAAACGGCAGACCACCACGGCCGACACACCGCCAAAATTAACGGCCTCAATCGACTCGATCCGAAGGCCCGTGCCTCGCTGAAACTCACCGAGGTCCAGATGCCAATCCACGGCCGTGAGCCACGTTGCGACACGACCCGCGAGCCGGTTGACCACTCCGCCGGCATCCAGCACGCCCGCGAAGTGATTGAGAAACACCAGCCGCCCGCCAGGCCGGCAGACGCGCATCATTTCGCGCGCGACCTGAATCGGATCGGGCACCACGTTGATTAGGTACGGAGCGTAGGCCGCATCGAAGGAGGCATCCGGAAACGCCAGTCGCAGCGCGTCCATTCGGCAGAGCGCGACGTGCGACAGGCTGTTGGCGCGTCTGCGCACGGCCGCCCGCGCCAGCATCGGTGCCGAGAGATCAACCCCGACGACGCGACAGAGAGGCGGGTAGTCCGCGATGCCGAAGCCGGTCCCAACACCAACCTCCAGGATGCGTTCGCCTGCCTGTGGAGCGAGAGCAGCCATCGCGCACCGCCGTCCCGGCTGCAGCAGGGCGCCGTAGATCGAGTCGTACAGCGGCGCCAGGCGTTGGTAGGCAGTCTCGATGGTGTGCGAGGACACAGGAGTCGGTGCCGACACAACGGCATCCTAGGTAACCACCATAGCTACTGGATGCGACGAGATGCTCACAGCCTTGCAAATTTGTGGTTGCGTTGCCGTCTTCACTGTTGACGGCGACTCGCCGCGGAAGTCTAGTGAAGCCAGTCAGTTCCCGGAGGACACGAATGAACTTCAGCCAGGCCTTGCAAGAGCAGCGATGGGACGACCATCGCTACTACCATCACAGCCGAATCAATCAGTCGTTGCACTTGGTGAGCGCCCTCAGCTTCATCGCCTCATACGCCCTGATTTATACCCACCCGGCGGTCGCCGTCATGATCGCGTGGCTGGTGGCCATGCCGTCGCGACAGCTGGGACACTTTTTCTTCGAGCCGAAGGACTACGACCACGCCAACCACGCGACGCATGAATACAAAGAATCGGTCAAGGTGGGCTACAACCTGTTTCGCAAGGTGGTGTTGCTGTCGATCTGGATTGGGTCGCCGTTGCTGCTGCTGCTCGACCCCGCGCTGTTCGGCCTGCTGACAGCGGCCGCCCATTGGTCGGGCCTCCTCGACAACATCGCGATCATGTGGCTCGCGCTGGCCGTCGGCGCGGTCGTCTTCCGAACAATCCAGCTGTTCTTCCTGAAGGATGTGCAGACCGGGCTCGTGTGGTGCGTCAAGATCCTGACCGATCCGTTCCACGACCTGAAACTCTACTTCCGCGCGCCGCTCTATGTGCTGCGCGGCGAACTCTTCGATCCGATTGTGACCGAAGACGCGACGTGAGGGCGGCGAGTCGCTTCGGCCCACCGCGCCGCCACCATCTCGCGCAGGATCTTCATCGCGATCGAGCGATTGGTGGCACTCCGCCCGTGCCACCACCAGCCGTCTTCGCGCATGGCGCGCGCGGCGGCGACGAAGCGGTCGATCACGTCGGCAATCTCACTGTCACTGTAGTTGTGGCTGAAGATCAACCGGCCGGTGCCGACCCAGCTCAGCGCCAGGCCCTGCGAGCGCAGATAGTACTGAAACATCCAGTTGTAGCGCGATGGCGCGTCGTAGCGCACCGTCCAGATCGAGACCAGGTTGGCGACCGAGACCGGCAGGTGCTCGTGCGCGAGCCGGGCGTTGAGGGCTCTCGCCCGCGCGTTCCAGGTGGCCTCGAGGGGGTCGTACGACTGCCGGATCTCCGGCTGCTCGAGTCGCACGAGGAACTCGTTCATGGCGGCCATCACGTACGGGTGGGAATTGAACGTGCCGCGGGCGAAACAGATGTCCGACGGCCGGTCGTCGCGAAACCGCTTCATGACCCCGGCGGCGCCGCACAGCACGCCGATCGGCAACCCTCCGCCGAGCGTCTTGCCGTAAGTCACCATGTCCGCGCGGACGCCAAAGTACTCTTGCGCTCCGCCGTAGGCGATGCGGAAGCCGACGAAGACCTCGTCGAAGATCAGGATGATGCCGCGCCTGGTGCAGACGTCACGAAGCTGCCCGAGCCATCTGGCGTAGGCGTCGCGATCGAGATGGCCGGTGCGCCGCCTGCCAATCAACGTCGCATCGGCCGGGGCGCCGCTGTTGGGGTGAAGCGATTGCAGCGGATTGACGAGCACGCAGGCAATGTCGCGCCGGCGGTCGAGGACGCGCAGCGTCCGCGCGTCCATCTCGCGCAGGGTGTAGGTATCGTGCACGTTGACCGGCGTCCCGACACCCGGCTGCACATCGTCCCACCAACCGTGGTAGGCGCCGCAGAAGCGGACGACCCGCGACCGCCTGGTGTGAAACCGGGCGAGGCGCACGGCTTGCATCACCGCCTCGGTGCCGGACATGTGGAACGACACTTCGGCCAGCCCCGAGATCTCGCGCAACCGCCGCACGTTGTCGGCAATCACGGGATGGTACGAGCCAAGCACCGGTCCGAGATCACGCACGCGGGCGATGCCGGCATCGATGCAGGCCTTGTAGAAGTCGTAACCGAACAGGTTGACCCCGTACGAACCGGTCAGATCGTACGCCTCATAGCCATCGAGGTTCCTGACCGACACCCCGTTCGACCCCTCCAGCAGCGATCCGATGGCGAGATGCCGGGCCGCGTAGCGAGCGTACTGAAATGGCACCCGGTAGCGCCGGGTGAACTGCAAATCGGAGACGCTGTCCTCGAGCCCATCGCTCGCGGCCAGCGTTCGCGACGCGTGTTCGCCAAGCACCTGAGCGAGACGGTGGAAGCCGGCCCGCCGGCGCTGGGCCACCGCTTCCGGAGCTCCATCGGAATCGAAGAACCGCTCCTCGCTGTACTCGTAGAACGGCACCAGCCGGGCGACCCGCTTCGACAGTTTCGAATGACCCAACAGCGACGGATGCTTGGCACGGCTCAACAGCCAGCGCGCCCGACCGGCGCGCCCGACCCAGAAGGCCGCCACGAGGGCAGTGATGACGCCGCCGACGTTGGCTAGCATGGCTTATCCCTCATGATGCGACCGTTCGTTCACCGGGTCCTCCAGCAGGAAGACCTGAACTTCATTCTGACCAACCGGATTCCGCGGCAGCTGTTGACGCGCTTCATGGGATGGTTCAGCACGATTGAACAGCCGGTCGTCCGTGACCTGTCGATCGCCGCTCTTCAGTACTTTGCCGGCGACCTGCAACTGCACGAAGCCCGGAAGTCCCGCTTCCGCAGCTTGCACGATTGCTTCACCCGCGAGCTGAAGGATGACGTTCGCCCGCTCGATCATCGGCCGGGCGTCATCGTCAGCCCGTGCGATGGCATCGTCGGCGCTTCGGGCCGCATTCGAGCGGGTGAGCTGGTGCAAGCAAAGGGCATGACCTATGCCCTCGACGATTTGGTCGGGGATGCGTCGATCGTCGAACGCTATCGCGACGGCATCTATGTGACCCTGCGGCTCACGGCCGGCATGTACCATCGCTTTCACGCCCCGGCTGATGGCGCCGTTCGGGAGGTCCGCTACATTTCCGGCGATGTATGGAATGTGAACCCGATTGCCCTGGCGCGCGTGGCACGGCTGTTCTGCAAGAACGAGCGGGCCGTGATTCCGCTGGTACTTGAGGGATCGTCCGAATCGGTCGTGTTGGTGCCGGTGGCGGCGATTCTCGTGGCGTGCATCGAGCTGGGGTTCCTCGGGGCGCCGCTGGACCTCAAATATCGCGGGCCGAACCTGATCGCCTGCGATCGACGGTTCCGTAAGGGCGACGAACTGGGCTACTTCCGGCACGGCTCGACCATCATCGTGCTCGGCAGCCCCGGGTTGTCGCTTTGCGAGGGCGTGATCCAGGGCACGCGCATCCGCATGGGCGAGGCCCTGCTGGACCACAGGACGGCTCCGGGGCCCAGCGGAACCAGATAGCGGCGGAACAGGTCGTGACGAGCGACGCCCGCTTGTTCCAGATGCTTCACGACCCGTGACAGCGTGTTGACCACGCCATTGATCTGCGGATGCCAGGCGTCGGTGACCACGGCCAGCCGGCGAATGGTGGGAAGCACCCTGGCGTCGTTCAGAACTGACGAATTGATGGCGCGAGTCACGCGCCGGCAGTATGCGCCGCCGATGTCACGAACGTATGTCCTGCGACTCAGTCCAATTGTTCGTTGGTCCCGATGTCACCTGAATGTGCCGCAGTGGTCATGTCGCGATGTTAGCGTTGCTTCGAGGTACCACATGGTTGACGAAATGGAAGAAACGCCCGTTCCCGAAGTTGAACCGCCATCGGGCGACCAGCCCCTGCTGGAGCAGCCCGACGCCGCCGCCGAAGAGCAAGTCGAACCCGAAGAAGGAAACTGACGTTGACAGGCGGGAGCTCACTGTTCGAACGGCAGTGGCCCCCGCTTGTTTCTTCCCCGGTGCCCTTCACTCATTTCGCGAAAGTCGGCGCCGCAGTCGCCTGCTTACGCGGTCGCTTCGCCTTCGATGTGAGCCGTTGCCGATCTTGTCAGCGCGTCGTGCAACGCGGCGTCCGACGTGAAAGGCGGCCGCACCGCCCGTGCTGCGACCTCGAACGTGACGGGGGCGCCGCCGAAGATGCCCGGCGTCACCACGACTCGCGGCCCTACCAGCCGCACCGTCCAGTCGCGAAACACTTGCGCGGTCGTTGAGCCGGTGCAGAACGCCAGCGAGATCAGATCGCCCAGGCGCAGGAACGCGTAGTCCTCGAGCAGCAGCTCCATCGAGAACCCACTGGCCTGCAGCATCTCGCTGCGTGACGCAGTCATGGCGGCGAAGAAGTGCGCCCAGTCGGGATCCTCGCGAAAGCGATCGTAGGCAAACATCGCGTGGTTGGCGACCAGCGCCGCCGCGTACGGCTCGTCGGCGAGACCCGCGATGGTGCGCGGCCACGCGCCCTGGCGCACGCTGAGCGGTGCGCGGAGGAAATCCACCACGTCACCGGTCGCCCGATCGACTGACGGTGCGGCGTCGGTGCCGGCCCACCCGCTGTCGTGATCGCCGATGGCGCGCAGGATGGCGCCGCGACGCGGGTTCTCGACCAGCGATACGCAGTGCTCCATGATGCGGCGTGCCAGTTGCGCGTGATCCGGCTGGGTGATCAGCACGCAGCCGGATTCTGTGGGGCGGACAATCATGCGTGCCTGAATACTACAATGCCCGCATGGCCGGCCGAGACTGCTACCACTGCAAGCAGTGGATCGAAGAAGGCGAGTTCCACGATTGCTGGACCACCACCGAAGCCGCGCTGACCGCGGATCTGTCTGAAGACCTGCGCGACGCGTGGGAGCGTATTCGTGAGACTGCGGTCGAGCTGGGCGAACAGCGCATCTACGCCTCGGGCAGTTGCATCATGTTCGCGCGTGACGTCTGTTATTTCTTCGTCCGCCCGAAGCGCAGCTATCTCGAAGTGTGTGTGCTGCTTGGCCGCGCCGTGAAAGGACCGCAGGTCCGCCGCGTCGAGCCGAAGTCGAAGACCAAGATGGCCAACCTGTTGAAGATCACCCACCGCGATCAGGTGGAGTCGCCGGTCACCGATTGGCTGCGCGAAGCCTACGAGTTGCTCGATCAACCTCGCGTGGTGGCGAAGAAGTCAAAGATGGCGAAGTCCAAGACAACCCCGCGTGCGAAGCCGATGAAGTCGACGACTAGCGCGAGGCGTCGCGGTTGAACGCCAACGTGGTACCGCACTTGCAGGCTCCACCGTCTGTTACGCGTTACCTCAACCGGAGCATCCCATGGCTAGACGATCGAAGGATACGAACAAGCCGGCACCAAATCGCGGTACAGGCGGCGAAACGCACCAGAACCGCACGGGCAAAACGCCGGCTTTGACCACCAACCAGGGCCTGCCCATCTCGGACAACCAGAACTCGCTGCGCGCCGGGTCCCGCGGCCCGACCATGCTCGAAGATTTCATTCTTCGGGAAAAGATCACCCACTTTGACCACGAGCGCATCCCGGAGCGCATTGTCCACGCCCGCGGTTCGGGTGCCCATGGCTACTTCCAGCCCTACCGGTCGATGGCCCAACTGACCGGCGCGGCCTTCCTGCAGGACCCCAAGAAGCGGACGCCGGTGTTCGCGCGCTTCTCGACGGTGGCCGGCGGAGCGGGCTCCGGCGATACCCCGCGCGACGTGCGCGGCTTCGCAGTGAAGTTCTATACCGAGGAAGGCAACTTCGACCTGGTGGGCAACAACATCCCGGTGTTCTTCATCCAGGATGCGATGAAGTTCCCCGACCTGGTCCACGCCGTGAAGATGGAACCGGATCGTGGCTATCCGCAAGCCGGCTCGGCGCACGATACCTTCTGGGACTTCGTCTCGCTGATGCCCGAAAGCCTCCACATGATCATGTGGGCCATGTCGGACCGCACCATCCCGGCGTCGCTGCGCATGATGGAAGGCTTCGGCGTCCACACTTTCCGCTTCATCACGGCAGCGGGCAAGTCGACATTCATCAAGTTCCACTGGCGGCCGACCATCGGCTCGCAGTCGATGGTGTGGAATGAGTCGGTCAAGCGCTACGGCGCCGATCCCGATTCGCAGCGCCGCGACCTGTTCGACGCCATTGCCAACGGCGACTTTCCGGAATGGGAGCTGTCGGTGCAGGCCTTCGATCAGAAAACCGCGGACAAGTTCCCCTTCGACATCCTCGACGCCACCAAACTGATTCCTGAGGAGATGGTGCCATTGACGCCGATCGGCAAGATGGTGCTCGATCGCAACCCCGACAACTTCTTCGCCGAGACCGAGCAGGTCGCCTTCCATCCCGGTCACGTGGTCCCCGGCATCGACTTCACCAACGATCCGTTGCTGCAAGGGCGCTTGTTCTCGTATACGGATACGCAGCTGATTCGATTGGGCGGTGCCAACTTCCACGAGATCCCGATCAATCGTCCGAAGTGCCCGATGGCTAACTTCCAGCGCGACGGCGTGCGTCGCATGGACGTCAATAAGGGCCAGGTCGCCTATGAGCCGAACAGCCTGGCGCCTGAATCGCCGCGCGAGGACGCGCAGCGCGGCTTCCGCTCGTTCCCGCAGCTCGAGGCGGGCGACAAGGTGCGCGAGCGGTCCGAAACGTTCAGCGATCACTACAGCCAGGCGCGGCTGTTCTGGCGGTCGATGTCGGATCCCGAACAGCTCCACATCGTGAAGGCCTACGTGTTTGAGTTGAGCAAGGTGCAGACCCTGAAGGTTCGCACGCGCGTGCTGGGTCACCTCGCCAACATCGACGAGGTGCTGTTGCAGCGCGTCGAGGCGGGCCTGGGCATGGAAGGACAGGCCGACCGCATTACACCCGCGCGGCCGCCGATCGACATGAAGCCGTCACCGGCGCTCAGCTTGATCAAGAAGGCACAGCCCACGCTGAAGGGACGCAAGGTCGGCGTGCTCGTGACCGACGGCTCCGACCCGGCGGTGGTCGCGGCCCTCAGAACGGCGCTTCAAGGCGTCGGCGCGCGCATGCAGGTGGTGGCGCCGAAGATTGGCGGTGCCAAGGGCAAGGGCGGCAAGTTGATCCCGGCCGACCACAGGATCGATGGCGGCCCCTCCATCCTGTTCGACGCCGTCGTCGTTGCGGCCTCAGAGGAGGGCGCCGAGATGCTCGCCAACGATCCCGCCACCATCGACTGGATTCGGGACGCGTTCGCCCACCTCAAGGTCATCGGCGTGGCCGACACCGCGGTCAACCTGATCGACTCTGCCGGCATCACGCCCGACGATGGCGTGATCGCGTTCAAGGGGAAGGGTGTTGGCGGCTTCATCGAAGCGGCCATGGCCGGTCGCATCTGGGAACGCGAGAACCCGGAGTAGGGACAGACCAGCGTAAAGTCAACCTGCTTCACTTTTACGCGATTCGTAACTCTACCGTGGGGCTGTGAGCAGCAGCCTCACGGCATCGACCTCGGCGCGGTTGATGGTGTGGCCCATGCCGGGATAGATGCGCTCGTCGACGACGGCTCCCATGCGTCGATAGAGCTCGGCCGATTCGCGGACGCGCTCGACTGGAATATGGGGATCGACATCGCTGCAGCCGATGAACACCGGCGTGCCGTCAAAGGACCCGGGATACTCGCGCGGTGTGCCCGGCGGGCCGATGACGCCACCGCTGAAGCCGGCAACGGCGGCATACCGCCGCGCATGGCGTGCAGCGAACTCAAGAGTGAGACAGGCGCCCTGAGAAAAACCCATCAGCGCCACCCGCTCCGGCGGCAGGCCATGCTGTTCGAAATGTAACACCAGGCCTTCGATCACCTGCAACGCCGAGCTCAAGCCGGGCTCGTTCTGTTCAAGCCGCGACAGGAACGAATAGGGATACCAGGTGTGCCCCGCCGCCTGGGGCGCCACGTACGCGACATCAGGCACGGCAAACTCGTGCGCGAGGCCCAGGATGTCTTCAGCCGAGGCGCCGCGACCGTGGATGAGAATTACCCCGAGCCGCGCCTCTGCCGGCGCCGGGCCGAACGTCAGCACCGGCTGGTCTGCGTGAGGTTGCATGCTCAATCGATGTCCTTCAGGTTGGCCACGATGTGCGGCCGCTGCGACTCGAGGAATGGCGGCAGTACCACCCTCTCGCCAAGCGTCGCCTCATCTTCGTCGACACCGAAGCCAGGCCCGTCGCTGGCAATCTCGAACAGCACGCCGTTCGGTTCGCGCGTGTAGAGGCTGCGGAACCAGAACCGATCCACCTTGCCGCTGTTGGGTACGCTGTACTCGTTGAGCCGCTCGGCCCACGCGTCGTAGTCGGCATCGGGCGTGCGGAACGCGACGTGATGCACCGCACCGGCCCCTTGCCGGGCCTGCGGCAGGTTGGGTTGCACCGCGACGTGCAGCTCCGCATGCGCGCCGCCGGTGCCCATCTCGAACACGTGCACGTGCGTCTCCGAGGTGCCCGGGTGCGGGTAGTCGCGCACCTGGCGCATGTTCATCACCTGCGTCAGCAGGACATCCGTCGGCTCAAGCATGGGCACACTCATCACGATCGGCCCCAGGCCGCGAATCTGCCGCTCGGCCGGAACCGGACTGCGGTCCCACGGCACCGGCGGATCGCCCTTGCCGCCGTCGTCGATCAGCGCCAGTCGCTGTCCCTCGGGGTCCTCGAACGCGAGTGTCAGCCGGCCATCGCGCTCCACGATCTCATCGTGCCGCACCCCGAGCTCATCGAGCCGGGCCGACCACCACTGCAGCGACTCAAGGCCGGTGACGCGCAAGTTGGTCAGCGTAATGCTGCGCGTGCCGCGGCGCTCTTTCGGCGCCGGCCAGTCGAAGAAGGTCAGGTCGGTGCCGGGACTGCCTTTCGCATCGGCATAGAAGAGGTGATACGAGCTGACGTCGTCCTGGTTGACCGACCGCTTGACCAACCGCATGCCGAGCGTCTGGGTATAGAAACGGCGGTTGTCGCGAATCGAGGCCGAGATGGCGGTGAGGTGATGAATGCCGGTGAGGTTCATGGATCAGACTCCGCACCATCAGATTAGCGCTGGCGCGGACGGCCGGGTATGGGAATCGGGCCGGCGGCCTTCACCTGTCCCCAGATCCGGCGCCCGACGCGATCCGCGTCTGCGATGATGCGATCTTCATCCATCGTCAGCACCTTGCGATCGCGCATCACGAACTGGCCGTCAATCATCACCGACTCGATGTCACTCGGCTGGCCGTTGTGGATCCACGCCGAGACGATGCGCCCGGCTGGCACGAGGTGGGCGCGCAGGGTATCGAGGACGAGGATGTCGGCCTTCTTGCCGACTTCGAGCGAGCCGACCTGCCGCAGCTGATTCACCGCTCGGGCGCCGCCGAGCGTGGCATCTTCGAGCATGTCCTCGGGTTGAGGACGGACACCGGGAAACGGATCGTTGCGTTGAATGCGCTCGGTCAGCAGCGCAATTCGCATTACCTCGAACAGATCGTTGGTGTTGTTGTCGGTGCCGTTGGCGATGGGACACCCGGCGCCGCGAAGTGCGGCAATCGGTGGGATAACACCGCGGTTCGCCGCCATCCCTGCCTGATGAGAGACCACGGTGCCCGACTTCGCGAGCAGCGCGATGTCGGCATCGTCCACATAGCGGCAATGCGCCGCGAACAACCGCGGGCCGAGAAAGCCGTGGCGAGCGAGGAACGCCGGCGGCCGCACCCCGTGATGCTTCACCATGAAGTCGACCTCGGCGCGACTCTGCGACAGGTGGATGGTGTAACCGAGATCGTGTTTGTCCGCGAACGCGCGCACCGCCTGCAACAACTCGGGAGACGAGGTCTCGGCCAGCGCGGCGGCGGGGAACACGCTGATGCGTCCCTGATGCTTGCCGTGCCACGCCGCGAACAGGTCGTTGACGCGCTGCAAGCCTTCGTCGCGCAGCTTCGCCGAGAACCGCGGCGCCACGCTCGTGGCCAGGCCGTCCGGCGCCATCGGTCCGGCAACGTTGTCGCTGTCGCGAATGGCCTCGGCCAGCACCATGCGTAATCCCGAGCCCGCCAGGGCGGCCGCATGCGGGGCAATACCACTCGACATCTCGACCAGCGTCGTCGTGCCGGTGCGGATGGCTTCCAGCGCACCGATGGTGACCATCAGCGTCGCCTCGCCGGCCTGGAGCAGGCTGTTTGGCTGGACGGCAAGCTTCGCCGAGTTGGGAAATCCGAAATCTTCGTTGAACCCGCGCGCCAACGTCGCGCCAAGATGCGCGTGGCAGTTGATCAGCCCGGGGAACAGCGCCTTGCCGCGTCCGTTGTAGACCTCGGCTCGCGGATACTTCTGGAGAATCTGCTCGGTCGGTCCAATCGCCGCAATGCGATCACCTTCTACCGCCAGCGCCACGTCATCCTGGACGTGATCGACCGTGACGACCGTGGTGTTGGCAAAGACGACTGTCCGGTTCGCGGCTGGCTGCGCCTGGGCGGTAGCTTGATTCAGCAGCAGGGCAGCGGCGCCTGCACCAGCGCCTGCCAACAGTTCACGGCGGGAGAGATCGACGGAGTTCGGCATGGCGCACCGTAACGCCATGAATCGCTCAAGTCAACGTTATCGCGCCATTCTCCAGGTTCTAGCCATACGGATTCCACAACATCCGCAGAATCTGCCAGCCCCGTTTGCACAGGGTACGCAGATCGTTACATTGAATTGCATTGCTTGCGATCCGATTGCTTGCCACACTCCACCCGACCGTCCCCTAAGGAGCCGCCATTGATCAATCGTGCAAAGAAGCTAACGCTGGTCGGATTTGCCGCCCTCGGCATCGCCGCCGGTGTGTCCAACGTCCTGCAGCCGTCATTCGCCCTGACGAACAGCGGCACCATCACGGCGTTGGCCGTTCCGCTCACGGAAAACTTCGATGCACTGGCCTCGACCGGAACGGCCATTGCCTGGACCGACAACACGACGATTGCCGGCGGGTATTCCACCCGCACGGCCTATAACACCGGCACCGGCTCGTCGAATACCGGCGCGCTCTACAGCTTCGGCATCGCGGGCGCAGGGCCCCTGGGCGATCGTGCGCTGGGATCTGTGGGCTCGGGGTCAACACTCACGGTTTACTGGGGCGTCAAGCTCACGAACAGCACCGGCGCCGAGATCACATCGCTGGATGTGGCGTATGCCGGCGAGCAATGGCGTAACGGTGGTGCGACGTCTCCGAACCTTTCAGTGGCGCAGACCCTCGACTTTCAATATCAGGTGGCAGCGGCGGGGACCATCACCGGCGCCAACGTGCCGTCCACCGGCTGGGTCGATTACGACGCCCTCGATTTTACGAGTCCCACCTTCGGGACGACCGCGGCGGCCGCTCTCGATGGCAATGCCGCAGGCAACCGGGTCCAGAAATCTGCCACGCTCGCCATTGCCGTGGCCAACGGGCAAGAGGTCTGGCTGCGATGGCGCGATATCGACCACGCCGGCAGTGACCACGGCCTGGCCATTGACGACCTGTCGGTGACGGCCAATGGTGTGGCGGGTGATCCCGCGCCCACTGTGACCAGCACCACGCCGGCCAACGGCGCCATCAACGCGGCGGTCGCGTCGACCGTCGTGATCAACTTCAGCGAGAGCGTCACCGCAACGGCGGGCGCCTTCACGCTTCAGTGTCCCGGTGGTTCCCCGCAAGTCTTCGCGCAGAGCGCGTCGCCCAGCACCAGCTTCACGCTGACGCCCACGGCAAGCCTGCCGTACGCCACGGTCTGCACCGCAACGGTGATTGCCAACCAGGTGACCGACACGGATACCGACGACCCGGCCGATCAGATGGCGTCGAACTACGCGTTCTCGTTCACGACGGTCGATCCGCCGGTTGACCCCGCTCCTGCCGTCACCACGACCTCGCCTGCGAACGGCGCCACCAACGTCGCCGCCGGCTCGAACATCGTCATTAATTTCAGTGAGAGCGTCGCCGCCAATGCGACCGCGTTTGCCATCCAGTGCGCGTCGCCGCAGACCTTCTCGGTCAGCGGATCGCCTGGCAGCTCGTTCACGCTCAATCCAGATGTGGATCTGCCGGCCAGCACGACCTGCACGGTGACAGTCACCGCGAGCCAGGTGTCAGACACCGACACCAACGATCCGCCAGATCAGATGCTGTCGGACGTCAGCGTGTCATTCACGACCGCCGATCCGCCGCCACCGGTAGCCACCAACATCATCATCAACGAAGTGGACGCCGACACGCCCGGGACCGACGCGGCCGAGTTTGTCGAGCTCTACGACGGCGGTGTTGGTAACACGGCACTCGATGGCTTGACGGTGGTCTTCTACAACGGCAACGGCGGGTTGTCGTACGCGGCGTTTGACCTTGACGGGATGATCACCGACCCCAACGGCTACTTCACCCTTGGCAATCCCCTCGTGCCCGGCGTGGACCTCGTCTTCAACCCCGGAGGGTCTGGCCTGTTGCAGAACGGCGAGGACGCCGTCGCGCTCTACGCCGCCAACGCGACCGACTTTCCTAACGGCACCGTCCTCACGACCACGAACCTTCAGGACGCCTTCGTCTACGACACCGCTGATCCGGACGAACCGGGTCTTCTGGTATTGCTGAATCCCGGGCAGGTGCAGGTCAACGAGAACCTCGGCACCCAGTCGAGCCAGCGCTGCCCCAACGGCTCGGGCGGTGCTCGCAACACGGCCGCCTATTCGCAGGACACGCCCTCGCCTGACGGCCCCAACACCTGCACGCCGCCACCGCCGCCGAGCAACAGCGTGATTGTCATCAGCCAGCTCTACGGCGGAGGTGGCAACGCCGGCGCTACTTACCAGAGAGATTACGTCGAGCTCTACAACCGCGGCACCGTGACGGTCGACATCGGCGGGTGGTCGCTGCAGTACGCATCGGCGACCGGCAGCGGCTGGGACTTCAACAAGCAGCCGCTCGGCGGAACCATTGCGCCCGGCGAGTACTTCTTGATCGCCCTGGCCTCGAGCGGCGCCATCGGCGCTCCGCTGCCCGCGGCAAACATTGCCGGCTTGATCAACATGAGCGGGACCAACGGCAAGATCGCCCTGGTCAACAGCTTCGATGCGTTGGTTGGCAACTGCCCAACGAGTGATCCCCATCTCATGGACCTGGTGGGTTATGGCAGCGCCGACTGCCGTGAGGGCGCCACCGCGGCGCCGGCCCCGAGCACGACCACGGCGCTCTTCCGCCAGGGCGGCGGCAGTATCGATACCGACATCAACGGCAGCGACTTCGCGACCGGGGGCCCGGCGCCGCGCCGAACCGCACCGATCGTTGAGCTTGGGCCACTGGTCCTCGCGAGCGATCCTCGTCCGAACGGTGCCAACGCTCCGCGCGATGCCACCATCCAGGTCACCTTCACCGAGCCGGTCGACGTGGCCGGCGCGTGGTTTGACATCACCTGCGTCGCCAGTGGCTCGCACAGCAGTGCGACGCAAGCAGGCGGTGGTCAGAACCACTACATCACCCCCAACGGCAACTTCGTCGCCGGCGAGCAGTGCACCGTCACCGTCAACAAGGATCAGATCACCGACCAGGACCTCGACGATGCGGCGCCGAATACGGATACGCTGCCGGCGAACTATTCGTGGTCGTTCACGGTTGCTGACGGCACCGCGCCGCCATACCCGGCCAGCGTCCACTTGACGATGGGCAACCCGACCGGCGCGACGGCCGATCTCGGGCAGCCGAACAACTACCTGATGGACAAGCCGGAGTTTGCCCTGTCGTACGACCGGGACCTCGGTCGCCCGAACTGGGTGAGCTGGCACCTGACCGACGAGTGGTTTGGTGACTTGGCGCGCGTCGACTCTTTCCGCGCCGACCCGGCGGTTCCCGCCGACTGGTATCGCGTGCAGTCCTTCGACTTCGCCGGCAGTGGTTTCGATCGCGGCCACATGGTGCCCAACGCGGATCGCGACCCCGGCACTTCAATCCCGATCAACCAGGCGACGTTCCTGATGTCGAACATCATCGCGCAGGCGCCCGACAACAACCAGGGCCCGTGGGCCAGCTTCGAGGGCTATCTCAGGACTCTGGTCACGACGCCCGAAACCAACGAGGTCTACATCGTGTCCGGTGGCACCGGGGTCGGCGGCGTGGGCAGTAATGGCGGCGATGTCGTGACGACCATTGCCAACGGTCGGGTCACCGTCCCGGCGCAGACCTGGAAGGTCGCCCTCGTGATCCCGAAGGGCAGCGGTGACGACATTACGCGGGTCACGTGTGCGACCCGCACCATCGCCGTCATCATGCCCAACGCCCAGGGCATCCGGACCGATCCGTGGGAAAGCTTCCTGACCAATGTCGACGCGGTCGAAAGCCTGGCCGGCTATGATCTCTTCTCGAATCTGCCGGAGCCGGTTCAGCGCTGCGTCGAAGCGGGCACCAATGGCACCAATCCTCCGCTCGACACCGATGCCGATGGCGTGCCGGACAGCACCGACAACTGCCCGCTGACGGCGAATCCCGATCAGGCCGACACCGATAACGACGGCATCGGTGACGCGTGCGACGACCTGCAGGCGCCGACGGTGGTGTGCGCTGCGGCCGATGGTGCATGGCATGCCGGCAACGTCTCGTTGGCCTGCACGGCCAGCGACAGCGGTAGCGGCCTGGCTGACGCCGGTGACGCATCCTTCCTGCTGACGACGTCCGTGGTCGACGAGCTCGAAGACGCCAATGCCAGCAGCGACACTCGCACGGTGTGCGACGTCGCCGGTAACTGCGCGCAAGCAGGACCGATCGGCGGCAACAAGATCGATCGCCGGGATCCGGAGATCATGCTGACGACGCCGCCCGTGGGTGCCGTCTATCAACTGAACCGCGTCGTGACGGCGGCTTATAGCTGTGTCGACAATGGCTCGGGCCTGGGCACGTGCGCCGGCACGGTGGCCAATCTCGCCGCCATCGACACCTCGACGCCGGGACCGAAGTCCTTCGTCGTGAACGCGACCGACGCTGTCGGCAACGCCGCGAGCACCACGGTGACCTACACCGTGGCGCTGGCCACCATCAGCATCAGCAACCTGCCTGCCACGGGGCTGGTCGGCGGTACGTTCACGGCGATGTTTACCTACCAGGGCGACGGAGCGACGTCGGTGACCTCGAGCACCCCTGGCCGATGCACGGTGTCTGGCGGCACGGTGACGTTCGTCCACCGGGGCACCTGCACGCTGGTGGCGCACGCCGCTGGCACCGCGAACTTCGACCCGGCGACCGGCAGTGCGCAATCGGTGTCGATCGACAAGCAGACGACGAGCATCAGCATCACCAATGTTCCTGGCGCGGCGGTCTATGGCGGCGCGTTCACGCCGGTGTTTGCTTACACCGGCAACGGCACGACCCGCACCCGCTCGCTGACGCCGTCCACCTGCCGCGTGCACGAGGGCGTTGTGAGGTTCGTCGGCACCGGCACCTGCACTCTGACGGCCCGCGCGTCGGGGACGACGCTTTACTACCGCGCCGTTGGCAATCCGCAATCGTTCGTGATTGCCCAGGCGACGCCGGCCGTGAGCATCACCAACGTGCCGCTGGCGGCGCAGTATGGCGGTCACTTCCGGCCGAGGTTTGAAGCCGATGGCAATGGCGTGACCACCGCGACATCGTCCACACCATCCGTGTGCGCCATCGCCGGCCCGCGCGTTGAGTTGGTTGGTGTCGGCACCTGCACGTTGACTGCGGCGGTTGCGGCGACCGCCAACTACACGGCGGCGAGCGGCGCTGCGCAGTCGTTCCTGGTGGGCCAGGCGACCACGTCCATCCGGATCACCAACATCCCGTCGAAACCTAAGGTCGGGAAATCGTTCGTGCCCCACTTCCAATACGACGGCGATGGTGCGGAGTCGGTGACCTCCGGCACACCGGGCATTTGCGAGGTGGACGGTTCGGCCGTTCGATTCCTGGCCGCGGGCACTTGCACGTTGACGGCGCACGCGACCGCGACCACCAACTACGCAGCGGCCGCTGGCAGTCCGGAGTCGTTCCTGGTCAAGGTGTCCTGGTAACTGACGGTCGCCGATCGGGAACGGGTTGAGCTGAGGCGTTGCGGACGCCCCAGGCTTGCCACAGATGACGGCGCTCGTGCGCCGCGATCACGTGCAGACCGGTGGCCAGACTGAATCGCACGCCGCTGATGAAGGGATTCGGAAAGCGCACCCCCGCGAGATCGATCGCGGCAAAGGTGTTCAGAAACGCGCGGACCTGATCCTTTGACGCGAGGAAATCGCGCATGGCCTCGGCGAGCGCGGGCGACGGGCGGGGCCGAATCAGCTGCGGCGACTTCACCCGGAGCCAGCGTGTGACTGGCGGCTCTCCACGTCCCGGCTTCGGCGCGCCAGATGCCGGCCTCGTCGGTGAGCCCCGCGACCAGCGCGCGCATCGGCCTCGTTGGCGTTGAAGGCGGCCATCAAGGCCGCGATGTCTGGCTGGTTGTGCGCCTTCGTCGTGTCCATGCCTGAGCCTTCTTCGCGAATTGATGAGAGCAGAGCGCCCGGCTACGAACCCGCAGGCCAGCACCAGGTAGACCCACGACGGCTTGAATAGTCAAGGGCCGCAAAATCGGGGTAATGGGTCAGTTTGATTTCGGCTCACGGACACTTGGCATCTTGTTTGACCCGACGCTAGTTTTCTTCAGTGTCATCGCCAGAAAAATCGAAGGGTTGAGCTGTCACCCCGGCGCCAATCTTCGCCTTTGGCGCTTTCTTGAAGGTGGCGCTTGTCTGAGCTGGCGGGCGGTCGATGCCCTTCCCGGTGAGAAGATCATCAATGGTCAGCAACTGAAGTCGGGCGTGTTTACCCCAAGGCGACGTGTAGAAACCCGCCGACGCTGCTTCCTTCCGCATCGGCCCGGTGGGTTCGTCCATGCTGATCAGAACGCCGATGTCCGCTTCCTCGCGGTCGATCACGCCGCGAAGATCCCGTAGATAGTTCGCATGGAGTTTTCCGGCCTTCACCGACAGGATGATCTGGCGCGTCTTCGCTTCGCCCGCATGGAAGTAGATTCGGCCGTCGATGCCCTTGTCGGCGCCTTTCTTTTGTTCAACAGGACGAGCGCCAACCAGGCCGAGCGCCCACCATTGGAACTGATACGGATCGTCAACGGCCAGCTTCGCCGCGTCCTGGACTGAGACGGGCTCACCGATGACCTTGTAAGCCACGGCGCCGCCGAACGTATCCGTCAGCCGACTACGGATCAGCGTGATTGCAAGCTGCGTGATGTCGATCCCGATCCACCGGCGGTTGAGATTTTGCGCGGCCGCAATCGTAGTGCCACACCCGCAAAACGGGTCTAGCACTACATCGCCCTCATCCGTCGCAGCAGTGATGATCCTCTCCAGCAGTGCCTCTGGCTTCTGCGTCGGATACCCCAAACGCTCCTGGGCCATTGCGTTGATGGGGTCAATGTCTTCCCACGTATCACCGATCGCGATGCCGGGCATTTCGTCTAGGTAGCGCTTGTACTGCGGCACTGTTCCGGGCTTTGTCTGCACGATCCGACCAATCGCAAGCAGCGATTCCATCTTCTCGCGGTTGTAGCGCCAGTACCGAGTGACACCCATAAATTCGTAGGTAGGATGCCCACGCGATCCCGCACCCGGAGCGGCGAGGTTATCCAATCTGTAGATTCGGCCATCGGGATCCCGATAGCGATACTTGACGCCGATATAGTCCGCCGAGTAGGGAGCAAATGGCTGTGCGAACTTGGGCGTATCTGTCTTCGAGAAGTAAAGAATGACGTCCCGAATGCGGGGCCAATTGGTGGCGCCTTGCTTATAATCGCCCTTTGTCGTTGTTCGCCGCCACGAGATTTCGTTCTTGAAATTCTCGGGTCCGAAAACTGCGTCCATTAGCATCTTGAGATAGTGGCTCGCAGTCGTATCGCAATGCAGGTAGATCGACCCTGTCGGCTTCAAGACTCGCCGAAGCTCAGATAGGCGCGGCGCCATCATTGCCAAGTAAGCAAGCATGTCGCTGTCACCGAGAAATGTTCGAAACGCCTGCATCGCTTGCGAGACACTTCCGCCCGCTTCCACTACCTCGGCGAACGCTCGCGCGGCGCTGTCGTCCCATTTCCAGGTATCCCCAAACGCCTTAATCTGTGACGCGGCTTGGGTCCCGTCTTTCTCTGCGAACAAGACGTTGTAGTTGGCATTCGAGTTAAACGGAGGGTCGAGGTAGACCAGATCGACCGATTCGTTCTCTACGTGCAGGCGCAGCACGTCCAGGTTGTCGCCGTAGTACAGCCGGTTCATCGGAGCCGATTGTAGCCGAGCTACTCCGTTAGTCGAGTAGGGCCACGATTTCTTCGATGCCCCACACGTGGTCGGCAATACCGGCCTGCATCGCCGGGGTCACGCGCAGCGTCTGATGCACCCGCCCGAAGTTGTAATACATAAAATAGAGCGCAAGTGCCGCCGAGTGGTTCTCAACCTTCTTTGAGAACGCATTCGTTAAGCGCATGAACCGACGCATCGACATCCGCATCGTGAGATTGGATCGCTCCACGTACGACGTGTTGAGATGGGCCGCATCCGGTTCTCCGGTGATGACCTCCGTCTTACAACCAAGGCACTTCGGCAGGCTGTAGCGGGCATCGGGACGGTTGTCGATGCCGTAAATCTTGCGAAGTTGTGCATAGTCCACGTCGATTCCGAAGACACCCTCAACTGCCTGCAGATACGCGCCGTGCCCGTCTGTGGTGAGCTGTACGCGGTTCTTCATGCGCGAGGCTGCGTCGCTCATGAATTCGTAGGCCGCTTCGTGTCCACGGTCCGCAACCAGCCACGCGGGAATGAGCTTGGTATCCGCGTCGATGCAGGTCCACGTCCAGACAGACCCGATACCGAACTGACCGGCCTTGTCGTCGGGCACGTTGCGATCCTTCATGCCGACGAACGACCAAATCTCATCGCACTGGAGACGCTTGCACGACAGTTTCCGCATCGTCACGTCCTGGTACTTCGCGCAGGCCGCGCCGAGTTCAACCAACAGCTTGGCGATCGTGTTCTTTGCAACGCCAGTCATGCGAACGGTCGCCCGAATGCTGTTGCCTTCAACGAGGCAGGCCACGACGGCCTTGCGCTTGTCGGGTGTCAGGCGGTTCATAATGACCATATTACTTGAACGACCAAGAAAGTCAAACGGAAATTTCAAATTACGAAATTCGATATTGACACATCATGAATGGAGCCGTAAACTCTGAAAGTTGCATGCGAGTCATTCACAGGAGTGCGGGCTTGGAACGGGTCGAGATCGACCCCGACTTCAGTGATGGCCTTGCAAAAGAGATCGTTTCAGGCTTTCGGCGACGAATGCAGCAGATTCGAGCAGCCTTGGACGAACGCGCTTTTTATGCCGTGAAGTCCTTACATTTTGAGAAGTTACAGGGAGATCGTGCCCATCAAAGATCGATGCGAATTAATGACCATTGGCGATTGATTGTCGAGCTACAGGAAGGGGAAGAAATAAACGGGAAGAAGACGGTGGTGGTCGTGGGGATAGAGGATTACCACTAGAGCGGAGGCGGTGATGACGATGACCCAGATGATTCCAGCAGAGGCGTTCCCGATGACCGACTTCCTCAAGGAAGAAATGGAAGCTCGCGGGTGGAGCCAGGCCGATTTGTCCCAGATCGTAGGGAAGTCCCCGCGTGACATCCATGCGCTGGTTAGTGGAAAGGTCGCCCTTAAGCCCGACATGGCAACGCTTTTAGGGGATGCCTTCGGAACGGGGCCGGAATACTGGATGAACCTTGAGACTTCCTATCGCGCTTGGCTGACAAGCCGCGCAACCAGAGAGACGGTTTCACGACGGGGTTTGCTTTACGAACTAGCGCCAGTGAGGGAAATGCTCCGGCGCGGGTGGATTCGGCCGGCAGACGACATCGGCACTCTTGAGAAACAGGTAACTGAGTTTTTCAGCGTACCTGATATCGAATCGCTACGAGGCTATCAGTTGCCGTTTGCAGCAAAAATGGCCGCTGACTACAAGGCGCCAACCACGTCTCATAAAGCATGGATGGCAAGAGCTAGGAACCTAGCGCGAGCCGTAACGGTGAAAAAGGCATTCACGGTCGCTGCGTTCAATGACTGTCTGGCGCGTTTGCGTCTCCTCTTGAACGACCCTGAGGAAGCGCGGCATGTGCCGAGAATCCTGGCTGATCACGGAATTCGCTTTCTCGTTATTGAGCATTTGCCCCAGACAAGACTTGATGGTGGCTGCGTCTGGCTCGACCATGAATCACCAGTGATCGCTTTGTCGATGCGGTTTGAGCGGCTGGATTGGTTTTGGTTCACGCTGATTCACGAAATGGGGCATGTGAAGGCGAAGGATGGCCAAGGCCGGGATGGCGTCGTGGATATTGCGCTCGTAGGCCAAGATGCGACCGCTAGAGAAGACAAGTCGGACATCGAAAAAGGGGCCGACCTTTTCTCCGAGGATTTCTTGGTCGGCAAGGCCGAACTAGAAAACTTTATTGATCGAGTCCGGCCGCTGTACTCGAAAGAACGTATTCGGCTCTTTGCCAAGCGATTGGATGTCCATCCCGCTTTTGTCGTTGGCCAGTTGCAGCATCGGAAAGAGATTGAGTACTCACACAGCAGAGACGTATTGCGCGACAAGCTCAGGGCAACGATTACAGCGAATGCTTTGACGGACGGTTGGGGCCACGAGCCCTTGGCGGTGTAGAAGGAGGCTCAATGGCGAAGTACAACGAACAAATGGCCGCCCTGGCAGATCGCTATCAGGCAGCCACCGGTCGAACCGAGTACACGACAAAAGAAGTCGCAGCATGGGCGTTGGACTCCGGACTATGGGAGCCTCACCGTGAGGGCATTCTCCGGCAGCTCGCCGAAGACCTTTCACGCGCCCTTAGAGAGCAGTACATCACTGACCCACAGGGAAGACGCGTTCGGTCGAAACACGCCATTAGGCAGGAGGGCGAACAGGGCTCTCTTTGGGCTGACATCAAGCTCGCCACTCGCGAACACATGGCGGCGGCATTTCAGCAGAGAAGGCAGCAAGTCGTTGCCGATTGCCGCCAGCTGAAGATCGACGTGGACAGTTACAACCAGAACCAGAACAGCGGCAAGCCGATTCAGATGATCTTTGATTTCACTCTCGACCTCGCCGAACTGGAACTGGCTGACGCTTAGACCATCGAGCCTCTGCGGCTTTCTCGGCTATCTCCTTGCGCCGCTTTGCCGTCAGAGCCTTCGCCCTAGCGGCGCCCCCCTTCGCCCCGCCCAGCTTGCCTAGCGCGACTGCGGCGGGGTTCTTACCTTGATTCGGGTCCGGAAGCGGGGAGCCATCTAGCCTCTCACCGATGGCCTGCTCGACCACCCGACGGGCGATCGTGGTGAAGTCGTGCGTGGTGCCTTCTCGTTTGGGCTTGCTTGAGCGGCTAGGCATGTCCTCATCTTCGCATGAACCCGTCGGCTAATTTATTTTCGTGTTTTCAAACTGACCCACTACCAAAAGCGGTCGCCGGTGGAACCGAGAGCGAGGAGCCCGAGCAGCGGGGTTGAATGCCGCGGACGCAAAGGGTGGCGGCAGGTATCGAGTGCAGACGACATTCCAGGCCATGATCGGCAACGTCAGCAGTCCGACGCGCAGGAGTGTAGTGTGTCCACCCTGTCACGCTTCTGTGGGCAGCGATGCCGGTCCGGTGCCGAACATGGCCTGCGCTAACCGTAGCGGACGGAGCATGGCCCGCTTCTTGGTTTGATGCGCTTGCATCCGCGTCAAGATATCATCCAGCGTCCGGACGGCATCGCGCATGTACGGGCCCTTGTTCAGCATCACACGTTCGGACATCGCGGCATCGGTCACTTCCGCGCGCGACGGCACGCCCAACTTCGCCAATGATTCCAAGACTTGTGTGCCCCAAATGACCGGTGCGTGGGCCGCTTCGGAAATCCAGAGGATCTCCTCCTGCACTTCTGCCATGCGCTCGTAGCCGCACTCGATCGCCAGGTCTCCGCGCGCAATCATGACGCCGAACCGCCCGGTCTTCATGCAGGCGAGCAGGAGCTTCGGCAGTGCCTCGAAGGCCTGACGGGTCTCAATCTTCAAGATGATGCCGAGGTGCCCTGCGTTCAGCTCTGACAGGCGCTCCCGCAGACGATCGACGTCCGCCTCATTACGAACGAATGAGTACCCCACCAGGTCGGCGCGCGTTGCAACGAACTCGAGATCCTCGAGGTCTTTCTCCGTCAACGCTTGCAAATGCAGGTTGGTGTCGGGCAGATTGATGCCCTTTTCACTCCGCAACTTGGCGCCCACTGGACCCGTCTGCGTAATCGTCACGGTCACATGCCCCGGCGACACGGCCCGCACGACGCCGCCGATCTTGCCATCGTCGAACCAGACGGCCTCGCCCGACTGGACGTCCTCAAGGGCCTGCGGGAGGGTCACGCCAATCTGCGCGGGTGCGACGACCCGGCCCGCGTCGTCGCGCACGGCAGGCCGACCGAGCACGGAGTCTGGCGTCAGCACCAGGGCATCGCCCTCGTTCAGCACCAGCGCCTGGTCGACCACGGGCAGGCCGGCCACTTGATATTCGGTCACCTGTCCGGCGTGACGGATGCGCAGCACGGTCTCGGGAACCACATACGCCGTTTGGTCCAGCTCAGCGAGAACCGAGGCGTCGACGACCGTGCGCACGGTCATGCGGCGCGAGCGGGATCTCGCGTCCTGGAACTCGATCGTGTCACCTTCCTCCATCCCGGACGGTAAGTCGCCAACGACCCGAAGCACCGCGTCGACATCGTTCTGCCCGTCGACATGGCTCGACGGTACGACCAGAACCGACGCCGGCGCGACCACTCGCCCCAACGTGTCACGATGCGGCTTGATCTTCAGCACCGACCGGCCAGGCTCGATCGGACCGGTTCGCAGTTTCGGACCGGCGATGTCCAGGCACACGCGGCACTCCCGCCCGACCTCTTGCTTGGCTCGTGTGAGGTGCGCGATCATACGGTCCCACACCGCCGGATCAATCATGGGCGCAATTGATGCGCATGCAATCCATTCCGGCTGCCAGCAGATCCCGGACCAGCACGTAATCGGTGGCCGCTTCCGACGGCATCGTTACCATGACCCTGACGGTTCGACCCTCAGGGGGAGGACCGAGCAACGCCTCGGTCCGCGCGGCCAGCAATTCCTCACCGTCATCGATCGTCAGGAGTGACGGGTCAGGGACGTCCCACGTGGCACCGTCGAGAGTACGCAGGACGCTGAGAACGGACGCCACGCCGCTCCGGACATGGGACTCGGTCCGTCCAAGCGAGGACAGACCGTGGGCAGCGAGCATCGCCTGAGTTTGCCTCATGTCGCGACATCGCAAGACCAGGTAGTGCAGCAGGTTCCGGGCGCTCGCCTGATGCTCGCGAGGCAGCGCCTGCAAGTGAGCAGCGAAATCGACATCGACGCGCCCCATGGCGTCATCCAATGAGCTTAGATTCTCGATGAGGCCTCGGAAAGCGGGGAGCATCTCACCTACATACCAGCCCAACACGACTTCTCAGCAGGTCAGACGTAAATTCGCCGCAACATTGGCTTAGGCGTCACCGGCAAGCCCGGTGTGAAATCACTGTGCCGCGTCGCTGCTGAACGGCGAGATTCGGCCGAGGCGCTATTCGCGGTTCCGCAGGACCTCGGCGAACGACAGCGCACCGCCAAAGCGCGCGTCGAGCGCACCGATGCGGGCGCGCAGTTCGTCGTCCGTGGTCAATTTACCCTCGGCGGCGATGATCACCTTGTTGTCCGCAGGAGGGCAGCGGTAGACCACCGCATGGCCAAACGCGGTGGCAACCGCGGCGATGTCGTCGGCCATGCTGGCGTGTTCGTTGACATTGAACGCGACGATGCCGCCGGGGGCCAGCGCCCGCTTCAGGCGGCCGAGAAACGCCAGCGTCTTGAGACCCGTCGGCACGCCCGTCGCGTCGGTGCCGCTCGACGGACGCAGGAATGCGTCCATCAGGATCAGGTCGTAGCGGTCCGCGGTGGACTCCACGAACGCCACCGCATCGACGGTATGCACACGGACGTTCCCGCCGGCGCGCACGCCGAAGTATTCGTCCGCGACCCGGACGACGGCGGGATCGATCTCGACGGCGTCGATCTGCACCTGCGGTTCGTGATGGGTCAGGAAGCGCACCATCGCGCCGCCGCCCAGGCCGACGATGAGCACGCGACGCGGATGAGGCTGGTAGAGGTAGCTGGCGAACATGGTGCGGGCGTACGGCGCCGCCAAGGTCTGGGGCGCGGTCAGATTGACGCGGCTCTGCACGACCTCCTGACCGTTGTCGCGCACGAACGTGAGGGCGCGAACGTCGCCGTCGCGGCGGACACGAATTCGAGAGAAGTCCGACACCTCCTCATGCTCCAGGCGCCCGAGGGTCCGTGCCGGCGACATCGACCAGACGGCAAGCGCGCCGGCCGCGGCGAGCAGTGCCACCGCCAGCAGCAGCGGAGCGACGACACCGCGCCCGCGTGCTTGTTGCCGATGCGATTCGCGGTTGGCGGTGCCCATCCGCATCTATTGTGGCAGACTCGTCGCGACTTGCAGTTCTTCCGCTGATCGGGCCGACAGGGCGGGTTTTGTTTTGAGATTCAGTGTCAGGTTTCCGGATTAGTAACGCTCGCGATACCCTCGCTGGGCGTTGACTGCCCGCGTGTCTCCTCTATCGATTCTGGCGCTATCGCTCGCCGCCGTTGTCTACGGCACCGTCACCAGCGTGGCGGTGCTGGCCGCAGGCCAGGCTCCTGCAGCGGCGACTCGCGCCGTGCCTGCCGGCGCCACCGGCCAGCAGATCTTCGAAGCGGCGTGCGCCACCTGCCACGCCGTCGACGGCATCGGCTCCCCGAAGAGCGTCGTCGGATTCACGCCGCTGGCGAACGGGCACGAGCTGCCCGACTTCACGGACTGTGCGACCAACACCGTCGAGCCGCTGCCCGATTGGGTGGCGGTCGTCCACGAGGGCGGCACCATCCGCGGCCTCGATCGCCACATGCCGGCGTTCGGCGACGCGCTGTCGATCGACGAGATCGAGCGCGCGTTGAAACACATCTGGTCGTTCTGCTCGGAGCCGGCGTGGCCGCGCGGCGATCTCAATTTCCCTCGCGCGTTCTTCACCGAAAAGGCGTTTCCGGAAAACGAAACCGTGATCACCACTGGGTTCACGCCCGGTGGCAAGAAGAGCGTCACCAACCAGATCGTCTACGAGCATCGGATTGGCGCGCGCGGCCAGTACGAAGTCGCGGTGCCGATTGATTTCCAGGCCGCCGAAGAAGGCGGATCGTGGAGCCGCGGCCTCGGTGACATCGAGATTGCCGTCCGGCGCACGTTCTTCCATAGCGTCGAGCGCGGCAACATCTTCGCCGCCGGCGCAGCGGTCGTGTTGCCGACGGGCAAGGAGGAGCTGGGACTTGGCAACGGCTACTCAGTGGTCGAGCCATTTGCGATGTTTGGACAGGCGCTCGGCACCAGCGGCTTCCTGCAGGTCCACACCGGCATCGAGATCCCTACCAACCATCGCCTCGGCCGCAACGAAGGATTCGTGCGAACCGCGCTGGGGTACTCGATTGCCCAGGACCGAGGCTTCGGCCGCGCGTGGTCGCCGATGGTAGAGGTGCTGATGGCGAAGCCGCAAGGTGGTTCGGTGGAGTGGGACGTGGTGCCGCAGATGCAGGTCTCGCTCAGCAAGCTGCAGCACGTGCTGATCAGCGTCGGCGCGCGCCTCCCGGTCAATCAGCGCGAAGAACGCAAGCCGCAGTTCCTGACCTACTTGCTGTGGGACTGGTTCGATGGCGGCCTCACGAAGTTCTGGAAATGAGCATGCGCCTGATTCCCGGATCGAGTCGATTGGTGCTGCTGGCAGCCGCGCTGTGGTTGATGGCGGTCAGTGTCGCAACGCCCAAGGCGACGGAACAGGCGGCGAAGCCGGCGGACCCGCACAACAACCTGCCGCTCTTCACTCATTCAGACAACTGCGTCGCCTGCCACAACAATCTCTCGACCGCGTCCGGCGAAGACGTGTCGATCGGCTCGATGTGGCGGGCCACGATCATGGCCAACTCATCGCGCGACCCGTACTGGCAGGCGTCGGTGCGCCGCGAAGCGATCGAGCATCCCAGCCATGCCGCCGAGATTGAGGATGAGTGCGCGTCGTGCCACATGCCGATGCCGGCGCGAGTCGCGCGCGAGGCCGGCGCCAGGGGCGAGGTCTTTTCACACCTGCCGATCGGCAAGGATCAATCGGATGCGCAGCGTCTGGCCGACGATGGCATCTCGTGCACGGTGTGCCACCAGATCGCGGCCGACAAGCTCGGCACGCGGGAGAGCTTCAACGCGAACTTCGTGATCAAGCCCATCCCTGCCGACGGCGCGCGGGTGATCTACGGTAACTACGACGTCGACGCCGGCCGCCGCCGGATCATGCGCTCGGTGACGGGTTATCAGCAGGAGGCCGCGCCGCACATCAAGCAGTCGGAACTGTGCGCGTCGTGCCACACGCTGATCACCAAGGCCTTCGGCCCAGACGGCAGTGTCATCGGCGAGTTGCCAGAGCAGATGAACTACCAGGAGTGGCAGCACAGCGACTTCGCAAGGGAACAGCGCAGTTGCCAGTCGTGCCACATGCCCAAGGCCGATGGCCCGATTCGGATCTCATCGGTGCTGGGCGAGACCCGCGACAGCCTGGCGCGCCACACCTTCGTCGGCGGCAACGCGCACATGCTGCGGCTGATGAATCGATTCCGAAACGAACTCGGCATCACGGCGCTGCCGGCGGAGCTCGAGGCCACCGCCCGGGCGACCGAACGCCAGTTGCAGCAGGACACGGCCACTATCGCTGTCAGCGAGCCCCGCTTCGAAGGCGGGCGGCTGGCCTTCGACGTGCGCGTCACTAATCTGACTGGTCACAAATTTCCGACCGGTTTCCCCTCGCGCCGCACGTGGCTCCACGTCACGATACGCAGCGGTCGCGGCAACGTCGTGTTCGAATCCGGCGCCATCGCCGACAGCGGGTCAATTCACGGTAACAACAGCGACCAGGCTGCCGGGACCTACGAACCGCACTACGAAGAAATCACGTCGGCCGATCAGGTGCAGATCTACGAGCCGATCCTGGGCGATCCCGCGGGCGCGCCGACTACTGGATTGCTGAGCGCGACGCAGTACCTGAAAGACAACCGGCTGCTGCCGCGTGGGTTCGACAAGGCCACGGCGGCGGCTGAGATCGCGGTGTTCGGCGGCGCGCGCAGCGATGCCGACTTTGCCTCAGGCGGCGATCGGATTCGATACCGGGTGCCGGTGTCAGACGATGGTCCGTTCAGGGTCGACGTCGAACTGCGGTACCAATCCATTGGCTACCGGTGGGCCTCGAACCTCGAACCCTTCAAAGGCACGGAACCCGCGCGCTTCATTTCCTATTACAAGGCGACCTCGGCCGGTTCATCCGTCGTCGTCGCATCGGCCACCGTCACGCGATAAGACCGAGTCAGTCATGTCATGAAACTCGACGCCGGTCGATCCGGTGACGCCACACCTCACCTCTACCGAAGGGAATAATTCGCCGATCGTCGGAGATAAGTTCACTGGCGATAGTTGTGTCGTCACGAACCCTCTCAGGAGCACACATGAAGAACTGGATTACACCCGCGGTCACGATCCGCGCCAAGCATGTCGGCCACAAAGTGGCGGTGACCGGACTAGACAGCGCAATGGCGATGGGCAAGGACACCATGGGTAAGGACACCATGGGCAAGGGCATGCCGGCCTGGTCGGTGACCTCGCTCAAGATAGTCGCCGCGACCTGCGGGATGTAAGACTGCGAATTGGTGGCCGGCAGGTACCAGCGAGGGTCGCTCCCTCGGGAGTCTCTGCCGGCCGCTCCTGGAGTGAAACTAGCGCGTGCCCGAGACCAGCACCGGCGACGCTCGATACATGGTCGGCAAGATGCGCTTCAAGTTCTCGAGCTTCGGCAGGTCGTTGTAGACGATGTAGGGATAGGTAGGGTTGCGGACGAGAAAGTCCTGGTGATACTTCTCGGCGGTGTAGAACCTGCGGCCCATCTCGATGGTCGTCGCGATTGGCTTCTTGAACGCGCGGGCCTGATCGAGCTGCGCGATGTAGGCTTTCGCCACCGCGGCCTGTTCCGCATTGGCCGTGAAGATCGTCGATCGATACTGCGTGCCGGTGTCGGGACCCTGGCGATTGAGCTGCGTCGGGTCGTGCGCGACCGAGAAGTAGATCTGCAGCAACTGTCCGTAGGTCACCTGCCGCGGGTCGTAAGTGATCTGAACCGACTCGGCGTGACCGGTCGTGCCGTCGTTGGTCTGCTCGTAGGTCGCCGTGCTCTGCGCGCCGCCGGCATAACCGGACACGGCGTTGGTCACGCCCTTGACGTGCTGGAAGACACCCTGCACGCCCCAGAAACATCCGCCGGCAATGGTCATCGTCTCCGATGCCGCCTGGCTGGCAGGCATGTCGACTGCCGGCGCCGGCAGGGCCAAACCCTCCTGCGCCTTGGCCGGCAAGATCCGGATTGCCACCGCCGCCAGTAAGAGGACGGCAACCACCCCGGTCGAACTGAAACGGCTCTTGATGCTTGTCATAGTCGACTCCTGAGCCGTGACCCCTGATCATGTGAGTTGCCCTCTACGCTCTGCTGTCCGCGTCCTTGATTCTATTCCCCGTGATGAGTGGCACAGATGAGCCAGGCGGATCCGGGGCGAGCGGCGGCAAGCAGGCCGGCCGATGGCCACCGCGGTGTCGAGTTCGCCGGCACCCGCTGATGGCGTAGTCGATCGCCAACGCGCTTCTAACGGACGGCGTTCACCTGTGAATCGGCGTGACGGTGCACGATTCGCCACCGTCCGCCTTCGCGTCGAAACACTTGCGTCACGCGAAGTTCCTGGACTGACAAACCACCGTCGGGGCTCTTGAAACGAATCGTTTCACGCAGGACGACGTACGCGAGGTCTTGCCCGACGTAGCGAGCGACTTCCTGATGCGTGCGCGTGCCATCGACATACTGAGTCGCGACCCAATCGAGCCGCTTGCTGACGTCGGGCCAACCCTTGGCAATGGCGCCACCCAAACCTCCGGACAGCGTGACATCGTCGCCATGAGACCAGAGGGCCTTGAATGCGGCAGGTTTGCCGCTCACCAACTGCACCTGAGCGGCCTCGACCTCCTTGAGAAGAGCGTCAAAGGATTGATCCGGCGGCGGCGTTTGCGCCGTGGCAATCGTGCTGACGGAGAGCAGCCATGCGAGACAGAGAAATCGCATCGTCATGATTAAAGGCTCCTGAGGGTACAGTTTAAGGGCGAGTGCGCGCCGGCGGATCCGCACGATCACGTCGCCTTCGTGATGTCATCGGGCCAGACCCCGTGCCAGAAGTATTCAAGGTTAGCGTGGTTTCCGTGCAACGTCACGCCGGCGCGGCAGGAGTCTGGGGTATAACTAGCCGTTCGCCTCCCCCCAGGAGTGCGTGACGACTTTTCTTGGTTTCCGCCGCGCCAGGTTCCTTCGGTCGGTCACTCTTTTCCTCATTGCGTTGCTGGCACGGCCGGCAATCATCAGCGCCAACGACGTTACACCCCAGTCGCGCCGCCGCCGCGACCGCCGATTGTCGGTTTTGTCGACACCCACCTTCACCAGTTCGCCAACCTTGGCTTTGGCGGATTGGACGTGTGGGGATCGCCGATGGATCCGCTGCGCGATCCTGCCGCGCCGCTCGCCGCCGCGCGAGCCCGCGCGCTGCCGAATAGCGACTGTGTTTCCGTGTCAGAGGCGGACGCCGCGAACTACCTGTCTCCCGGCGGCGTGCCCGCGACCACGACATCCCGCGCCGAGACGTGCGACGACGGCAGTTGCTGGCCGCAGTGTCCGGCCG
>ENA-ORBV01003226-ORBV01003226.1-microbial-mat-metagenome-genome-assembly--contig:-NODE-3226-length-33036-cov-5.194818_pt1 | contig 33036 bp, 31 predicted proteins | sample MGYA00237777_ERZ505514 | MGnify/ENA primary metagenome ERZ505514 (study PRJEB26160, sample SAMN06269048) | microbial mat metagenome | isolation source: Oligotrophic lake microbial mat | place... | reverse complement strand
ACGCCCAGTAATTCCGAACAACGCTTGCCACCTCTGTATTACCGCGGCTGCTGGCACAGAGTTAGCCGTGGCTTCCTTTAACGGTACCGTCATTCCTTCAGGGTATTAACCCAAAGGCTATTCGTCCCATTCGACAGGGGTTTACGATCCGAAGACCTTCATCCCCCACGCGGCGTTGCGTCATCAGGCTTGCGCCCATTGTGAACAATTCCCCACTGCTGCCTCCCGTAGGAGTCTGGGCCGTGTCTCAGTCCCAGTGTGGCCGTCCGCCCTCTCAGGCCGGCTACCGATCGTCGCCTTGGTGGGCCGTTACCCCGCCAACTAGCTAATCGGACGCGGGCTCCTCTTCAAGTGCCAGGCCTTGCGGTCCCTAGCTTTGGTCTCCAGGTCTTTAAACCCAGGACGTCATGCGGTATTAGCGTTCCTTTCGGAACGTTATCCCCCGCTCGAAGGTAGATCACCCACGTGTTACTCACCCGTTCGCCACTCAACCAAGAACCGAAGCCCTTAGTCGCGTTCGACTTGCATGTGTTAGGCACGCCGCCAGCGTTGATTCTGAGCCAGGATCAAACTCTCAAGTTTAATTTCGCTTGAGAGAGCCTTTGATTGCCTGCTCTTCTCTAAATCTGCGTTGTTTCTGTCTTTATTGTGTTTCGACGGTTCCACGTCATCCTCGCTTGCGCTCGGACTCCGCATACCGCCGACTGACAACTCAAGACGGGCTGGTTTGCTTCTCCCCAACTTCAACTGAAGGCGTTTAAACCACCAGATGTTGTTGGCTTGAAGCGTGTGCACGCTCTATCTAGTTTTCAAAGAACCAAGGCAGCGATTTCCTGACGTCAAGGGCGTAAACCCTTTTGAATCAATCTTTTCGCGCTCCCCGCCAGTCGATTATCTTTCGATAATTTCGTGGCGCCCTTTAGGGGAACCTTACGAGCTTACGACGGCCTTGCTTTCGTGTCAACCCTTTTTTCGCGTTCCCTCAAGATTTTTGAGGGCGCCTCTCCGAAGTGAGCCGGTCTTAATGCGGCCGTCCTCAGTTTGGTGTTTGCGAAGCCAGGAGACCTTCCAGGCAGCCACGATGTTCTAGACCGAGAACCTCGCGTAAAGCGTGTCTAACGAATGTATGCGAACCGTTACCGGGCTGTCAACTGCCACTTTCACAACAGTCGCGAGCGGGGTATTCTCCGCCGCGAAGACAGTATCGGCCGCGAAGACAGTATCGGCACCATCGACGCGGTCTGTAGTCTAGCCTGATCTTTCCCAAAACGCCTAATTGGACAGTCGCACCACATGCGTTTGACGCCGGCCCTTGCGCAGCACAAACAGCTCGCCACCAAACGCATGCTCCAGCGTGATCGATCCACGCTCATCAGTGAGTTTGCGATCGTTCACCGAGAGACCACCCTGCTTGATCAGTCGCGCGGCCTCGCCTTTCGAGGCCGCCAGGCCTGCGGTCACCGCGAGTTCCGTCGCCGGCATTCCCGCAGCGAAGGCTGAACGCGGCAACGTTACCGCCGGCACGTCGGCAAACACCATCAACACCTCGTCAACAGAGGCATCAGCGAGCGGACCGCCGAACAGTACCGCCGAGGCACGCTCTGCCCGCGCGAGGTCATCCGCACCATGCACCATCGCCGTCATCTCGCGCGCGAGCGTGCGTTGCGCTTCACGCGCTTCCGGCTTTTCAGTGACGGTTTGCTGGATGGCGGTGATCGCTTCCTGATCGAGCCACGTGAAGAGTTTCAAGTGACTGACAACGTCGCGATCGTCGGTGTTCAACCAGAATTGATAGAAGCGGAACGGCGAGGTGCGCTCGGGATCGAGCCACACCGTGCCGGCCTCCGTCTTGCCGAATTTAGTCCCCGCTGATGTTTTCAGCAGCGGCCACACCAGGCCGTACGCCTTCTTGCCGCGCACCTTGCGAATGAGGTCGGTGCCCGCGGTGATGTTGCCCCACTGATCGCTGCCGCCCATCTGAAAGGTGCACTTGTGGCGATCAAACAGCTGCAAGAAGTCGTACGACTGCAGGATCAGGTAACTGAACTCGGTGAAGGAAATGCCGTCTTCACTCTCGAGGCGGCGGCTCACCGAGTCTTTCTGCAGCATGTAGTTCACGGTGAAGTGCTTGCCAACATCACGCAAGAACGACAGCACGTCGATGGCACCCAGCCAATCGGCGTTGTTGACGATGCGGGCAGAGTTGGCGGCACCAGAGAAATCCAGGAAACGCTCGAGCTGCGCCTTGATGCCGACGACGTTGAGCTCAATTTGCTCGGCCGACAGCAGGTTGCGCTCCTGCGACTTGCCGCTAGGGTCGCCAATCATGCCGGTACCGCCGCCGACAATCGCAATCGGCGTATGCCCGAACTTCTGCAGACGCGCCAGCCCCATCACGGTAAGCAGCGAACCCACGTGAAGACTCGACGCCGTCGGGTCAAAGCCGATGTACGCAGTGACTGGCCCGGCCGCCAGCGCTTCGCGCGCACCCTCGGTCTTCTCGGAGACCATCCCGCGCCACTCAAGCTCGTCGAACAGATCCATAGCGGACCACTATAGCGTGACGGAATACGGGTATCGACCGGGCCGCTATTGGGAAACTTGCTCACTTCTCAAGTTTCAATTTTCCCCATACACTGACCTCGTGGCCCTGACGCGCCGCGACTTTCTCCGTTCGGCCACCGTCGTCACGGCGGGCGCGCTGACTGGGGTGGCCGCGTATGGTGTCGCTTACGAGCGTCACCACATCGAACGCATCGTCCGCGACATTGCCGTGCGCGGACTCCCCCCGGCGCTCGATGGCTTGCGCCTCGGGATGATCACCGACGTCCATCACAGCTCGGTGGTGTCAGGTGACGATGTGGCGCGAGCCGTGGCGGTGCTGAAGGAAGCGGCTCCGGACATCATCGTGCTGGGCGGTGACTACATCAGCTTTTTCGATCGCGCCTACGCCGGCCCGGTGGCGGAATTGCTCGCGCCGCTGGCCCACGCTCCTTTCGGGTCATTTGCGGTGCTCGGCAACCACGACGATGAGCGAGAGGTGCCGGCGACGCTGGCGGCACAGGGCTTTACCGTGCTGAAGGACCAACGAACCGCGCTCAGCATCAGGGGCGAGCGACTCGACATCGCCGGCATTCATTTCTGGACGCGATCGCCGGGAGAAATCGCGGCGGTGCTGAAGGGCACCGGCGGCACCACCATTTTGCTGGCTCACGACCCGCGGCGGCTGGTGGAGGCGGCGGCGCTCGATGTGCAGCTGGTGCTCTCGGGCCACACGCACGGCGGCCAGGTGATCGTCCCTGGCGTCGGCGCGATTGCCGGACGCAAGTTTCCGGTGCTGGCCGGAACTGCCATGCGGGAGAACACCGCGCTGTTTGTGAGCAAGGGTGTTGGCACCGTCTACGTGCCGGTGCGGATCAACTGTCCGCCAGATGTCGCGATTCTGACGCTGCGGCCGGCCGCAGCTTAGCGGCCGCGTTCAACAACAACTGAATCGCCTCTGGGTAGAGGCGATGCTCGACCTCGAGAATCCGCGCGGCCAAGGTCGCGGCCGTGTCTCCTGGCATCACCGGCACCTCGCGCTGCAGGACAATCGGCCCGGCATCCAGCTCAGCGTTCACGATATGAACGGTAGCGCCGCTGACCGTGGCGCCATCGTCAAGCGCCTGCTGTTGCGGCTCAAGGCCTGGATATTTCGGCAACAGCGACGGATGGATGTTGAGAATGCGGCCGGGGAAGGCGTCGACGAACACCGGGCTCAGCAGCCGCATGAAGCCAGCCAGGCAAACGACCTCGACCCCCCGCTGGATGAGATGCTGAACCATTGCGCGGTCGTACTCTTCGCGAGATTCGAAATCCCGGTGACTGAGGATCACGGTCTCGATGCCGGCGGCGCGGGCATGCGCGAGGCCCGGCGCGCTCGCCTTGTTGGAAATGACGAGGGCGATGGCGGCGTCGAGCCGGCCATCGGCAATCGCATCGATGATCGCCTTGAGGTTGGAGCCACGCCCCGAGATCAGCACGCCAAGCCGGCTGGCCGACTGATTGGTCGAGTCACTCACGATTCCGCGATCTTACGACGCCGGGTTCATTTTTCGTATGACGGACGGCGAAAAATGAACCCGGCGTCTTGGCAGGCATCGAACTTGCGTCAATTGGTGGCCAGGGTGCGATATGCCAAAGCGCTTTCAAGCCGAAACCGCCGACATCGTGTTCCACGCGTTCAACCGCGCCGTTCGAGGCACGGTTCTCTTCCAAGAACCGGCCGACTACGCAGCGTTCGAACGCATTTTAGCCGAGGCCGTTGGGCGCACGGGACTGCGGCTGCTCGCCTATTGCCTGATGCCCAATCACTGGCATTTGGTCGTGTGGCCAACGGAGGACAACCAGCTTGTCCGCTGCATGCATTGGTTGGCGTCCACGCACGCGAAACGTTGGCAGACTTACCGAAGGCAGGTCGGAACGGGGGCGGTCTATCAGGGTCGATACAAAGCGATTCCGGTGCAGACGGAGCGTTACTTCCTGACGCTGTGCCGGTATGTCGAACGAAACCCACTTCGAGCCGAACTGGTCGACAGGGCCGAGTCCTGGCCGTGGGGCAGCTTGGCTGCGCGTGAGACAAATTGCAGCAACGTTCCTCTCTCGACGTGGCCAATTCTGCGACCGGAGCCATGGGTGGAGCTGGTGAACAGCGCGCAGACTGGCGCGGAACTCGAACCCATTCGAGATAGTGCGCAAGCTGGCCGGCCTCTGGGAGACGATGGCTGGGCGGCATCGATCCAGAGCCGATTCGGCGATCGCCGACGACCAACCCGCGGACGTCCGCGAAAAGACGCCGGGTTCATTTTTCGTACGACGGACGGCGGAAAATGAACCCGGCGTCTTTAGACGTACTCGACGCCGGGCTCACCCGCGACGATGTCGCCAATGACGAGGCTGTTGGCCTCGCCGGCATTGAGCAGGGCCTGGTGGACCGCATCGACATCGTTCTTGCCGACGACCAGCACCAGGCCGATGCCCATGTTGAGCGCGCGCCGCAGGTCATACTCCGGCACGCGGCCAGATTCACCCAGCCACCGGAAGATCGCCGGCACTCGCCACGACCCGCGATTGACCCGTGCGGCGGTGCCCGCCGGCAACACCCGCGGCAAATTATCAGTGATGCCGCCGCCCGTGATGTGCGCCATGCCCTTGATCTGTCCCTTGCCCAGCAAGGGTTTGATCACCTGCAGGTAGGAGCGGTGCGGGCGCAACAGCGCCTGTCCGACCGTTTCGCCAAGGTCCGGAACATGCGTGTCGACCGTCAGCTTCATCTCTTCGAAGGCAATCTTCCGTGCCAGCGAGTAGCCGTTGGTATGCAGGCCGCTCGAGGGCAAACCGATTAGCACGTCGCCCGCAGCGATGGTCTTGCCGTCGATCAGCGCCGCCCGGTCGACGATCCCGACGATGAAGCCGGCCACGTCGTATTCGCCGTCGTGGTAAAAGCCAGGCATCTCGGCGGTCTCGCCGCCGAGCAGCGCGCAGCCGTTGTCCTGGCACGCCCGAGCCAGTCCCTGGACAATCTGTTCGGCGACGTCGGGCGAGAGCTTGCCGGTCGCGAGATAATCGAGAAAAAACAGCGGCACCGCGCCCTGCACCAGGATGTCGTTGACGCAGTGGTTGACGAGGTCGACACCGATCGTGCGGTGCTCATTGGCCATGAACGCGACCTTGAGTTTGGTGCCGACACCGTCGGCGCTCGACACCAGCACGGGCTCGCGCATGGCTGCGGTGTCCAGCTTGAACAGCCCACCGAACGAACCGATGTCCGACAGCACGCCAGGCGTGAAAGTGGATTGCGCAAGCTTCTTGATGCGGCGAACGGTTTCGTGGCCCGCGTCGATGTCGACGCCCGAGGATTTGTAGTCCATTAGAAGTCCAGTTTATTGATCAACTGCTCACACAGCTTGCGGGTCAGCGAGCCGTCAGCGGCGGCCCAATAGGCGCGGCGGACGGAGACGAAGAAGCGCTCTTCTTCGAAGTCCTCCTCAAGCATGTCGAACGCCTCGGCCAGAATGCCGACAGCACCGGCCTGGTCAGAATGGGCCTCGAGCGCCTTGAGCATCAACGGCGTGTTGCGCAAAGCCACCAGTCCCAATGCCAGCGTGACGGGGGCGCGGACCGGGTCCTGCGATGGAATGCCGACCCGGAACAGGATGCCAAGCGCCTCGTTGTTGCCCTGGCGGGCGACGTTGCCGAGGCCGGCGGCCGCACCGCGGAGCAAATCCTGATAGCCGGGATAGGTATCGGCATAGGTCAGCGTCTTCTCGAGATAGCCGATGTGCGATGAGCAGTTGGTGCCCATGAGGCAAATGGCCGCGGCAATCGCGGGCTGGAATTCTTTGGCTGCCGTGCGCTGTAACTCCGCCAGCACGGTGAGCGACCGCTGGTCGCCGATCTTCCCCAACGCCGTCGCCGCATCGTCCTGCAGCGGACCGTCGATTCGCGCGATCTCGGTGAGCTTGGTGACGGCCGCGGCGACCTGGTAGTCGCCGAGAGCTTCGATCACGGTGCTGCGGAAAAAGTCGACACCACGGCCGGCATCGCGAATCAGCGCCTCGGTGACCTTGGGTTCGTTATGGATGTTGGCAAGCGCACGATTCAGCGCCGGGCGGACGAACTCACCTTCTTCCTTATCGAGGGCGGCGAGCATGCGGGGGGCCAGCGCCGGTTCCGGAAACTGTTCGAAATACGCGAACGCCACTTCACGCAGGCGATCGTTGGGCGAGACCAGGGCCTCGCGCATGGCGTCGGCCGTGCGCGGATCGTTGAAGCCGGTCAGCAGGATCAGCGCCTTGTAGCGAATGTAGCCGTCGGCATGCTCCGCCACCGTCTGCAGTAGTGCCGGCACGACCTGGGCGGCCGGCGCGCGGCGAATGGTGCGGCCGGCGCCCATGCGAATGGCGTAGTCGAGATCTCCCAGCTTGCCGATGGCTTCGCGAATCTGCTCGGGGGAGGCCGGCGTCGGGCCGCGCTCTTGCGCCGGGACGGCAGCGGTCGCCAGCAACAGGGCCACGGTGATAACGAGCAGGCGATTAGCCAACCGGTTCTTCCTCTGGCAGCGGCTGCCGTTGCGCATCGATCTTGAGCGATAGCTGGAGATAGCCATTGTGATCGCGTGGGAAGGCCACCGGATACTGGCCGGTGTAGCACGACGTGCAGTAGGATGCACCCTGACCCCTGACCGATGACTTCAAGCCATCCAAGCTGAGATATCCGATGGTGTCGGCGGCGACGTACTTGCGAATCTCTTCGAGCGAGTGGGTGGCGGCAATCAGTTCCTGCCGCCGCGGCGTATCGACGCCGTAGAAGCACGGCGAGACGGTCGGCGGACAGCTGATGCGCAGGTGCACTTCGGTCGCGCCCGACGCCCGCACCATCTTCACAATCTTCCGGCTGGTCGTGCCGCGCACGAGCGAGTCGTCAATCAGCACGACCCGTTTGCCAGCGAGAATGCTCTTCACGGGATTCAACTTCACCTTGACGCCGAAGTGGCGAATCGACTGCGTCGGCTCGATGAATGTGCGGCCAACGTAATGATTGCGAATGAGCCCCATCCGCAGTGGGATCTTCGATTCCTCGGAGTAGCCGATGGCCGCGCACACCCCCGAGTCTGGAATCGGGACCACCACGTCGGCCTCGACACCGGTTTCGCGCGCGAGCACGCGGCCGAGATTGGTGCGGACCTCGTTGACGCTCTGGCCGAACACCTCGCTGTCGGGCCGCGCAAAATAGACGTGCTCGAAAATGCAGTGCGACAGCGCCGCCTTCGGGAACGGCTTGAGCGACCGCAGGCCGTGGGGACCGATGATCAGCACCTCGCCGGGCTCGACGTCGCGCACATAGGTGGCGCCAATCAAGTCGAGGGCGCAGGTTTCTGAACTGACCACCCAGGCGTCATCAAGCTTGCCGAGGGCCAGCGGCCTGAAGCCGTGCGGATCGCGCACGGCGATCATGCTGTCCTTGGTGATCAATGCGAACGAGAACGCGCCGGTCAGCTGGGTGACCGACTCGACGAGCGCATCCTCGACCGAACCAGCCTGCGAACGCGCATACAGGTGCAACACCACCTCGGTGTCGCTGTTGGTCTGGAAGATGGATCCGGCGCGCACCAGCCGGTCGCGCACTTCGTTGGCGTTGACGATATTGCCGTTGTGGCAAATGCCAACCTGACCGTGGACGCAATCAATCAGGATGGGCTGGGCGTTCGAGAGCTTGCTTTCACCGGCGGTCGAATATCGGGTATGGCCAATCGCGATCGGGCCGGTCAACGTGGCCAGGATCGCCTCGTTGAAGATCTCGTTGACGTAGCCCATCTGGCGGACGAGCCGCACGCGGTCGCCGTCAGCCGAGGCAATGCCGGCACTCTCTTGTCCGCGATGCTGTAGCGCGTAGAGGCCCAGGTAGGCCAGCTTCGACGCTTCCTGGTGTCCGTAGATGCCGAAGACACCGCACTCGTCGCGGAACTTATCGAACATGGCGTCCTTCCGTCTGCGTGATCTGCGTCATCAGCGGCTCGGATGTTGCCGCATCTGTGTTTCGATCGCCGTTGCCCACGCCTGTTCGGCATCGGTGACGGCCGAATCGACCGCCACGCTGCCACTGATACTCAACTGAATCCGATCGCCGCCCGTCTTGCCGATGGCGGCCGCCGTCACACCCGCAGCCTTTGCCGCAGCGAGGACCGCCTCGAGTCGGTCGCCGGCCACCGAGACGACGATGCGCGAAGCCGATTCACCGAACAAGGTGGCATTGACCTGCCAGCCCTCTTCCCCGACCCCGCCGAGATCTGCGATGACGCCGATGCCGCCGGTGTTGAAGGTGCACTCGGCCAGCGTGATGGCCAGGCCACCCTCGGAACAGTCGTGTGCGGACTGCACCACACCGTCGCGAATCAGCGCCACGATCAGCTTTTGAATCGCGGCTTCGCGCGCCAGATTCAGCGCGGGCGGCTCGCCGGCCACGGTGCCGTGCAAGGTGGCGAGGTATTCACTGCCACCTAGCTCGCCCAGATTGTCGCCCAGCAGCACCACCGTCGCACCCGCGTGTTTGAACGCGCGCGTGGTCGTCTTGGTGGCGTCTTCGAGCAGGCCGACCACCCCCAGAACGGGCGTGGGGAAAATCGCCCGGCCTTCGGTTTCGTTGTACAGGCTGACGTTACCGCCGGTGATCGGAATGCCCAGCGCGCGGCACGCCTCGCCAATGCCGCGAACGGCCTCGCCCAACTGCCACATGATCTCCGGCCGCTCGGGGTTGCCGAAGTTGAGGTTGTTGGTCCCACCGATCGGCTCGCCGCCAGCGCACGCGACGTTGCGCGACGCTTCGGCCACCGCGAGCATGGCGCCGCGATGCGGATCGAGATAACAGAACCGGCCGTTGCCATCCACCGAGACGGCGAGCCCGGTGGTGGTGCCCTTCACCCGCACGACGGCGGCCGACATGCCGGGTTGGGCGATGGTATTGGTGCCGACGCTGTGATCGAACTGGCCGTAGGCCCAGCGCTTGCTGGCAATGGTCGGGACGGTGAGCAGGCGCTCGAACGCCGACTGCGCCGACGGCGGCGCGCCGAGTTCGGTCAACGACAGGCGCTGCACATCCTTCTGCCACGACGGTTCCTGCATGGGCCGGTGATACACCGGCGCCTCGTCGGTCAGCGCCCGGTTGGGGACGTCGGCCACCAGCACGCCGCGCTCATGAATCTTCAGGCGCGACCCGTCAATCACTTCGCCGACCTGCACCGCGTGCAGGTCCCACTTCTCGAACACCGCGGTCACTTCGTGCTCGCGGCCCTTCTCGACCACCAGCAGCATGCGCTCCTGCGATTCCGACAGCATGATCTCGTACGGCGTCATGCCGGTCTCGCGTTGCGGTACATGCATCACGTCGATGGTCATGCCGACGCCGCCGCGCGAACCCATTTCCGAGGTCGCGCACGACAAGCCGGCCGCGCCCATGTCCTGAATGCCGAGCACCGCGCCGGTCTTCATGACCTCGAGGCAGGCCTCCATCAGGAGCTTCTCCATGAAGGGGTCGCCGACCTGCACTGCCGGACGCTTCTCCGCCGACTTCTCGTCGAACTCGGCCGAGGCCATGGTGGCGCCGTGAATGCCGTCGCGACCGGTCTTGGCACCCACGTAGAACACCGGGTTGCCGGCGCCCTTGGCGGCGCCCTTGACGATGCCGTCGATGCGCGAGATGCCGAGGCACAAGACGTTGACGAGCGGATTGCCCGAATACATCTGGTCGAACACGATCTCGCCGCCGACGGTGGGAATGCCGATGCTGTTGCCGTAGCCGCCGACGCCTGCGACCACGCCCTCGAAAATGCGGCGTGCCAGCGGCGCCTCAAGCGAACCGAAGCGCAGCGCGTTCAGCAGCGCGATCGGCCGCGCGCCCATGGTGAAAATATCGCGGATGATGCCGCCGACGCCGGTCGCCGCGCCCTGATAGGGCTCGATGAACGAGGGATGGTTGTGGGATTCGATCTTGAACACCGCGCACAGGCCGCCGCCGATGTCGACGGCGCCGGCATTCTCGCCCGGGCCCTGGACCACCCGCGGGCCGGTGGTCGGCAGCGTCTTCAGGTGCACGCGCGAGCTCTTGTAGCTGCAGTGCTCGGACCACATCACCGAAAACAGGCCGAGCTCCAGCAGATTGGGCTCGCGGCCCATCAACTCGAGAATGCGCTCGTACTCGTCGGGCTTAATCCCGTGCCGTTCCAAAACCTCAACGGTATTGACCAACTCGCTATCCCTTTCGGCCGCTCCGAGGTCGCGTCCGTTTCAGTGTTCTGGCCGCCCTGCCCTCTGCCATATGGAGCATCACCTTGGGAGAGATGCGAGCGCCTTGACCGCCGACGCCAGGATCACGCGGCCGTCGGCGCTACCCAGCTGGGCTTCGGTTGCGCGTTCGGGATGCGGCATTAGCCCCACCACGTTACGCTGCCGGTTACAGATGCCGGCGATGTTGTTGAGCGACCCGTTGATGTTGCTGGCCGGCGAGACCTCGCCGGCGGCGTCCGCATAACGGAACACGACCTGGCGATTGGCCTCGAGCGCGGCGAGCGTGTCGGGGTCGGCGTAGTAGTTGCCTTCGCCGTGCGCCACCGGCATGTGCAGCACCTGCTGTGAGGCGCAGGCGGCGGTAAACGGCGTGTCGGTCTGTTCGACCCGAACCGGCACCAGTCTCGACACGAACTTGATGCGATCGTTGCGGACCATGGCGCCTGGCAGCAGGCCCGCTTCGAGCAGCACTTGAAAGCCGTTGCAGATGCCCAGCACCGGGCCGCCGCGCTCCGCAAACGCCTTGACCGACGCCATGATGGGCGAGAAGCGCGCGATCGCGCCGGTGCGGAGGTAGTCGCCGTGCGCAAAACCACCCGGCAGAATCACCACCTCGGCACCTTGCAGATCGGTGTCCTTGTGCCACACCAGCGCCGCGTCTTCGCCGATCACGGCCGAGACGGCATAGAACGCGTCGTAGTCCGAGTTCGACCCGGGAAACACGACGATCGAAAACTTCATGGCAAGACCTCGACGCGGTAGCTCTCGATCACCGGGTTGGCGAGCAGCTTGTCGGCCATCTCGGTCACCCGCGCTTTCGCTGTCGCCTCGTCGGTTGCAGTCAGCTCAATTTCGAAGAACTTGCCCTGTCGCACGTCCTGCACGTCCTGATAGCCAAGCGTGACGAGGGCATCGGCCACGACGCGACCCTGGGGATCGAACACTGAAGGTTTCAAGGTTACATAGACGCGGGCACGCATTGTGATCTCTCCTCGGTTCCTGGCGGAACTAAAGTTCCGCCCTCCTGGCATTACAGGCCTTAAGGTTCCGCCCTCCTGGCATCAAACACACGGGCAAACACGGCGTCGACGTTGCGGAGTTGCTCCTTCAGGTCGAACGCCTTTTCGATTTCCGCCGCCGGCAGGACCTTGGTGATGTCGGCATCGGCCAGCAGCAGCGGCTTGAACGCCGTCTGTTCCTGGAACGAGCGCATGGCATTGCGCTGCACCCACTCGTAGGCCTGCTCCCGCGACACGCCGCGACGCGCCAGCTCCAGCAGCACCTGTCCCGAGAACACCACGCCGCGCGAACGGTTCATGTTCTCGAGCATGCGATCGGGATACACCACCATGCCGCTCACGATGCGCGTGAAACGCCGCAGCATGTGATCGAGGGCGATGAAACTGTCGGGCAGGATCACGCGTTCGACTGACGAGTGCGAGATGTCACGTTCGTGCCACAGCGCGATGTTTTCCATCGCCGCCATCGCGTTGCTGCGCAGCAGTCGCGCCAGGCCGACAATTTGCTCGCAGCCAATCGGGTTGCGCTTGTGCGGCATCGCCGACGAGCCCTTCTGGCCCTTGGCGAACGGCTCTTCGACTTCGCCGATCTCGGTCTTCTGCAGCCCGCGAATCTCGAGCGCGAACTTCTCGAGACAGGCGGCGGTGATTGCGAGCGTACTCATCAGTTCGGCGTGGCGATCGCGCTGAATGACCTGCGATGACACGGCATCGGCCGCGAGGCCCAGCCGGCGGCAGACGTCTTCTTCGATCTGGGGATCCAGGTGGGCGAAGGTGCCGACGGCGCCCGACACCATGCCGACGCGAACGCCTTCGCGCGCGCGCTGCATCCGTTCGACACAGCGGCCGAGGTCGGCGTACCACAGCGCCAGTTTCAGGCCGAAGGTCATGACCTCGGCATGCACGCCGTGCGTGCGGCCGATCATCGGCGTCGACTTGTGTTCAACCGCGCGCGTCTTCACGGCCTCGGCCAGTCCGCCCAGCAGCTTGAGAATCACGTCACACGCTTCGACCATCTGCACCGCCTGCGCGGTGTCGACCACGTCAGACGAGGTCAGGCCGAAGTGCAGCCAGCGAGCCGACGGTCCCACCTTTTCGGCCACCGAGGTGGTGAAGGCGATGACGTCGTGGTGCGTGATTTTTTCGATTTCGTCGATGCGCGCAATGTCAAAGGCGCCGTTGGCGCGCAGGTCGCGGGCCGCTTCGATCGGGACGATCCCGGCCGCGGCCATGGCCTCGGCGGCGGCAAGTTCCACCTGGAGCCAGGTTTCATACCGGCGTTGCTCGCTCCAGATGCGACCCATCTCAGGGTTGGTGTATCGGGTAATCATGATCGGGATCGGGGATCCGGGGCCCGGGATCCGGCGGTGCGCCTAGAGCGCAAGTTGCTCCTTGCTGACGTGCAAACCGTTGACGTTGCCGAGCACGGTCACCGCGAGCGAGCCGTTGGCAAAAAATCTGTCGGCCAGCCGCAAGACATCTTCGGCCGTGACCCGTTCGATCGAGGCCAGCATCTCGTCGAGGCCGTCGGTGCGGTCGCGGTACATCTCCTGGCGGGCCAGGTGCGACATGCGGCTCGAGGTGCTTTCGAGGCCGAGCATCAACGATCCCTTGAGATGATCCTTCGCGCGCCGCAACTCGACCTGATCGAGGCCACCGGCCTTCATCTGTCGAATCTCAGCGACGACGACGTCGATCAGCTCGGCGACCACTTCGTTGCCACAGCCGGCATAGATGCTGAGGGCGCCGGAATCCTGATAGGCCGACAGGCCCGAGAACACCGCGTAGGCCAAGCCGCGCTTCTCGCGGACATTCTGGAACAGCCGCGAGCTCATCGAGCCGCCCAGCGTCGTATTGAGGGCATAGCCGGCGTAGCGCTCCGGATGGTGCTGTGGCAGTGCGGGCGTGCCGAACACCACGTGGCTCTGCTCGAGATCCTTCTTGCGAATCTGGATGGTCGCCGCGACCACTGGCGGCGTGTGCTCGGCCTCGGGACCGTTGTGCGGAATGTGCGCGAGCGCGTTTTCAAGCAAGCGCTGCACGTGGTCGTGTTCGAGGTTGCCGACCGCGACCACCACGAAGTTCTCGGCGACGTAGGTGTTCGCGAAGTAGTTGGTGATGGTCTCCCGCGTCAGCGCGTTCACGCTCTCGGGCGTGCCGAGAATCGGCCGGCCCAGCGGATGCCCGCTCCAGAAACTTTCGGCGAAAATCTCGTGGACCAGATCGTCGGGGGTGTCCTCGACCATCTTGATCTCTTCGAGAATCACCTTCTTCTCTTTCTCGATGTCGTCCTCGGCCATCAGCGGGTTGCTGATCAGGTCGGCGAGAATCTCGACGGCGAGCGGCAGGTGCTCGTCGAGCACCTTGAGGTAATAGCCGGCGTATTCCTTGGAGGTGAAGGCGTCAATCTGGCCGCCGATCGAATCCACCTGCTGGGCGATTTCTTCGGCACTCCTGGTCGGCGTGCCTTTGAAGAGCATGTGCTCGACGAAGTGCGCGATGCCCATGCTCTCCGCCGGCTCGTGCCGCGAACCGCGCGTCAGCCAGATGCCGATGGCGACCGAGCGCACGTGAGGCATCCGCTCGGTGGCAAGGCGGACACCGTTGGCAAGGACGGCGCGACGAATGTTGGGCTCGGACACGTGGGGAACCTGCCGTAGATCAAGTAGTTACGGCAGAAAGATTTTCGTGATGATCATATCACTTTGAGACGCTTCAGGCGCCATTGCACCTTTCGAAACAAGGGAATTGTGACCGCGCCCGACTCGGCCGTACCCTGACAGCCAAGCGCTACACTACAAAGGTGCTGGCCGACCTCGCCGGAATGGAGCTGGGCGACCTCGAAACCTTCGTCGAGTCGCTCGGCCACAAGCGCTTTCACGCCAAACAGATCTACCGCTGGATCTGGCGGCGTGGCGTGACCGATTTTGCCCAGATGACCGACCTCGGCCAGGGGCTGCGCACGGCCCTCGTCGAGCATGCCACCATCTCGCTGCCGGCGATTGTTCAGCGCGACATCTCGCAGGATGGCACCCAGAAGTTCGTGCTTCAGCTGGCCGACGGCAAGCAAATCGAGGCGGTCTTCATTCCCGACACGCCCGCACAGACCTTTTGCGTGTCGACGCAGGTGGGCTGCGCCATGGGCTGCGCCTTTTGCCTGACCGGAAAGATGGGATTGATCCGCAATCTCTCGGCCGCCGAGATCACCGCCCAGGTCCGCCTGCTCGCCCAATCGCTCAACCTCCTCGATAAATCGTTCAACATCGTCCTCATGGGCATGGGCGAGCCGCTGCACAACTACGACGCGACGATGAAGGCGTTGCGGATGCTGAATGAGAAAGAAGGCCTGGCCCTGCATCCGAAGCGGGTGACGCTGTCGACGGTTGGCCTGGTGCCGATGATGGACAAGCTGGCAAAGGAAACGCTGATGCCCAACCTGGCGGTGTCGCTGCATGCCGCCACCGAGGACACGCGCGCGGCGATCGTGCCGTTGAACAAGAAATATTCGATGCAGGACGTGATTGAGGCGTGCGAGCGGTTCCCGTTGGCCAAGCGCCGCCGCATCATGTTCGAGTACGTGATGCTGGCCGGCGTGAATGACTCCCCGCAGGACGCGCGCACACTGGTGAAGGTGCTGGCCGGCGTCAAGGCCAAGGTCAACCTGCTGCCGCTGAACGCCGCGCCCGGCATCCCCTTCGAACGGCCGTCGGATGAGGTGATCAACACCTTCGCAAAGATCCTGGCCGACAAGGGCTTGAATGTGTCGGTGCGCAAGAGTCGCGGGCGCGACATTCGCGCGGCGTGTGGCCAACTGATCGTTGAAGGGCAAAGTGCCAGGGGTGCCAAGGCGACCGGGGAGGCTGCCGGTGCCTAGCGTGCTGTTGGTGCTGCTGGCACTGGTGCTAGCCGGGTGCGCAGGTGAGCCGCAGTCGTGGGCGGCGCTCAAGAGGCAGTTGCCGGGCCTCGACTCGGATCAGCGAGAGGCCGCGATCGAGCGCTTCATTGCCGCAAAGGGCGGTACGCCGATCATCGAGAACCAAACGCGACTGGTGTTCTTTGCCAGGGACGTCAACGGCGCGACGCCGCGCGTGGTCGGTGACTTCAACGCCTGGGCCCTTCGACCCGGCTCAGGGCAAGCGGCGGCACCGGTCTACGACGCCGCCATCGGCAAGATGACGCGCATCGATGGTACCAATTGGTCGTATCTCGAGGGCACGGCCTACACCAATGCCCGTGTCGAGTACGTGTTCTTTTTCGACACGGAGGCGGCCGCCGATCCACTCAATCCGCGCACGGTCCAGGCCTATGCCGGCCCGCGGTCTGAGCTTCGCATGCCTTTCTGGCTGGCGAATCCGGAGCTCGACGACCCGGCCGCGGTGCCAGCCGGCGAGTTGATCGCAGAGACCGTCATGTCTCGCGCCTTGGGCGGACCACGACGCGTGTGGTTCTACCTGCCACCCGGCTACCCTTCGACTCCACCGAGTTCGCAGGCGAACTCAGCGTCGCTCAGGACCGGCGGCGCAGAGACCGACACGCTCTATCCGGTGCTGTACGTTCTCGACGGCGCCAACTACGTCGAGAAGATGGACGTGCCACGCGTGCTCGATCGGCTGATCGCCCGCAAGGCCATTCCACCAGTGATTGCCGTGTTCTCGGAACCCGGTGATCGGCAAGAAGAGTACACGCGCAACCCCAAGTGGCGCGCGTTCGTCACGTCCGAGCTGGTGCCGATGGTCGACAAGCGCTTCCGGACATTCCCGGCGCCAGACCACCGCATCATTCTCGGCAGCTCACTGGCCGCCTACGGCGCGGTGGATCTGGCCGTCGAGTTTCCGTCGGTGTTCGGCCTGTGCGCTGCCCTCGCGCCGCCGGAACAAGCGGCGTCGGTGATCGCGAACCAGGCGAACGCGCGCGCGGCTGCGGTGTCGATCCGGTTCTTTGTGCTGGGCGGAGTCTACGACGCGATGATCGACGGCGCCCGTCGTCTGCGCACCACGCTCGACGGCGTCAACGCGCCGGTGACGTACCTGGAAGTGCCAGAGGGGCACAACACGAACACGTTCCGGGCGCATCTGGATGACGCGATTAGAGCCCTGGTGCCAGGAGGCGCGGGACTTTAGTCCCGCCCACCCGCAACAACCGCCGGAACTAAAGTTCCGGCCTCCCGGCACCAAGGGCCTTCATGCCGATGTCTCGCCTGAACTGCATCCCCTCGAAGTGGATCTTGGCGACGGCTTCGTAGGCGCGGGCAATTGCGATCTCGAACGTGGGAGCGGTTGCCACGACCGTCAGCACTCGCCCACCCGCCGTCACCAGGTCGTCGCCGCGCTGCGTCACGCCGGCGTGAAAGACCCGCACTTCTGGGCAATCGCGCGTCACATCGTCCAGGCCCGTGATCACGTCGCCCGAGCGCGCGTCGCCGGGATAACCGTGGGCGGCGAGAACAACGCCTACTGCCATCCGGCTAAAGCCGGACGCTACAGGAGCCGGAGTAGCCTCCGGCTTTAGCCGGAGCTTGCCCTCGGCAGCCGCGAGCAGGATTGGGGCGAGCGGCGAATCGATGAGCGGCAACACGACTTGCGCCTCTGGATCGCCGAAGCGCACGTTGAACTCGATGACCTTCGGGCCGTCCGGGGTCAGCATCAACCCGCAATACAGGAAGCCGCGAAACGGCGTCCCTTCGCTGACCATGCCGTTCAGTACGGGCTGGACGATCTCGCGTTCAACCTGCTTCTGCAGGGCCGGCGTCATCAGGGGGCTTGGCGAGAAGGCGCCCATGCCGCCGGTATTGGGTCCCTCGTCGTGGTCGAAGATGCGCTTGTGATCCTGGGCCGAGAGCAATGGCACGTAGTGCGCGCCGTCGGCCACGACGAAGAACGAGACCTCGGGACCGGTCAGTAGCTCTTCCAGCACGACGCGCGCACCGGCATCGCCAAAACTGCGGTCGACCATGGCCGCGTGCACGGCCGCTTCCGCCTCGGCGCGATCGGCCGCCACGACCACGCCCTTGCCACCGGCCAGGCCATCGGCCTTCACAACCAAGGCGTCGCCAAACTCGCCGGAGCGAATCGCGGCGGTCGCTTCGCCGGCGCTCAGGCAGACGCGGTAGTGCGCGGTCGGCACGTGATGCCGCCGCATGAAGTCTTTCGCGAATGCCTTGCTGGTTTCGAGCTGCGCGGCGGCCCTGGTTGGACCAAACACGAGCCAGCCTTCGGCCGCGAGGCGATCGGCCAACCCGCGGCCGAGCGGGGCTTCAGGGCCGACCACGGTCAGGTCGATTCGTTCTCGCTCGATGAGCCGAACCACAGCATCGGGGTCGAGGATGTCGAGCGGCTCGGTGGTGGTTGCGGTAGCGATTCCGGGGTTGCCAGGAGCGCAGAGTAAGTAGTCAACCCCGGGTTCCGGGCCCAGCTTCCAAGCCAAGGCGTGCTCGCGCGCGCCGGAGCCGATTACAAGGATGCGCATTGGCGGGTTAGGGCGGTTGCCTTTTGGAGTGCGGGCCTTCTCTCTAAGTCATAGATAACACAGTGTTTATCTGTGTCATCGGTGTCATCCGTGGCCCTGTCTGCGTTTGTGATAGCCTAGCATACTTGTCCCACCGTCAATTGGTGGCACATGGACCCAGATCGAGTGTTTGAGCGATCTGGACAGATTCTGGTCGAGAGGGGGTGACTACAGATGGCCGAAGTGAAATTGCAAGAAGGTGAGTCGATCGAAAGCGCGTTGCGACGTTTCAAGCGCAAAGTGCAGCAGGAAGACATCATCAAGGACATCAAGAAGCACTCTTTCTACTTGAAGCCCGGTGACAAGCGCCGCGCGAAGCAGGCGCTCGCCCGGAAGCGCAATCGGAAGAAAGCGCGTCGCGAAACGGAATAAGCCTTCGGCTTGCGGCTTGCGACTGGCAAAAGCAGGTCGCAAGCCGCAGGTCGCACACCGCTCTGTGGTAACATTCGACACCTTTTTGGGGCGTTAGAAACGCCCGTGTTGTAAGGGTTTTCTCGACGTAGGGGATCTAAAGCGAATGGAAATCGTCGAACGCACCGTGAACGATGTGACCGTGCTCGACCTCAAGGGCAAGATGACCTTGGGTGAAGGCGACGAGTTGCTGAAGGACAAGATCAACAGCCTGTTGGCCAGCGGCAAGAAGAAGCTGTTGCTCAATCTCGAAGGCGTGCCGTACATCGACAGCGCCGGCCTCGGCGAAGTGGTGCGGACCTACACTACGGTGAGCCGCCAGGGCGGCAGCCTCAAGCTGCTGAACCTGACCAAGCGCATCGAAGACCTGCTCTCGATTACCAAGCTGCTGACGGTCTTCGACACGTTCGACTCGGAGGCGGAAGCCGTTCAGAGCTACAAGTAGTGGAGACTCGGTCCCCGGTTGCGAACCTGGTTGTTTCGCTGCGACCGGATCAGTGGACCAAGAATCTGATTGTCTTTGCGGCATTGATTTTTGCCGTTAAATTGCTCGACCCGGCCGCCTTGGCGCTTGCTTCGGCGGCCTTTTTGATTTTTTGCGCGTTGTCCGGAGCCGTCTATCTGATCAACGACGTCTCCGATCGCGAGGCCGATCGCCTGCACCCGATCAAGCGGATGCGGCCAATCGCCTCGGGCGCGCTGGCGCCGGCCACCGCCCTCGGCTGGGCGGTGGGGTTGAGCGTGATCGCCCTGGCGGCGGCCTATTGGCTGCAGCCGCTGTTTGCAGTTTCTGCTGCGGCGTACTTGACGCTCTTCGTCGTGTACACGCGCTGGCTGAAGCACCTCGTGATTCTCGACGTGATGTCGATTGCGATTGGCTTCGTGCTCCGCGCCGAGGCAGGTGGGTTGGTAATTGGTGTGCCGGTCAGCGACTGGTTGCTGGTCTGCACGATCCTAGGGGCGCTGTTCCTGGGCCTGGCGAAGCGGCGGCATGAAATCACCATGCTGGGCGACGGGGCCAAGGGACATCGCCGCATCTTGGAGGAGTACGATCCGTACTTGCTCGATCAGATGATCGCAATCGTCGCGGCGGCGACCCTCGTCGTCTACGTGATCTACTGTGCGAGCCCGGAAACGGCCCAGCGGTTTGGCACCAGGTTGCTGGTGCTGACCACGCCGTTCCCGATCTACGGCATCTTCCGGTACCTGTACCTCGTGCACAAACAGCACGGCGGCGGCAGCCCATCGGACATGCTGTTGACGGACCGCCCGCTGCTTAGCTGCGTGGCGCTCTGGGGCATCGCCGTAGTCTTGATCATCTATCGGCCGTACGCGTCGTAACTGCGAATTGACGCGTTCAAAAGTCGCCATACTCAAGACCTCGCCCGCGACCGTCCTTCGGGACACGCACGCGGTGATGAACCTGGCCGGTTACCAGGACGTCATCGCCAAGGACGCCGACACCGCGCTCAAGGTCAACATCTCGTGGCACTTTTTCTTTCCCGGCTGCTCAACCACGCCGTGGCAGCTGGACGGCGTGATCCGCGCCATGAAGCAGGACGGCTACGACCCGGCCCTAATCCACGCCTGCCACAACCGCACCGTCGTCATTGACGCCCACCTCGGCGAAGAGGCCAACAAGCAACTGCCGGTGGTGCAGGCGCACGGCATTCGCAATGTGCATCTCTACGAAGGCGACGAGCCGTGGGTCAACGTGCGCGACGCGGTCGGCAGCGCGCTGGCTGACAAGTTCCTGTGCCTGAACCAGGTCTATCCCGACGGGTTCATGATCCCGCAGCGCTTCATCGGCGAGAACATCATCCACCTGCCCACCGTGAAGACGCACGTCTTTACGACCACGACCGGGGCGATGAAGAACGCGTTCGGCGGGTTGTTGAACGAGCGGCGGCACTGGACGCATCCGGTGATTCACGAGACGCTCGTCGACCTGCTGATGATCCAGAAGAAGATCCACCGCGGGGTGTTCGCGGTGATGGACGGCACGTTTGCCGGCGACGGCCCGGGGCCGCGCTGCATGGTGCCGCACGTCAAGAACGTGATGCTGGCGAGCGCCGATCAGGTGGCGATCGATGCGGTGGCGGCCAAGTTGATGGGCATGGACCCGATGTCGATCAAGTACATCCGGCTGGCACACGATCTCGGCCTCGGCTGCGGTGACCCGCGCGAGATTGAGATCGTCGGCGACCTCGAGGCGGCGAAGGAGAACTGGCAGTTCACTGGCCCGTTCAAGAAGATGACCTTTGCCTCGAAGATGCAGCACCACATCTACTGGGGGCCGCTGCGGACGCCGATCGAATGGTCGTTGAAGACGGTGCTGGCGCCCTGGGCCTACATCGCGAGTGTGATCTACCACGACAGCTTCTGGTATCCCGTGAACGCCGAGCGCCAGATGCGCGCGGCGCTGGCCAGCCCGTGGGGCCGCCTGTTCGACAACTGGGAACAGCTGACCCCCGATGCCAATGGTTTTCCGCAGGTGGGTGAATCGCCCACCCCCGCAATCACGCGTGCCGGCATGCACGCATTCAAACAGTCCATCGGGATTCTCGGCACCTGCATCGCAGAGGCGCCCGAGTTTGCCAGCCGGAAGCGGCGCCAGCAGCCGAAGTCCGCGCACTGAGGTCCTAAATCGATGAGCGAGTTCACTATTCGTTCCGAGTCGGTCGACGTCGAGCAGATCATGAAGCAGATCCGCGCGCGTATTCTCGAAAAGCGCGGCGCCGACTACACCGAAGATCAGATCCGCGAACTGGCCAGCGTCCGGCTGGAGAAGTTCCTGGAACCCAAGAACCTGCGCTCCGACCTGCTCGAGCAGTTCCGGCGCAGCCGGCCGGCACTGGCGGAGCTGCCGCCGATGGAGGAGCCGCCCACGATCGAAGCGCCGTATGCGTTCGACGATCAAACGCTGTTCACCTCGCATCGCGGCCCCATGCGACTGGTACGGACGCTGCTGCGCCCGCTGCTGAAGTTGTTCTTCAACCCGAACACGCTCAACCAGATTCTGCACGCCCAGGCCCAGTTCAACCTCGACCTGATGAAGCGCGAAGCACGCCGCCGGATGGAGTTCAACCAGCGGATGAACGAGACGACCCACAATTTCAACCGCTCGCGCAATGAGTGGAACGTCCTCTACTACGAGGTGCTTCACAACCTCGTGCTCGAGACGACCCGCACCGGCATTGAGATGCAGAACCTGAAGATGCGCGTCGAGTCGCTGTCGAGCCGCCTCGACTTCAGCGAGCGCCGCGTGCGCGCGCTCGAAGGCGTCGTCCAGTACCGGCCCGAGGTTCTCGAGGCGCCGGCCCGGCGCCCGCGCGAAGACGACGAGCCGATCGCCGCGCCGGCCATGAGCGGATCGCTCGAAGGCTTCGTGCCGACCGGCCAGCAGGGACAAGGCCAGCCCGCGCAGGGCGATGGCAGCCGCAAGCGCCGTCGGCGGCGGCGGGGCCGCCGTGGCGGAACCGGACTGCCCGGTGCGGCGGGCGCGCCAGATGCAGCCGGAGCGCCGGGTGCCTCGGATGCGACTGAATCCGACGGTGACTACGACGGTCCTGACGATGCGGATGGCGGCGACGAGGGCTTCGACGGCGAGACGCTCGCGGCAAGTCCCGCACCTGACGCCCCAGTGGCACCCGAGGCATCCGCCTCCGCTCGCGAGGGCGGGCCTGCGGCAACCGGCTCTTCTTCCGACGACAACGGCGCGCAGTGAAGGTCGCGGTCGTCGTTCAGCGGTACGGCGCCGATATCAACGGCGGCGCCGAGCAACATGCGCGCTACGTGGCAGAGCACCTGGGCAAACACGTCCAGGTCGAGGTGCTCACCACTTGTGCGCATCGTGATTACATTTCGTGGAAGAACGAGTTGCCCGAGGGCAAGGAGGTGGTCAACGGAATCACCGTCCATCGCTTCCCGGTCTCGGTCGAACGCGATCCCGTGGATTTTGCGAAGTGGTCACACACCGTCTTCGCGCAGACCCACTCCTACCGTGACGAGCTGGCGTGGCTCGATGCCGAGGGCCCGACCAGCCCGGCCCTGATCAACCACATCAAGGCCCGCGAAGCCGACTACGACTTCTTCATCTTCTTCAGCTTCCGCTATCACCACTCGTTCCACGGCTGCCGCGCGGTGGCGTCGAAGGCGATTCTGGTGCCGACTGCGGAGCGTGACAGCGCGCTTGGCCTCAGCCTCTTCCCACCCGTGTTCCGCGGCATCCGCGCGTTCATGTACAACTCGTTCGAGGAGCGCGCACTGATCCAGGGCGTCGCCAACAACCAGTCGGTACCGAGTGTCGTCGTCGGCGTGGGCTCTGAGATTCCTGAACGCTCAAACGGCGGGCGCTTCCGGCAGAAGTTCAACATCCGGGATCGTTTCGCGATCTACGTCGGCCGCATCGATGCGAACAAGGGCTGCGTCGAGCTGTTCGAGTTCTTCGAGCACTACAGCGCCTCCCTGGTTGATGGCATGCACCTGGTGCTGGTCGGTACTCCGCACGTGCCCATTCCAGAGCACCCGCGCATCCACCATCTTGGCTTCCTGGATGATCAGGACAAGTACGATGCCATGGCGGCCGCCGAGCTGTTGATCATGCCGTCCTATCTCGAAAGCCTGTCGATGGTGGCGCTCGAGGCCTGGGGTATGGGCAAGCCGGTGCTGGCCAACGCCAAGTGCGATGTGTTGCAGGGACAGTGCCTGCGAAGCAACGCCGGCCTCTTCTACGAAAACTTCCAGGAGTTCTCGGCCACGCTGCGGGCGATCGACGCCGGCCCGAACCTGCAGGCCGCGCTCGGCCGAAACGGCCGCGCGTTCTTCGAGCGCAACTACGCCTGGCCGGTGATCGAGAAGAAGTACGTCGACATGCTGGAGCAGCTGTCGAAGGAAACACCGACGCGGACGATGGAGGCGATGCCGGGATGGTTCGCGCGCCGCCGACGGATACTGCCGCCTGCCGATAGCGTGGTGAAGCCATTGCCCGCGGGTCCCGATCGGGAATCCAGAAGGCAGGAGCCGGCCGCGAGAAGCGAACGAACCGTCGCGGCCAGTCCGCCGCCGATGTCGAACCCGCCCCAAGCGGAGCGCCCACAGGTACAACAGCGGAGCGATCGTCACGACCGTCATCGCGATCAGCGTTCTCGTCGTCCTGATCATCGACGGTCCGGCGGCGACGGCCGCCAGCCCGGCAACCCGGCTCAGGGTAAACCGATCGACGGTGCTCAGGGGAAATCTGGTGCGTCACAGGGTAAGCCCGCCGTGGCGGCTCAGGGGCGGCCACGCCAGGAGGGCGGCCGGCCTCCACAAGGCCCACCTCCGGAAGGGGGCCGTCCCAACGATTCCGCCCAGGGCAAGCCTAACGACAACCGCGGCCGCGACCATCGGCGTGGCGGACGTCCGCAGCGTCGTGGCCGACGGCCCGGCGGCGGTGGCGGGGGCACAGCGAAGTAATGGCGATCGCCATTCACCAGGTGCTCGCCACGCTGGGCTACGGCGATGCAATCGGCAACGAGGTCCTGGGCATCCAGCGGGTCTTGCAGGGTGCGGGGTACGAGTCGGAGATCTTCGTCCAGAGCGCGGATCACCGGCTCGAAGACCTGACGCTGGACTATCGCGACCTGCCAGAGGCGAGTCATCCCGACAACCTGCTGATTCACCACTTCTCGATCGGTTCGCGCGCCTCGCGCGTTGCCTACGCGCTGCCCGATCGCATGGCGCTCGTGTACCACAACATCACGCCGCCAGAGTACTTCGTCGACGTGCACAAGATGCTGGTCCGGTTGTGTTACCTGGGGCGTCGCGAGCTGGGTTTCTACAAGGACCGGTGCGACCTCGCCCTCGGCGATTCCGAATACAACCGCCAGGAGCTGGAGGCCATCGGCTTTCCGGTCACCGGGGTGCTGCCGGTCGTCCCCGACTTCTCACATCTGGCCGGCCCTGCCAACTACATGCAGGCGGCGCAGTATGACGATGGCTGGGTGAACGTGATGTTCGTGGGCCGGGTGATCCCGAACAAGCGGATCGAAGACGTGATTCGCAGTTTCCACGCCTACAAGCAGTGGTTCAACCCGCGATCGCGACTGCTGCTGGTGGGCTCATACGGCGGGTTCGAGAAGTACTTGTCGATGGTGCAGCAGTTCATTGCCGACATCGGCGCACAGGACGTGTACTTTCTTGGCCATGTCGCGAACGAGGAGCTGACCGCCTACTACGAGATCGCCGACGTATTCCTGTGCGCCAGCGAGCATGAAGGGTTCTGCGTCCCGCTGATCGAGTCGTTCCACATGGGCGTGCCGGTCATTGCCTATGCTGCGACGGCGGTGCCCGCGACCATGGACGGCGCCGGTGTCCTCTATACCGACAAGCATCCGCTGCACGTGGCGGGATTGATCGATGCGGTCGCCAGCGATCGCGACCTGCAGAATCGCATCATCGACGGTCAGTACGCCGCACTCGATCGCCTGGCAGCCAAGGACTTTGGCGGCACGTTGCTCGCGTTCGTCGACCAGCTGCTCGCCACGCCCCGGCGCCCGCATCCGCCGGTGGCGTTCGATTTCTGGGATCACGTGAAGCTCCAGGAAGAGCTGGAAGAGATCTGGTTGTATCGACCGTCGGCGTTCAAGGCGCTGCCCGAGGAATGATCGTCAACCAGTGGGTTCCCGCTGCCCACCAGGGCGATGCGATCGGCGATTCGGCTCGCCGCGTCCGGGGACTGCTGCGCGGACTCGGCCACGAGTCCGAGATCTACGCCATGACGATGGATGACGACCTGCGCGGTGACGTGCGGGAGTGGACGGATCCGGCGGCGAAGCGTGGCGACCTGACCATTTTGCACTTCGCGATGATCTCGCCGATGACGGCGGCGTTTGCGCAGCTGCCACGTGGCCGCGTGCTGCAGTACCACAACGTCACGCCGGCTCACTTCTTCGCGCCGTACGACGCGAACATCTTCCGGCTGTGCGCGCTCAGCCGGGAGGATCTGCGGACACTGGTCGGCCACACCGACATCGCCCTCGGCGATTCGGAGTACAACCGGCAGGAACTCGAGGACCTGGGATTCACGAACACCGGCGTGTTCCCGATCGCCATCGACACCGAGAAGATCGTCAAGGCCGCGCGGGTGCCGACGCTTGAGCACATGCTCACCGACGGACCGCTCCTTAACTTCCTGTTCGTCGGCCGCATCGCGCCCAACAAGAAGATCGAGGATCACATCCGCATGGCGGAGCACTACAAGCGCTACGTCGACACCGCCTACCGCTTCATCTTTGTCGGCAAGACCGATGGTATTCCGCGCTACTACAGCATGATCCGGCAACTCATCCACGAGTACGAGATGCCGCGGGACCGCTTCATCTTCACGGGTCCGGTGACCGAGGCAGACCTGGCCACCTACTACCGGACGGCGCACGTTTACATTTCACTCTCTGAACACGAGGGGTTCTGCGTGCCCCTGCTCGAGGCGATGTCGGCCGATGTGCCGGTGCTCGCCTATTCGTCGACCGCCGTGCCTGACACCCTGGGTGGGGCCGGCGTGCAGTTTGCGCCGAAAGATCTCGAATACGCCGCCGAGCTCCTGGGGGAGCTCGCCTACAACGACACGCTCAGAGCGCAGGTGATTGCCGGACAGCGCGCCCGTCTCAACGACTTTGGCGACGCCCGGATCCGCCGCGAGCTCGAAAGGCTGACATCGTGAAGATTGCATTCATCGTTCAACGCTACGGTGCCGAGATTCTCGGCGGCTCCGAGTATCACTGCCGCCTGATTGCCGAGCGGCTGGCCGCCAAACACGAGGTCGAGGTCCTGACCACGTGCGCCCGTGACTACATCACGTGGGAGAACGAGTACCCCGAGGGCACCGACCGCATCCGCGGCGTCACCGTGCGGCGCTTCAAGAATGCCAAGACCCGCGACATCAACGCGTTCAACCAGTACTCCGACTGGATCTTCCATCACCCCCACACCCGCGATGACGAGATGTCGTGGCTGGAACAGCAGGGACCCTGGTGCCCGGCGCTGATCGAGTACCTGAACAAGCAGCATCGCCAGTACGACGCGATGATCTTCTTCACCTACCTTTACGCGCCGACCGTGCTGGGCCTGGAGATCGATCCGGCGCGCAGCATCCTGGTGCCAACCGCTCACGACGAGCCGGCCATTCATCTCGGCATCTACCGCGAGATGTTCACCAAGCCCTCGGCGGTGGCCTTTAACACCGAGGTTGAGAAGAACTTCCTGAAGAGCACGTTCGAGTTCCGTGCGGCCGCGGAAGAAACCGTGGGCTGTGGGGTTGACCTGCTGCCGGATGGTGTTCAACCCGACGAGCCGGAGCCGGAAGACGATGAGGAGATTCACAAGCGGCTGCCGCAGCACCTGCGCACGCGTGGCGCGCAGTTCCGCCGCCGGCATCGGCTGCAGGGCCAGTTCCTGCTCTACGGCGGCCGCATCGACGCCGGCAAGGGCTGCGAAGAGTTGATCGAGTACTTCACCAGCTACAAGGAACAGGGCGGCGAGGCCGCGCTCACCCTGATGGGCGTCAAGCTGATGCAACTGCCCGAGGTGCCGTGGGTTCGCTTTGCCGGTCTGCTCTCGGAGCGGGAACGTCTCCAGGCCCTTGAGGCCGCGACGATCGTCGTCGTGCCGTCGCCGTTCGAGAGCCTGTCGTTGCTGGCGCTGGAAGCGATGGCCGTCGGCACGCCAATCCTGTGCAATGCGCGATCGGAAGTGTTGGTCGACCACTGCGTGAAAAGCAACGCCGGCCTGTTCTACGCCAACCGGGAAGAGTTCCTGGAATGCGCCAAGCTGCTGCTCGCCGACGACAGGATGCGCGAGCGCATGGGCCGCAACGGCAAGGAATACATCAAGCGCAACTACCGATGGGACGTCATTTTGTCGAAGTATGACCGCCTGATTGGATCGCTCCGGCGATGATCGGCGGGCTGCTCGCCATCGCGCTGGCCTTGCAGTTTGGTCAACGAGCGCCGCTGACAGCGGCCGAGACGCTGCTGGAGTCGGTCGTGGTGCGGGCCATTACGGATGCGCCCGCCGACGCGATGACGGGACCGGCCGCGACCATCGCCGGAGCGGACGCCAAGGCGGGAACCATCGCCCTGACCTGCCGAGCGGGTGGCTGTGACGCCGCCGCACAAGCCGTACGGAAGCTGCAGTGGCTGATCGGCTCCAAGGGGATGACGCCGCCCGCGCGATCGATCTGGATCGCGACGGCACCGAACGCGGTGCCACCGGCGGACACGGTCGCCGCCATCCACGTGGCCGGTGGCGATGCGCCAATACTGAGGGTCGTCCGCGGGCTGTGGTCAACCGCCAGTATTGGCGACGAGGCGGCTGAGGTCTTCGCGCGGCAGGACGGCGCGGTCGAAGTGCGCGCCTTCGAGAGCCTTGGCCAGCCGCGACTGGATTCGCAAGGTGTCGCGACCACGACGATCGTGACCAATCCCGCCAACACGCCGCAGGCCGCTTCGGCAGCGGCAGCGACCGCGTACTTTCTCGCGACGCTGCCCAACGCCGGCGCCGAGGCCTTACTCGCCCACCTCATCGTCGGCGCTCACGCGCGGCTGGCTGAGGACGGCCGGCGGGCGGTCGCCCTGATGGGCAACCAGCAGCGCGCCAGTGCCGATGTGCTGATCATGTTCGGCCAGGCCATCGAACGCGAGCAGCGGCGCATGCGCTCGCTCGAACGCTTCATGCCGGCGCCGGTTGACCCGATGCTGCAGATCAGGCTGACCGAGATGGAGAAGGGCATCACCAGCGTGTGGACGAGCATGGGCATCACGAGCTCGCCGTTCGTGCCACCAGCAGAGCGTATTCGCGGCCGCGGCGGCGACGACCGCCGCGTGCCCTCTCGCACCGCGGGTGCGACGGGATCGGCCGAGGCGTCGGTCCTGAAGGTGGCCAACAGCCAGGAGGTCGCCTACGAGATCGTCAACTTCATCGACGGGAAGCGCACCATCAGTGACATTCGCGATGCCGTGATGGCGGAGTTCGGCGCGGTTCAGCTCCCGGCCGTGGTGCAGTACCTCGAAGCGTTGGCCAAAGCCGGCGCCATTTCGATCAAGTAATCAAGAGGTCTAGTGCCCGGCTCCGAGTAGCACGTTCAGGTCGGCGATCAACTTCTCGACGTCGTGTGGGATCGTGGCGTTGTACACGCCTCGCAGGCGCCCATCGCGATCGACCAGCAGCGCCTTCTCCGTGTGCAGGAACTGGTCGGTCGCCGCCTTCCCCCCGTCGAGGCGCCCATCGTCCGCAAAGTACGAGGTGCGGGCCAACCCGTAGATCTGCTCAGCGTCGCCGGTCACCAGCTTCCACCGTTGCGGATCGATGCCCCTCAGCTGACCGAAGGCCGCCAGGTGTTCGGGGGTGTCGTCCTGTGGCGTGACCGTGTACGACACCAACATCGCTTCGCGATTGCCGATGGCCGCCTGCACCTTCGATAACTGGGTGACCATGGCGGGACAAATACCGGCGCAGCGCGTGAAGATGAACGAGGCGACGTGGACTTTGCTGGTCACATCGGCCCGCGTCAGGGGCGCGCCCTCCTGCGTCACCAGCGAGAAGTCGGCGATGTGGTGAGACGACGACCGCGTCCAATGCGGAGTCAGGTCGGCACTGTCATAGAACGGAAGCACCGGCGTCGACTTGACGGCGGCGCCCACCAGGCCGGCAGCGAGCGCGGCAATGAAGGCAACGAACAGAAGGAATCGAGTCATTTTGTCTCCTCCACTGGCAGGCACGGGCGCGCGTTGATGAAGCCATAGCGCCGGCCGTTGCGCATCTCGTAGTTGATGTAGAGAGTCCCGTCCTCGGTCCATGCCTGCTGCAGGCCTTGTTCCTTGCCATTGAAGAAGTGCCGCACTTCATAGGGTTGGCCATTGGCATAGAACGTCCGCCTGGTTTCGAGCTGCGGTGACGACATGCCAGGCAGCGTGCTGGCGATCACGAGTAAGAGTCCGAGAATCTTCATGCTGGTCTCCAGGCGTGGCCCAGCCGCTACTGAACGGTGCCCGCCGTGCCGCGGAAGCAGCCCGAGATGTACGGCACCGCCGTGGTGGTGTGGTAGTGGTAGATGCCCGATGAGAACTCGGGAGTGGCCGCGGTGTGCCCATTGCATGCGTCGAGGTTCGACGGCGTTGAGCCATTGCTGTCTTGCGGGCCGTAGACCGGGAAGCCGTCGAGCAGCACGCCAATCAGCCGGCTTCGGCTCGACGCGGTGATCGACACCGGCTCGAAGTGGTAGTGGTACTGGTTGTTGGGATTCGGGTGGCCGTTGTACTTGTCGAACGAGACGATCTCCGACGTGAGCGGCTGCCGCATGGCGGCGTATTGGTTGAAGAACACCACACCATTGACCGAGATGCCGATCGGCCCGAGCGGCGTGTCACTGCTCGCCGATGCGGCCGCCGGTGACGAGGGAAGACGAAATGTCGCGTTCTGCGAGGCGATCACGTGCGGGTTGATCTGCATCCCGGCGTGCGGCGCTTCGTAGCTGGCGCTGCTGGTGCCCCAGTACGGACTCTTGTGGTCGGGAAGGTTGTTGGTGCGCAGCGTGACGGTGGCGCCATCGATCGAAACGGTCACCGTGCTGACGAACTGCGCGTACATCGCCTGCACGCCTGACGTTGACGGGGTCGTTGGGGTCGTCGGTGTGGTCGGTGTGGTCGGTGTGGTCGGTGTGGTGGTCGTGGTCGTCGTGGTCGTGGCCACCGTGGTGGTGGGGGCAGTGGGGTTGGCGCTGGACGCGCTCTCGCCACTACATGCGATGACGGTGGCGGCAAGGGCGGCGAGCGCGGTGGCGCCGAGAAGCGGGTGTCTCATTGATGTCTCCTGCTGACATCAGACTGCCCGCACGTTAAGGAATGGCCCGGCTCGGTGGCTGGTTTTGTAAAGCGACGGTAAAAGTTCCCCCTTTTTGTTCCGGCGGCACTAAAGTGCCGCCCTACGGGCAATGGAATTCACGCGCATCCTCCTGATCGAAGACGACGAGAAGTTCTGCCGGCTGTTGCGCGACTACCTCACCCCGCTCGGCTACGAGGTGGAGACGGTCCACGATGGCCGTGATGGGTTGATGCGCGCGCAGACAGGCTCGTACGACGCCGTGATCCTCGACGTAATGCTGCCGAGAATGAGCGGCTTCGACATTCTGCGCGAGCTGCGGCGGACATCCCAGGTGCCGGTCTTGATGCTGACGGCACTCGGTGACGAGGTCGACCGCATCGCCGGCCTCGAGATCGGCGCCGACGATTATCTGCCCAAGACCTTCTCGACCCGGGAGCTGCTCGCTCGGTTGCGCGCCGTGTTACGGCGATCGTCGACGACCGCGGCCGCCAGGGCCGATGCCAAACCCGCACCGAAGTCGCTGGGGCCACTTTGGATGGACCCTGCGGCACGCGTCGCGACGCTGGGTGCGGCACCGCTCGTCCTGACCAAAGTGGAGTTTGATCTGCTGTTGGCGCTGATCGACGCACCGGGCCGCGTTCGCAGCCGAGAGCAGTTGCTGCTGGCGGCGGCCGATCGCGATTTCGAGACGTTCGATCGGTCGATCGACGTGCACGTGTCGGCACTGCGGAAGAAGTTGGGTGACGACCCGAAGGCACCGCGCTACATCGAAACCATTCGCGGCATCGGCTACCGGATGCTGCCCTCCTTCGCCAAGGCTTCGGAGGGTAAACCCCTCATCGCGAACGTGCCGGGTGAACAGCCGGACGAGCCGTGATTCATCGTCTGCGACGATCACTCGGGGCTCGCATTCTGCTGCTGGCAACCCTCAACCTGTTCCTGCTGGTCGTGATCGGCCTGGCGGCTTCTGGCGTACGAGTGCCGCGGAGCCTGGGACAGATGATTCTGCAGGCCGCAGAACCCCGTTTGCAGGATGTGACCCGGCGAATCGCGCTCGAGCTGGAACGCACGCCGCCAGACGGCGCCACGGCGCTGCTCGATCGCTTTGGGTCGGAGTTCCGCACCCGCTTCATCCTCGTCACCAACGACGGCACTCGCATGGCCGGTGTGCCACTCGATCTGCCCCCGGCAGTCGTAGCCGGGCTCTCCGGACCGCCGCCTGGCGAGCGGCGTCCACCGCGCGAGGGCATGCGCGCTCCAGGGGAGGGCGGGCCGCGCTTCCCCGGGAGGCCTCCGAATCGACTGGGTCCTCCAGACGATCGGACCGGGCTGCGCATGCCGCAGACGCCGGCGCGCGTAGTTTCCGTGCCGGGTGGGTTGAAGACCTGGATCATCCTGCGGACGCCGATCCGCTTCGCCGGCACCTCGGAGATCGTGCCTGGCTCGCTGATTGTCGTGCCCTACGGCCTGTTTGGCGATCCGCTGCTGTTCCCGGTGCAGTGGCTGTGGTGGGTGATGTTGGGACTGGGCGTGACCGCGGCCTGTTGGTGGCCGCTCCTGCGCAGGCTGACCGTAAGCCTCGGCCGCATGGAGCAGGCCACCTGGCAGATTGCCGAAGGCCGCTTCGACGCGCGGCTCGGTATCTCCAGATCAGACGAGGTGGGCCGGCTTTCGACCGCGATCGAACGGATGGCCACGCGACTGGGGGCTCTGGTGACCGGTCAGAAGCGTTTTCTCGGTGATACCGCGCACGAACTGCGGTCACCCCTCGGACGGATGCAGGTGGCGCTTGAGATTCTCGACACGCGCGTTCAGGAGCCCGAACGGGCCTACGTCCAGGATCTCAAGGAAGACGTTGAGGCACTCAGCCAGCTGACCGATGACCTGCTGCAATACGCGCGCGGGGAGCTGGCCGACCGAACGGCCACCCTCGCGGTGGTGAATATCGCTGGTTCGGTTACCAAGGTCATCTCGCGCGAGACCACGCCCAGCGTCACCTTTGACGTGCGGGTGCCGGCCGAACTGACCGTCAAGGCCGACCCGGCACTGTTCGACCGCGCGGTCGCCAACCTGGTTCGTAACGCGGTGAAGTATGCCGGCAGCGCCGGGCCCATCACCATCGCCGCCACCCGGGAGCCCGGCGGCGTGGTGGTCACCGTGTCAGACGACGGACCCGGCGTCGCCCCTGAATCGATAGAACGAATCTTCGATCCGTTCTATCGCGAGGACGTGGCGAGGAATCGCAAAACCGGCGGGGTAGGACTGGGGCTGGCCATTGTCAGGAGCGCGGTGGAAGCGTGCGGCGGGACGGTGAGTTGCCGGAACCGCCAACCGCACGGCCTGGAAGTGCGGCTGGCGTTCAAAGTGCCTGCGGCTTGAGGCTTTGAGGCTTTGGGGCTTGGGGCTTGGGGCTTGGGGCTTGA
>ENA-ORBV01003221-ORBV01003221.1-microbial-mat-metagenome-genome-assembly--contig:-NODE-3221-length-33079-cov-11.303376_pt1 | contig 33079 bp, 22 predicted proteins | sample MGYA00237777_ERZ505514 | MGnify/ENA primary metagenome ERZ505514 (study PRJEB26160, sample SAMN06269048) | microbial mat metagenome | isolation source: Oligotrophic lake microbial mat | place... | reverse complement strand
GGACAACCAGGTGCAGGACAACCAGGTGCAGGACAACCAGGTGCAGGACAACCAGGTGCAGGACAACCAGGTGCAGGTCAACCAGGTGCGGGAGATGGCGAACCAACGGCTGGTCAAGGACGCGGTGCCGGAGGGCAGGGCGGTGCGACTGACGCGAGTGGGCGGCCTGGGGATGCAGCCGCGGCAGCCCAGCGGCGCGAGATGCAGTGGGCCGAGCAGAATCAAGAGCACGCCCGCAACGCCGCCAACCTTGCAATCGAGCACCTTCGCGATTCACTCAAGGAGGGCCGCACCGATGTCCTCGATGCGCTCGGCTGGACTCCCGAGCAGGCGAGGGCGTTCCTCGCTCGTTGGGAGCAGATGCAGGAAGGTGTGGGCAGCGACGATCCACGTCAACGGGCGGAGTACGAGAAGGCCGTTCGGAGTCTCGGCCTTCGCCCTGGCGGGGTTCAAGGCAGCCGAGATGTGCCGACCGATCACAAGGGCGGTCAGGCAGAGGGTCGCCGCAGCCGGCCGCCGAGCGACTACCGCGAACAGTTCAAGGCATTCATGCAGGGCACAAGCGTCGAATGAATGACGGCATCGAGGGGCCTCGCTACCTCGTATCATTCGGCCCCAAGCGGGTGCCGCATTGTTTCACCGACGTGCTCATCCTCGGCGGTGGCCTCGCTGGGCTCCGAGCAGCGCTCGCGATTGATCCTCGCCTCTCGGTGACGGTGATCACCAAGGACGATCTTCGGATTTCGTCGAGCCAGTGGGCGCAGGGAGGCATCGCGGGCGTCGTCGACCCCGAGGACCGCTTCGACAATCACATCGCCGACACGCTCGTCGCGGGCGGCGGGCTCTGCCACAGCGATGTCGTGGAGTCGGTGGTCCGTGAGGCACCTGATCGGATTCATGAGCTGATCGCGTGGGGCACGCGGTTTGATGAGCGGAACGGCGGGCTCGAACTGGGCCGCGAGGGGGGGCATAGTCACCACCGCATCGTTCACGCGCTCGGAGACGCCACGGGCCGCGAAGTGATGCGGGCCGTGATCGAGCAGACGCAACGTCTGGCCAATCTCGAGGTCTGGCCCGACACCTTCACCATCGACCTTGTGACCGATGCTGGTCGCTGCCGAGGGGCACTCGTCTGGAACCCATCCCACGGCAAGACGCTTGTGTGGGCACGTCGCACCATCCTCGCGACAGGCGGCGCGGGCCAGCTCTATCGCGAATCGACCAATCCTCCCGGAGCCAGCGGCGATGGCATGGCCCTCGCGTGGCGTGCCGAGGCGGAGCTACGCGACATGGAGTTCATGCAGTTCCATCCCACGGTCCTCTATATCGCCGGCGGATCTCGCAGCCTGATCACCGAGGCGGTGCGAGGCGCTGGGGCCTGGCTCGTGGATCGTGATGGCAAGCGCTTCATGCCCGAGTTCGACGATCGCGCCGAGCTCGCACCGCGCGACGTCGTGTCACGAGCGATCACCGAGGTGATGCAGCGGACGCACCACGCCAGTGTCTACCTCGACCTTTCCCATCTCGATCGCGCGACCGTCCAGCGGATGTTTCCGGGTATGGCCGAGACCTGCCGGAAGTTCGGCCTCGACCTCACCCGCGACCGCATCCCCGTGCGGCCAGGCGCCCACTACATGATCGGGGGCGTGGCCGTCGACGCCGAAGGGCGAACCGATGTGCCTGGCCTCTTTGCAGCCGGTGAAGTGACGTCGAGCGGCCTTCACGGAGCGAACCGTCTGGCCAGCAATAGTCTCCTCGAAGGCCTTGTGTATGGGGCACGAGCGGGGCGTGCTGCTGCCGCCGAAATTCTGTCGGAAGGATCGCGGGGCGATGACGAGTTTCGCGTGCCAGCCATTGCGAATCCACGGGTCGAGGACAATGGCGGCGTGCCCCTCGACCTCACAGACATCCGCAATTCGCTCCAGGCGGTCATGTGGCGCAAGGTGGGCGTCGAACGGACGGGTGAGGCGCTCGGCGAGGCTCTTGAGGCGGTCGAGGGGTGGTGTCGGTACGTCCTGCCACGGCAGTTTTCCGATCCCCAGGGCTGGCAGTTGCAGAACATGCTTCAGGTGGCGCGGCTCATGATCGCAGCCGCTCTGGCCCGTGAAGAGACCCGTGGCGTCCACTGCCGTTCCGATATGCCAGACGCATCAGACGCTTGGCTCTCCCATGTCGCCTGGCGGCGGGGCGAGCCAGGCCCGCGTATCGAGCCGCTCCCCGCGGCTTCCAGCAGCGGCTGAACGACGCCTTTCAGGGCAGCGGCTCCACTGGGATGTCCGGGCTTGCGGGTATCTCCACGCAGGGATTGCCGCCCTGACGCTATCGGGGAACAATACCGGGGCTTTTCCCTTCAGGCCCTCCAGCCCGCGAGACTCCATGACCGCTGACGGCACCAGTCCCGCCATGATCGAGGCCGATGGCCTCTCCAAGTATTACGGCGACTTCATCGCCGTCGAGGACGTCTCCTTCCGAATCCCTCGGGGCGAGATCGTCGCCTTCCTCGGGCCGAATGGCGCGGGCAAGAGCACGACGATGAAGATTTTGACCGGCTACGTTGCCCCGTCCGAGGGACGGGCGCTCATTGCTGGGCATGATATGTCGAACGACCGGCTCGCCGGGGCCGAGCGGCTGGGCTACCTGCCCGAGAACGGGCCGCTCTATCCCGACATGACGCCCCGCAGCCTCCTCGAGTTTTTTGCCGACGCCCGTGGCATGACCAGGAGTCGCAAGCGAGAGCGGATCGACGCGGTCGTGAAACAGTGCGAGCTAGGCAGCGTCATTGGCAAGGCGATCGGCAAGCTCTCCAAGGGCTACCGGCAGCGGGTTGGCATGGCCCAGGTGCTCCTCCACGAGCCCGACGTGCTGATCCTCGATGAGCCCACCAGTGGTCTCGACCCGAACCAGATTCGTGAAATGCGGGACACGATTCGTCGGCTCGGCCAGCAGAAGACGATCCTCCTCTCGACTCATATCCTTCAGGAGGTCGAGGCCCTTGCCGACCGCGTCATTTTGATCTCCGAGGGCCGGCTGCGATTCGACGGTACTCCGGCGGACCTCCGCCACGATGGCCGCGGCCTTGATGAACGATTTCACGAGCTCACGCGGCCGGCATGACGACCGCGGCTCTTCCCGGGACTGTGGCGGCCACCGCTCTCCCAGTCAGATTATCCAGCAAGCAGGACCGATCCCGATGAAATGGCATGTTCTTGACGCCGTCTTCAAGCGGAACTTTGTCGCGTACTTTTCCAACCCGACAGGCTACGTTTTCATCTGCGTGTTCGTGCTCCTCGGATCACTCGCAGCGTTCTGGCCCCCTGAGTTTTTCAACGCCAACTTGGCGAATCTCGATCAGCTCAATCTTTACCTCCCGTCGATTCTGCTGGTCTTCGTGCCGGCGATCACGATGAGTGTCTGGGCCGACGAACGACGGCAGGGCACCGACGAGCTCCTCCTCACGATCCCCGCCAGCGACCTCGAGATCGTCATGGGGAAGTATCTGGCCACCGTTGGAATATTCACGGCGGCGCTCATGTTTTCGTGCGTCTGCAATCTCGTCATTCTGCTCTTCTGGGGCACGCCTGATGCGGGCCTCTTTCTCGCCAATTACCTCGGCTACTGGTTCACGGGGATCGCCATGCTCGCCGTGGGCATGGTGGCCAGCTTTCTGACGAGCAACCTCACCGTGGGCTTCATTCTGGGGGTTCTCTTCAACGCCCCACTCGCGCTCGCCGACCGTGCAGGCCTCGTCATGGGGCCGAAGGCCGCGGCGTGGGTCAAGCCGTGGAGCCTCGCCGAGAATTTTTCGGACTTCGGCCGTGGTGTGCTGAGCCTGTCATCGATCGTCTCGTTTCTGGGGGTCGTGGCCGTCAGTCTCTATATCTCGTTGGTGCTCATCGGCAGGCGGCACTGGACAGGCCGCAAGGAGGGTGCCGGCATGGGGCTGCACTACATCACGAGGACGCTGGGCCTGGTAGCCGGGGTCGTCGGGTTGGCCCTTGTTGTCCGCGCCGTGGACGTGCGAGGGGATCTCTCCGAGGAGCAGATCTCGTCGCTTGCCCCAGATACCCGGAAGCTTCTGCGCACACTCGAGGATGGCCGTGTCATCGATATCAAGGCCTATGTGAGTCCGACCGTTCCCGAGGACTACGCCCAGACCCGGCTCAACCTCCTCAACACCCTCAGGCAGATGGAGCGGCTCGGAAAGGGTCGCGTGCGGGTCGAGGTCATTTCGGCCGAGCCCAAGACGGAGGCGGCGGCGCTCGCCTCCCAGCAGTTCGGGATCGAACCGGTCACCGTGCTCGCCCGTGTCCGTGGAGCCTACCGTGAGGAGGAGATCATGCTGGGGGCCGCCGTGACGAGCGGCCTCGAGAAGGTCGTGGTGCCCTTCTTCGACAAAGGCACGCCGGTGGAGTACGAGCTCATCCGCTCGATCTGCACCGTGGCCCAGCAGAAGCGGAGGAGGCTCGGACTTCTCACGACCGACGCCGACTTGTTCGGCGGATTCGACATGATGACCGGCCAGCGGCGGCCGCGACAGCCGCTCGTGTCCGAGCTCGAGAAGCAATACGACGTGATCCAAGTCGATGCTTCCGCGCCGATCGCCGATCGGTTTGACGTGCTGTTGGCCGTGCAGCCCTCATCGCTGGGGCCCGAGCACATGGTGAACTTCGTGGCGGCGGTGCGAGCCGGCCAGCCCACGGCGATCTTCGAGGACCCCATGCCTGTCTTGATGCAGGGCGTGCCCGGCACATCACAGCCCCGCCAGAGCCCCGGGGGGCCCATGGCGATGTTTGGTCCTCAGGGGGGGCAGCCGAAGGGCGACATCAATCTGCTCTGGGACGCGCTGGGCACGCGCCTCATGGCTACGGCGGGCCGGCCCGCGATGGGGCAGATGGGGGCCGCACCGGTCATCGTCTATCAGACCCGCAATCCGCACCGGAAGCTCGAATTGCCAGCGGAGTTCGTGTTTATCGACGAGAGTCTCTCTGATGCCAAGGCCGGGTTTGACCAGAAGACCCCTGCCACCGCCGGGCTCCGTGAGGTGCTTTTCCCATTCCCTGGATCGCTGGAAAAGATCGATGGCACGAACGTCACGTGGACGCCGCTCGTGCGGACCGCGGCCGACCAGAGCGGCACCATCGACTCGGCGGAAGTGGAGCGAGTCCTCGGCACCGGCGACATGCGGCAGTTGCCGATCTTCGAAAAGCGCTCGGATGAGTCGCTTGTGCTCGCTGTTCTCGTCGAGGGGCCCGCGCCAGCAAAGGGAGCCGAGGGGAACGAGACCACCATGCCGATAGGCCCCGTGCGTGCCGTCGTCGTGACCGATATCGACATGCTCGAGGGACGCATCTTCGGGCTCCGGACTCGACCGGACGAGGTCTTTGGGCTCGATTTCGACAACGTCGAACTCGCGCTCAACCTCCTCGACATGCTTGCTGGCGACGATCGATTCATCGAGATCCGCAAGCGGAAGCCCAAGCACCGCACGCTCGAGCGGATCGAAGATGCGGTCGCCGACGCCCGCAAAGAGGCCGACGACCGACGGGCGACGTTCATTGCCGAATTTGACAAGGCCGAGGCGGAAGCCAACGGCGCCATGCAAAACGAGGTGGGAGCGTTCGAGAAACGTATCAAAGATCTGGAAGAGCAGGGCAATGCTGATCCGCAGGCAGCAATGCAAGCGATCCAACAACTTGCGAGCAGCCAGCGGGTGTCGCAGCGGAAGCTCGAAACCAAAATCGAGCAGTTGCGGCGCAAGCGGGATGCCGAGGTATCGAAGGTCGAACGCGGCCTCGAGGCAGATATTCGGAGGGAGCAGGATCGGCAGAAATGGCTCGCCGTGCTGCTTCCGCCGATTCCGCCGCTGGTGGTGGCGTTCTTCGTGTTCTTCCGCCGCCGCGCGCAGGAGCGCGAGGGTGTAGCGAAGACAAGACTGAGATAAACAGGAGTGGCCGAATGAATGGACAAAGCGTCGATCACAGGCTGACCGTCACGTGGAACACGCCAGCAGGCAGAACCACGGCATTCGTTGCCGCAGGTGTCGCCCTCTTGGCCGTGGGCGCGTGGCTCCAGGTGATACCGGTGCTTCGCTATCGGGAGATCGGCGGCGATGCAGCGACGGCCAAGCTCCTTTTCCCGGAGTTGTCCGATCCTGCAAAGGCATCGAGTCTCGCGATCACATCGTTTGATGAAGACATGGCGGCCCTCCGCACGTTCAAAGTGGTCAAGAGCGGTGGCGTGTGGGTTCTCCCTTCGCACCAGAACTACCCGGCAGACGCTCGTGACCATCTCGCCGCAGCGGCGACCGAGCTCATCGACAAGCCGATTCTCGCCATCATCAGCACGTCGCCAGGCGATCATGAGACCTATGGCGTCATTGAACCCGACGGTGACAAGGTCAAGGCCGGCGAGACGGGTGTCGGCCAGCTCATCGAGATCACGGATGCCTCAGGCAACCGTCTCGCCAGGCTCGTCATCGGGAAGGAAGACACACGGCCTGCGGGCCGCGACGCCACGGGCGGTACGCTGCGATATGTGCGGCGGGCGGGGCAGGATCCGGTGTATGTGGTGGCGATCGATCCGACCAAGTTCACGACCACGTTCGACGACTGGATCGAGAAGGATCTTTTGAAGCTCTCGCCGTGGGACGTCCGTCGGCTGACGATCGACGACTCGACCGCTTCGTTTGAGGTCGATCCCACGACGGGGCTGGTGGTCTCGCAAGACCGCGTTGCCCGCATCGAGTTGTCCTACGACGACAAGGAGGCCGCCTGGTCGCTTGTCAAATTCATCGAGTATTCCAAGGGCAACAAGCCCGAGGAGCGAGCGCTCACCGCCGACGAGCAGCTTGCGTCTGCCAAGCTCAACGATCTTCGCAATGCTCTGGGCGACTTGAAGATCGTGGACGTTGCTCGGAAGCCAGCTGGCTTGAGTGCCGAGCTCGAGGCCGATGAGAAGTTCACGGGTGACCGTGAGGCCGTCCTCTCGCTCGCCCAGCGAGGTTTTTTCCCATTTCCGACTGGGGAGGTCCTCTCATCAAGTGGTGAGACGGTCGTGGGGCTGAAGGACGGGGTCGAGTATCTGCTGCGGTTCGGCAATCAAACGACGGTCGATGCCGAGATCGATGCGGCCCCTGGCAACAAGGCGGAACCCGCGGAGGACCAGGGCGGGCGGTACCTCTTTGTGGTCGCGCGGGTCAATGAGAGCCTCCTCGACAAGCCAGAGTTGCAGCCGCTTCCAGAGGTGCCCGAGACCGCCGGAGACTCGGCTGCCACAGACGCAGCGACCAAGACCGTGCCGGCAGCGCCGGCCGATGGCGACGCAGAAAAGCCAGCGGGCGAATCCGAGAAGCCGGCCGGTGAAGAAGAGGCGGGCGATGCCCTCGCGAAGGCCGAGGAAGCGGAGGCCAAGGCGCAGGCGGCGATCGAGGAGCGGCGGCGTGTGGAGCGTGAGAATCGACTTGCCCAGGAGGCCTACGACGAGAAAATCAAGGCCGCCAAGAAGCGAGTGCGAGAGCTCAATGCACGCTTTGCCGACTGGTACTATGTGGTCTCCGCGGCCGAATACGCGAAGGTTCGGCTCGGGAAAGCCGATGTCCTCGAGCCCAAGCCGGCGGAAGAGCCGCCGGCGGATCCAGCGGTCGAGCCAACCCCGTAACGAGACAGTCTCAGGCTGGCGGAATTTGCATGTCCGACCTCTTCATCTCGCCACGGCCGTCTCGCTTCGGGCGTGCTGTGGGCTTCCGCCTCGCTGGCATTGGAAGCGCCGTGCCCGCGGAGGTGGTCACCAATGCCGACCTGGTCAGGCTCGGCTGCGATCCGGAGTGGATCGCAGCCCGTACGGGGATCCACGAACGCCGACACGCGCCGCCCGAGGTCGCAACGAGTGATCTGGCAGCCCAGGCGGGCCGCGCAGCAATCGCGAATGCCGCAGTTGATTCGTCGGCCGTTGACCTGCTCGTGCTCGGCACCTTCACGCCCGACATGTGCATTCCGTCGACCGCCTGCATTGTCCAAGAGGCTCTCGGGCTCAATGCGCCCGCGATGGATGTGACGGCTGCGTGCGCCGGCTTTGCCTACGCCTTGGTCACCGCGGCCCAGTTCGTGGTCGCTGGCACGAGCCGGATGCCGCTGGTTATCGGTGCCGACACCAACTCCCGTGTGATCGATCCCGAGGATGTGAAGACATGGCCGCTTTTCGGTGACGGCGCCGGGGCCGTGATTCTCGAAGCCACCGAGCCAGCCCCGGCTGGCCGTGAGCAGGGGCTGCTCGCGTTCGCGCTCGGGGCCGACGGCCGCGGGGCCGGGCTTTTGGCATGCCCGATGAGCGGCTCGCGGCGACCGGTGTCTGCGGAAGGCCTCGCCCGCCGAGAGCAGTTCATGCAGATGGACGGCCGCGCGGTGTTCAAGTGGGCCATTCGGGTGGCGGAGGAGAGCATCGCGGCGACCGTGGACCGCGCCGGGATTCCACTCGAGCATATCGATCTGTTCGTGCTTCACCAGGCCAACGCCCGGATCATCGACGGCATCCGCACGGCGCTCGAACTGCCGTCGGAGAAGGTGTTCATGAACCTCGACCGATACGGCAATACATCGAGCGGTTCGATCCCGCTGGCGCTCGACGAGGCCTGGCGAACCGGGCGGATCGGCCCCGGCAGCACGGTCGTAGTCTGTGGATTCGGCGGTGGCCTTGCCTGGGGAACGGCATGCTGGCGGCTGTGAGGTCGTCCGCGAGGAGGCCGCCGTTCGACGATCACTTTATGAAAGGTTCTGCTCGATGAGTGACGCTTCAAGCTCCATCAAGACCCTGCCGGCGCGGAAGGACGTGCGAGCCGGAGATACGTGGGATCTCGCGAGCCTCTTTCGCTCGGACCGTGAGTGGAACGACGCGCTCGAGACCTGGGAGGAGCGTATTCCGCAGTTTGTGCCGTATGCCGGGACCCTTGGAACGGCGCCCGAACGGCTCGCCGAATGCCTCGTACACGACCTGGCTTTCGATCGCGAGGGGGATCGGCTCGGGACGTATGCCCAGCTGCGTGCCAGCGAGGATACGGCGGCGGCCGATGCCCAGCGGATGGTCGGTCGCTTCCAGCATGTGGCTACGCGGGCCGGTGAGGCAGCGAGCTTCATTCGGCCCGAGATCATGGCCATTGCTCCGGAACGACTCGCCGCCTGGATGGAGCTTCCAGTACTCGCTCCCTACCAGCTCATGCTCGAGCGGCTCGTGCGGACGCGGCCGCACGTGCTCTCGGAGCCCGAGGAGAAACTCCTCGCGATGCAGGGCACGTTTGCGGGCACCGCCGGGATGGTGTTCCGACAGCTCACCGACGCCGACATGAAGTTTGGATTCGTGACGACCGGCAAGGGCGATCAGATCGAGCTCTCGAATGCCACCTTCACGACACTGCTCCACGACACCGCTCCGGAGGTTCGGAAAACCGCGTTCCACCAGTTCTACGCCCAGTACGAGGGCCATGCGAACACGCTGGCGGCGGCACTCTCGGGCTCCGTGGAGCGGGATATCTACGCCGCGAGGGTGCGTGGCTACCCGAGCGCCGTCGAAGCGGCACTGTTCCAAGACCATGTGCCAATGGCCGTCTACGATCAGCTCATCGCGGCAGTGCGGGCCCACCTTCCGGCCGTTCACCGGTACTACCGGCTCCGGCAGCGGGCTCTCGGCCTCTCGGAGATCCACCACTACGATTGCTATGTACCGCTCGTCCCCGAACTCGAACGACGGCACACCTGGGACGAGGCCGTCGATGTGATCGTGACGGCGCTTGAGCCCCTCGGAGCCGAGTATTGCACTCGCATGGAGCGCGGACTCCGCGGCCGCTGGTGCGACCGCTACCCCAACGCCGGCAAGCGGTCGGGGGCGTTCAGCTCCGGCACCTACGACTCTGATCCGTACATCCTCATGAATTTTCAAGAGGACGCGATCGAGCACGTCTTTACCCTGGCCCATGAGGCGGGGCACTCGATGCACACCCGATCCTCCGCCGAGGCCCAGCCGGTTCAATACGCCAGCTACACCATCTTCGTGGCGGAAGTGGCAAGCACGTTGAACGAACAACTCCTCACGCGGCTCCTGCTCCAGCGGGCTGAAACCAAGCAGGAGCGAGCGGCGATCATCGCTCGGGAGATCGACTCAATCCGGGCCACGATCGTCCGGCAGACGATGTTCGCCGAGTTTGAGCGACGGAGCCACGCCTGCGCTGAAAAGGGCGAGCCCCTCACGCTCGAGCGATTCCGATTCATGTACCGGGAGTTGCTCGATGCCTACTTTGGCGGCGACTTTGCGATCGACAAAACCCTCGAGCTCGAGTGCCTCCGGATCCCGCATTTCTACTCGGCGTTCTATGTATACAAATATGCCACCGGTCTGGCGGCGGCGATCACGCTGGCGAAGCGAGTGGCGGAGAACGAGCCCGGAGCCCTCGCCGCCTACCACAGCTTTCTGAAGGGTGGCTCTTCGAAGTGGCCGCTCGACCTCTTGCGAGACGCCGGCGTCGATCTCGAAAGCCCGGAGCCCGTCGCGACCGCCCTCACCCGCTTCGGCGAGCTCGTCGATGAATTAGAAGGCTTGTTGTAAGTCTGCACGGCCATCCATGGCCCGTGCAGACTTTGCGAGCCTCCGCTCGCCAGTCGCACCTCCGGGCTCCCGTGCTCGTGCGCTGTGTGGCGTGGGACGCCCAATCAGACGAATGTGGTGTGGCGTCGCTCTTGCCCGCCGGCGAACGAATGCGGTCGGCTTCGAATACTCTTGCACAGGAGCCGGTTGGTTTCGAAAAAACGTCAGGCTGTCGTGCGGGCGAGTTCGACGAGTGACCTCACCATGACCCCGGTGCCGCCGCCGTCGGTCCACGGGCGGGGCTTCTCGGCGAAAGCCGGCCCGGCGATATCGACATGGGTCCAGGGCGTATCGCCGACGAACCGCTCTAAAAATTTGGCTGCGGTGATGGCACCTCCCCATCGGCCCTCTCCCACGTTCTTGATGTCGGCCACGTCGCTCTTGATCTGCTCGCCGAAGTCGGCATCCATTGGCAGTTGCCAGACCGGCTCGCCGACCGTGCGGGCCGCGGTAGCGAGGGCGTTACAGCAGTCCTGGTGGTTCGTGAAGAGTCCCGCGAAATCGTAGCCAAGAGCGACCATGCACGCACCGGTGAGGGTGGCCAGGTCGATCATCTGTCGTGGTTGAAGGCCACGAACAACGTCGAGGACGTCGGCCAGAACAACGCGTCCTTCGGCGTCCGTATTGTGGATCTCGATCGTGATGCCGCTGCGAGCAGTGATAACGTCACCAAGCTTGTAGGCAGCCGGGCCCATCATGTTTTCGACGAGTCCGATGCCTACGACGACATCCACGGGCAGCTTGAGCGCTGCAATCGTGGCGATGGCTCCGAGCACACTTGCCGCCCCCGCCATGTCCATCTTCATGCCCATCATCGATTCCGATGGCTTGAGCGACAGGCCACCGGAATCGAAGGTGACTCCCTTGCCGACGAGGGCCAGGTCGGGATGGTCGCCGCTGGCCTGCGGCCGGCCCCGATAGCGCAGGAGTACGAGGCGTGGCTGCCGGGCGCTGCCCCGCGCCACGGCGAGGAGCGCCTCGCACCGTTCACGCCGGAGATGGTGCTCGTCCCAGATTTCGATCTCGAGGCCAGTGCGGCCGGCAATGGCTGCTGCCTCCTCGGCAAATGACTCTGGATAGATGTGATCGGGAGAGCCATTCACGAGCCGCCGGGCGAGGTTGACGCCGTCGCCGATCATCGCCCCACGAGCCACAGCCGGAGCGTCAGCACCAACCCACAGGGTCGTGCCAAAGCGGGTGCGCTTGGGTTCGGCGCGGTAGAGGTCTTGCCCCACCATGCCGACCGCTGCTCCGGCCACCGCCTGCTCGATCCAGGGCGTGTCCCATGTGCTTTCGCACAAGAATGCGACGCGGCTCCGCGGTCGCCCGGCGAGGTGGCGTGCCGCTGTAGCGGCGGCACGGTACATAACCCCTGCGTCGACCGCTTCCTGGCGGCCAAGGCCGATCACGAGCACCTGCCCGACCTTCAGCCCCGCCGGCGCCAAAAGCGGAACGCACTCATAGCGGCGACCTGTGAGCTCGCCCGCAGCCACCAGCCGGGCCACGAGACCGCCTGTCGCGGCATCCACGGATGTGGCAACTCCACTGCCAACACCCCCCTCGGTGAGAAACAGCACGATGGCCTCGGCTTGAATCGCCGCTGGAGCGGTGATCGGGCATGCTTCGATCATCCCGGCAGTGCCAGCAGGAAGGAATTCGCGGGTCATGATTCACTCTCCATGGGGGGCGTGAGTTGTACCTGGTCAGTGGCCGTCGGAAACCCTCGTCTCAGCCAGGGCCAGAGGAGGGCCAGTAGAACTGGCAGCACCACGAGGTTGCCCACAAGGCCGCCCAAAAGCGTCAGGCAGGAAATCCAGCCGAAGGCAACCGTCGGCATGAAGCCACTGGTCGTCAGGGCAAGGAATCCGATGGTGAGCGCGAGGGTTGAAAAGATCATCGCGCGGCCGGCCGTTCGGTGGGCGGCGTGGAGTGCCGGGACGATCGTGCTGCCGCCCGAGACCTGGTGGCGAAATGCATTGATGTAGTGAATCGAGCTGTCCACCGACAGGCCCAGGGACACGGCGGCGATCATAGCGGTTCCCATGTTGATCCGAATTCCGGCCCAGCCGAGGAGGCCCAGCACCACGAAGACCGGGAGCCCATTGGGAATGAGCGCGATGCTCCCCAAGAGGAGGCTGCGAAATGCCAGCGACAAGAGGATGAGAATGCCGGCCGCCGCGATCGCAAACGTGAGCCACTGGTCAGCGAGGAGTCGTTCCACCAGCGTGGCCAGGAGCACGAAGAATCCGGTCACCTCCGCGCCGCCGCCCTCCGTCGCGGGAAACTCTTCTGTCGCGATTCGTCGAACGCTCGCAATGATAAGTCGCTTGGCTTCGGTCGGCTGTCGCTCGCGGGCCCGCAGCATCACCCGCAACCAACTGCTTCCATCAACCGGATCTCGCCCCACGAGGGCCCCTGCGAGCTCCGGGTCTTGCTGCCGCATGACCTCGAGCACGGATGCCACCGCGAAGCTGCCGAGGATGGAGGCCTCCAGTTGTTCGAGCGACACTGGTGATGTCGCTTCGATGACGTCGGCCGCACTGATCACCTTCGTGAGGGCAGGCTCACCGTCGACGGTGACCTCGTGCCGTAGCCGCTCTGCGAGCCTCGCCACGCGGCCGAGAACCTTGGCGGTCATGCCGCCTCGCACTGGCACAAGAACATCCAGCACGCCCGCGCCACCGAGCCGCGACTCGACCATGTCATAGGCTGATACCGTGGGGCTGCCGGGGCGGAAGTTGCGGGTGAAATCGGTCTCCACTTCAAGCCGGCTCAGGCCTGCCATGGCCGCAGCCACAGTGACCATGATGCCTGCGAGAATGGGCCGCGGGTGCCGCACGATCCACTGGACGAGCCGCTCGAGACCGATCTCGAGGGCCGACTCCCCCCAGGCCCGCCGCGGATCGGCATCGAATCGACCGACGAGGGCGAGCCATGGAAGGACAAGCGCGACGGCCACAAGCACCATGCCGGCGCCGAGCGCGGTCATGATCCCGAAATCGTGTACTGGCCCCACACGGCTGGCGACGAGCGATCCAAACCCGACGATGTCGGTGGCGATGGCGCCGACCGTTGGCCAGAGCAGGATCGCCAGGCTACGGCGGAGGGCTTCGGCCGGTTCGTGGCCTGCGTCCCGTTGGAGGCGGTAGGCCACGATGAGGTGCGTCACCGTGGCAATGGCCACGACGGTGATCATCGCCGAGAGCATCGTGGAGACCATCGTCAGCTTCAGACCGGCGATCGAGAGCACACCACGGGTTGTCCACAGGGCCGTCAGCACGACGCCCATCGGCACGATGACCCACCGCACGCTGCGAAAGAAGAAGAGCAGCACACCGCCCGTGAGCGCCACGCTCGCCCAGGCGAGAACCGTCCCATCCCACTCGAGCATCGCAAAGCCATCGCGGAGCATCGCTGGCTCACCGGCCACGGTGCCCGATGGATACTCGCGCATGATGGCCCGCATTCTGTCGATCGTGTCTGCTCGCGAAACAGCCTGCTCGCGAGCTGTCGCGAGTGCCGGGGCGGGGGGCTCGAGCGTGCAAGCAACCGCTGCGGTCCGGCGATCTGCTCCAACAACATAACCCTCCATGAGGCTCACGATCCGCCGAGCAGTTGGGTTCGTATCGATGGCGATGATCTGTGTTCCGAGAGGTGTCGATGCGAGGCTCGTCGTGGCGGCGACGCCCGGCAGAGCCCGCAGTCGCGCGGTCAAGACGCCGAGCTGCTCGACGCCTTCGGGCGTGAACAGCGAGGGGTCGTCATAGGCGGCCAGCACGACCTCGCTGCCACCGAACGTGCGGGCCATTCGCGCGTAGGGCGGGATCGCCGGATCGGATCGGTCGAACATCGCATCGATCGAACGCGAAAACTCGAGATGCCGTGCTCGCTCGACGGACAGGCCGATGAGCACGATAGCGAAAAGGGCCAGCGGTGCACGGCGGCGGACGAGCCACGCGGCGATCCGGTCAGCCGCGGTGGTGGGCTGGGGTACGGGCGGTGGCTGGCAAACCTCGGGCACGGCGACGACTCGCTCAAGAGGGAGGACAAAGGCGGGTTGGCGGAGATGCGATGCCGGGGCTACGGAGTTTACCCGGCCACCCAGGATCGTGACCCGCGAAGCCTTGACCGCGATTCGGGAATCCTCCTATTGTTCCGCGGTTTTTCAGCCCGATTGTCCTCCCCGTAGGTTCCGCGAACCTCGACACCCCGCGTGCGCCCTCGCCCTCCACCCATCACCGTGCACCGGTATCTGTCTCGCGGTTCGCCGCTGCGACGATTCGGGATCGCGCTGTTGCTGATGGCCATGCCGTGTGCGGTCAACGGACGCGCGATCGCGGATGAAGCGCCTGCTCAAGTCAAAACGCCTCCGCTCGGCACCCAGGCCGGGGCGCTTGCCGACCTTCCTGCCCGTGGTCTGGCAGCCGCAATCGCAGAGGCTGGCCGCATCGAGGTGCCCGCTGTCGAACCCGCTGAGCCCATCACGATCACATCGACGCAGGCTGCCCGGTGGAGCGAGGGCGATTACGACGTCTGGCATCTCACCGGTGGCGCCACGATCAAGCAGGGCGGCACGCGGGCGAAGGCTCATGAGGCAGTGATTTGGATCGAGCGGTTGCACGACGAGGATGTGGCGGCGGGGCCACGGGTGAGGAGCATGCTCGTCCGCATGGCCGGCGATGTCCGTGTGACGTCTCAGGCAGATGATGACGTGGCCAAGGCCAGTGTCCGCGGCCCGCGCTGGGCGGGGCGATTCTGGCACCTCCGTGATCCCGCGCTCGAGTTTGCCAGCGTCGTGCCATCGGCTGGTCCGCCACCGTTGTATGAGGCGCCGCCGACGACGAGTGCCGGAGACGCGGACGACGAGGCACCGATCCAGCAAGCGCAGTTCAGCGAGTTCGGCGCGCCGGTTGCTCCCTCGGTTGCGGCAGCACCAGCCGGCCGTCGGTTGCGGGCCTTTCCTCGGTCGAGTGTGCCGCTCAATGTGAAGTGGTATCCGAGCCCATCAGGCACCGAATGGATTGCGGTCATCACGTCGGGCGTGAACCTCGTCGTCGATGGCGTCGACCCGGCAGGCCCACTCGACATCTCCACCGACAGGCTCGTCATTTGGACGAAGGGCTCAGCCCAGCCCGACCTCGACGGGGGGGGGCAGTCAGCGGACGTGCCGCTTGAGCTCTACATGGAGGGGAACGTCGTCTTCCGCCAGGGGCAACGGGTGATCGAGGCGGCCAACATGTTTTACGACGTGCCGCGATCGTCCGGTGTCATCACGGGGGCCACGGTGCTTACCCCGGTCGACAACTACGCTGGTGCCGTCAAGATTCGAGCGGACGTGCTGCGGCAGGTCGACCGGAGTCGGTTCGAGGCCCAGCAAAGCGGCATCACCTCGAGTCGGTTAGGTATTCCGACCTGGGAGCTTCGATCCCGCGAGATCGTGTTCACCGACGAACAGGTTCCACTGGCTGATCCCTTCGGCACACCGCTCATCGATCCGACAACGGGTGAGCCGGTCGTCGAGCACCAGCAGTACATCACCAGTCGCGGCAACACGCTTGCCCTCGGGCAGGTGCCGGTGCTTTGGTGGCCGTACTTCGGGACGAATGCCAAGAAGCCGACGTTCTACATCAACAACTTGCAGTTCAAGAACGACCAAATTTTCGGCAACCAGGTCCTCACCAGCTGGGATGCCTTTCAGGTATTTGGCTGGCGCCGACCGCCCGACGGCGTGGATTGGAACCTCAACTTCGACTACCTGAGCCTCCGCGGCCCCGGTGGTGGAACGTCACTCCTCTACAACCGCCCCAGCTTCCTTGGCCTGCAAACGCCCGCCAGCGGCGACCTCGATGCCTGGTTCATCGGCGACGTGGGCCGCGACAACCTCGGCCTCTACCGCCGCGACTTCACCTATCCCGGCTTCCCAGATCGCACGTTCCGTGGCCGATCGTTCTGGCGTCACCGACAGGATCTCGGCGGTACGACAGACAGTTTCTTTGGTGGCTGGCAGCTTCGCGGCACCGCTGGCTGGATGAGCGACATGAACTTCCTCGAGGAGTACTACGAGTCGGAGTGGGAAGAGGGCTACGAGCAACGGACGTGGCTCGATCTTCGGCGGCCTGTCGAGAACCGTCAGCTTCGGCTCCTCACAAGTGTCCGCGTCGACCCCTTCCTCACGCAGACCGAGTGGTGGCCTCGGCTCGATCACTATGTCTTCGGCCAGCCACTGGTGCAGGATTCGGTCAGTTGGTACGCGCACTCGGGGGTGTCCTACGCCCGGCAGGCCCTGCCGCAGGCGCCGACCGCTGGGCAGGGGCTCAGTATCTGGAGCACGCTGCCCTACGAATCGAACGTCATTGGCGAGCGGGTGGCGACCCGCCAGGAGCTCGACCTGCCGTTCCAGGCCGGGGCCGTGAAGGTCGTGCCATACGCACTCGGTGAGCTGGCTCACTGGGGCAATGACCTGACCCAGCAGCCAATCAACCGGGCCTACGGCCAGGTGGGCATTCGTTCGAGCCTGCCGATGTGGACGGCCGACAATTCGGTGGAGAGCCGGCTCTGGAACCTCAACGGTCTGGCCCACAAGGTGGTCTTCGAGGCCGAGGCCTCGTACGCCAACTCGACCCAGAGCATCGATCAGTTTCCGCTCTACGATCAGATCGATGACGATGCGATCAACCAGTACCGCCGCAACATTCCCTATTTTGACTACGGAGTGCCGCCCGGTGGACTGCCTGGTGCGCTCGTATTCGGTCCCGATTTCAAGTACGACCCACGGACCTACGCCGTCCGGCGCGGCCTGGCCAGCTCGGTGACCGGCCCGACGGAGATCGCCAATGATCTCACGGCCATCCGCGTCGGAGCCCACCAGCGCTGGCAGACAAAACGTGGGCCAGTCGGCAACCGCCGAATCATCGACTGGATCACGTTCGATATCGACGGCGAGTTTTTCCCAGTTACCGACCAGAACTTCGGCCAGGTACTGGGCCTCTGGCAGTACGATTTTCGATGGCACGTGGGAGATCGCACATCGATCCTCTCCACGGCCGACGTCGACTTCTTCTCCCGGGGCCAGCAGCTCTACACCGTGGGCGCGTTGCTCAATCGCACCCCGCGCGGGAGCTTCTTCATCGGCTTCAACCAGTTCGGCGGCCCGATCGATGCATCCGTGCTGACCGGCTCGTACACGTACCGCATGAGTCCCAAGTGGGCGAGCTCGTTCGGTGCAGCCGTCGATCTTACTGGCAGCAACATCGGCCAGAATTTCCAGCTCGTGCGGATCGGCGAGTCGTTCCTGATGACGTTGGGCTTCAACGTCGACTACAGCCGCAACAACGTCGGTGTCACGTTTAACCTCGAGCCGCGGTTTCTCTCGCGGACCCAGTTCCGCGGCCTCGGCATCCCGGTGGCCGGCGCCTACGGGCTCGAGTGAGGCCGGCTCGGGGCTGTGTGCCAGAGCCCCCAGGCCGCGAACAGAACCGCGAGCACCGCATAGGCCGCGGTCATCTCGAGCGGTCCACGGCCAGCAGCTTCGAAGGGCAATTCTCCGATGGCCCAAGGCAGGAAGAGCCGGCCATCGGGAAACGGTGAGTGCATGACGCCGAAGAGCGTGAGGCTGGCAGCCACCAAACACCATGCGGCAGCGGCTCGCAGGTTGCGGTCGATAAGCGACGCGACGGTCCCGGCCCAAACCAGGCTCGTCACGATGAAGCCGGCGGCCAGGATTCGCACGGAGAATAGCTCTGCCAACAGAACGCCCTCAGGCTGAGCGCCCGCGGCCAGGAGCTTGTCGGCCTGAATTTTTGCCAGGGCCGCCAGCGCCGGAATGCAGGCCACCGCCACGGCCGGGTAGTGTCGCGCGGGCGTGGCGTGGAAGCTCTGTGCCGTGATCTCGAGGCCGATAAAAACGAGAATCGGGAGAATGGCCGGGCCGGGGATCACCTGATAGAGCCATGCGAAGGTGCCGGTAACCCCGGCCAGCCCGATAAACGCTGCGGTGGCCAGCGTGTAGGCGGCGCGGCCCCCCATGGCCTTGTAGGCCGGATGGCCGATGTAGGGTGTGGTTTGAATGACACCACCGCAGGCACCGGCGATGACGGTGGCGATGGCCTCGACGGCAACGACCCTGCCGGTGTTGTATTCGTCGCCTGACGCTGCGGCGCTCTCGGTGCAATCAATACCCCCGACCACGGTGGCCAGCGCGAAGGGGATGACGATCGGTAGGTAATGGATGGTATCGGGCCAGGCCTCGAGCCATTCGAGTCGCAGGGCTCGCAGCCATTCGGTAGGCCAGAGCGCGGCCACAGGATCGATCGTTGCGTGGGCCATGCCGTCCGGGATGAAGCCTGCCCAGGCGCCGAGGTAATGGATGCCACCGCCGATGAGCAGCGCGGCAAGAGCGCCGGGGATCCGAAGAGGAAAGGAAACTCGTGCCGTGAGGGTCGCGAGAACGATTCCGAGCGACACGAGCCCCACGATGGGCGACGTCAAAATTTCGAGCATCGGGAGGAACGTGATGAGTGCCAGTGCAATCGCAGCGAGGCTCCCGAGGAGACCCGCCCGCGGCACGATCCGCCGGATCCAGCCAGCCATCGGCGCGCAGGCCAGCTTGAAGAAGCCACTGGCGACGATCGAGCACATCCCGATGTGCCAGGCGTGCCGCGCGGCTGCTGCCTCGTCGAGCCCTCCATCGAGGGCCGCGCGGAAGGCAGGCCCAATCACGAAGAAGACCATCCCGAACGTACTCGGCGTATCGAGGCCCAGCGGCATGGCCGTGACGTCAGTTCTGCCGGTCCGCTTCGCCAAGCGGAAGGCCATCCAGGTGAAGAGCAGGTCCCCCACAACCACGCCGACGGCCGTACCCGGCACGAGATGGCCGAGGGCAAACTCCGCGGGATACCCAAATACGGTCGCCAAAAGCGAGACCGTCAGCACGAGCCCCGCGAGGTTGTCGAGCGACAGCCCGAAAAAGGCGTTGATGTCGCCTGGGGCGGCCCAGCGGTAGCGATGGGAGGCGGTCATGGGAGGTCGCTGGAATGTCGGTGGGGAGGAGGTAAATGTCAAACCGCGGTCGCTTCACGTGCCTGGCGTGCCTGATCGAATGCGGCGGTATACTCTGGCCCACTCGGGTTCGCGGGGTTTTCCGCTCCGCCAGCGAACCAACCCGCCGCCAGCCGCGTACCTATTCATGGATTTGTCCGACTCACGCACCGGCGGCCATGGTGACCCTACCCAGGGCGGGGCGGGGGCGTTTGACGGTGTCTCCGACGAGGATCTCCTTGGCCGTTTTCGCGTGGACGGCGATCCGGCGGCGTTCGAGTCGCTCGTTCACCGTTACGAAGTTGAGTTGTTCAACTATCTCCGCCGGTATCTCGGAAGTGCGGAGATGGCGGAAGACGTTTTTCAGGCGACCTTTCTCCAAGTGCACCTCAAGAGCAAGCAGTTTGAGGAAGGAAGGCGGTTTCGCCCGTGGCTCTACACTATTGCCACTCATCAGGCCATCGATGCCCAGCGCCGCAACAAGCGGCACAGGATGATCAGTCTCGATCATCGCGGCTCTGGCGAGGACGATCTCGGCACACTCGTGGAGATGCTGGCTGGCAGCGGCCGCACTGCCGACGAGGAACTTCAGGACGAGGAGGCCCGCGCCTGGGTGCGGTCGGCCGTAGACAGGCTCCCGGAGCAGCTCAAAGCCGCGCTGGTTCTTGTCTATCACCAGGGCATGAAATACCGCGAGGCAGCCGACGTGCTCGGGATTCCCGTTGGCACCGTCAAGAGCCGGTTGCACTCTGCGCTCCTCAAGCTCAACGAGTCGTGGCAGCGAACAGGGCCTCGGGTGGCCGAGACGGATTGAATCCAGGAGCCGTGACCATGAGTCCCTCGAAAGTTGGGCTGACGCCATGAGAGAACAGTTGGTCGGGTATCTCTTGGATGCCCTCGATGACGTGGAACGAAGGGACGTCGAGGCCGCCCTCGCTGACCCGCAGGAAGGCGAAGGCCTTCGGCGAGATGTGAATCTCTTGAAGTCGGCCGTGGCCCCGCTTCGCCATGACCGCGAGGCCGTGCCGGTGCCTACCGGACTGGCGACACGGACGATCGCATTTGTCCATGCCCATGCGACCGTCGAGACAGTCCCGTTCCCGCAACCGATGACGCCGGTGCGGGAGGCCGCCGCGCCGTCGGGCAGGTCTCGACTCGATCGCATGCTGCTTGCGGCCTCCGCCCTAGCGGCCTCGATCCTGGTGCTGCCACTTGTCTACGACGCCGTCTCCGACTCGAGGGCTCACCGAGTTGAACGAAACCTCCAACGCGTCGCCGAGGCGATTCACGGGTATGGCGAGAGTCATGGGATTCTCCCGACGCCTCCCGATGGCGGCCCCCTCTCACGGGCTGGTCTCTATGCACCGACGCTCGTGTCGGAGCGCCGGCTTCTCGCTGACGACGGGTCACTCTTGGTGCCCGATTCCAAACTTGCTCGCAGCGGGTCGTTCCGCGTGCCGACTCGGGAGGAGCTTGAAGCTGCGGTGGGAACGCCCCGCTTTGATGACATGGTGCGACGAATGGGCGGCGACTTCGGCTACACCCTCGGTCATCGGAATTCGGAAGGCCGACTTCAGCCCAACCGCGACCTGCGGCGAGCGACCCATCCGATGCTTGCTGACGCACCGGCTCCCTGTTGCGAGAAGAGCGAAAACCATCCCGATGGCTTCCACTACATCCTCTTCGAGGACGGCCACTTCGAGCGGCGGCGTGCCGACGCCCTCCACCAAGGCGATGACCATCTCTTCCGCAACCATCGCGGTGTGGTGGCTGCGGGCGTTGATCCCGACGATGCCGTGATCGGAAGCTCGCACCACCAGCCCTGAGAGGGGCGGCAGTGCCTCAGGCTGGCCCGAGCAACCGCTTCGCTGCATCGGCCACGGCGGCAGCGGTGATCCCGAAATGCTCGTAGAGTTTGCCAGCGGGCCCGGATGCTCCGAAGGAATTCATGCCTACGAAAACCCCGCGATCCCCGAGCCACTTCTCCCACCCGAATCCGCCCGCCGCCTCACAGGCGACCCTCGCCGTGACAGCCCGCGGCAACACGCTCTCACGGTAAGCCTCGTCTTGCTCGGCAAAGAGATCCCACGAAGGCAGGCTGACGACGCGGGCCCGAATCCCGTCCGCAGCCAGCACGACTGCCGCATCGAGGCAGAGCGTGATTTCACTGCCCGTACCGATCAGAATGCAGTCGGGTTTCCCACCGGCGGCATCGTGAAGCACATAGCCACCCTGCGCGACACCGGAGGCAGCGCCAAGCCGCGTGCGGTCAAGCGTCGGGAGGTTCTGTCGCGAGAGCACGATCACCGCTGGCCTGTCGGGCCGTTGCATCACGATTCGGTAGGTCTCGGCCACCTCGTTGGCATCGGCGGGACGGAACACGGAAAGCCCCGGCACCGCCCGTGCACTGGCAAGCTGCTCGATCGGCTGGTGCGTGGGGCCGTCTTCGCCGAGGCCGATCGAGTCGTGGGTGAGCACATAAATCACACCGAGCTCGCCCAAGGCCGAAAGCCGAAGGGCAGGCTTGAGGTAATCGAAGAATACGAAAAACGTGGCGCAGTACGGCCGCAGGCCCGACAGCGCCATCCCGTTGCAGGCCGCGGCCATGCCATGCTCGCGAATGCCGAAGTGCATGTTTCGGGCGGCGTAGTCATGCCGGCCGAAGCTGCCCGCATCCTTGACGAGTGTCATCGTCGAAGGCGCGAGGTCGGCCGAGCCCCCGAGAAACCACGGCACCGCCTTGCTGATCGCCTCGATCACTTTGCCCGACGAGACGCGGCTGGCGAGCCCCTTGGCGTCAGTCGGGAACGTGGGAATGGCCGCATTCAAACCAGCCGGCAGCTTCCCGCCAAGAAAATCGCCCAGCTCCGTCGCCGCCGCTGCATCGGCTTTCCGATAGCTCTCGAGCGAACCCTCCCAGGCCTTTCGGGCCAGGTCACCACGACGGCCGAGCGTCGCGGTGATCCGCGCCGGCACCTCCGGCGGAACGAGAAAATTCGCATCGACTGGCCAGCCGTAGGACTCCTTCGCGCCCTTGATCTCGTCGGGGCCCAGCGGCGCACCGTGCGAGGAGTGCGAACCAGCCTTCGTGGGCGCGCCGTAGCCGATGATACTCTTGACGATGACGAGCGTGGGCTTCTTTGATTCAGCCTTAAATGCCTCCAGCGCTCGCCGCAGAGCCGCCACATCATTGGCATCGGCGACCCGCTCGACCCGCCAGCCAAGCCCCTCAAAACGCTTCCCTACATCCTCACTAAACGCGAGATCCGTCTCGCCCTCGATCGTGATGCAATTGTCATCGTAGATCCAGCAAAGGTTGTCCAGGCCCAGATGGCCTGCCAAGGACGCGGCCTCGGACGTCACGCCTTCCATGAGGTCGCCGTCGCTGCACAACACGTACGTGTCGAAATCGAAGAGGACATGGCCGGGGCGGTTGTAGTGAGCCGCGAGCCACTTTGAGGCCATCGCCATGCCGACGGAGTTGCCACAGCCCTGGCCGAGCGGGCCGGTCGTCGTTTCGAGCGCTGCGACGAGGTGGTGCTCAGGGTGCCCGGCGCACACGCTATCGAGTTGGCGGAATCGCTTGATGCTCTCGAGCGAGATCGCCAGGTCGTCGTGATCCGGCTCGCCGGGCCGCCCCTTGCGGACGCCCGCCAGGTGCAAGAGCGAGTAAATGAGCATCGAGGCGTGACCACACGAAAGCACAAACCGGTCGCGGTTGGGCCAGAGAGGATCGACCGGGTCGTACCTGAGAAAATCTTTCCAGACGGTGTATGCCACCGGGGCGAGCGCCATGGGAGTGCCGGGATGGCCGCTCTTGGCAGCCTCGACGGCATCCATCGAGAGGGTGCGGATCGTGTCGATGGCGAGGCGGTCGATGTCGGTGGCGGGCATGCTTACTCCTTCGGGACGTGTGAACCGCGGCGAGTGTAGTGGACGGCTCCAGGCCTCCTCAATCCGCCCCGCGTATCACCACGTGAAAGTCGCATGGAGGGCTCGGGTTTGCCCGTGCCATGTCGCCGGACGTTCGCTACGGGCATCTCCAGTCGCGCCGGCGCCACCGTCCCGGCGTCGGCTTCGGCTTGCGGTCGCCGTGCGAAGCCCGGCTCCCATGGGTCAGCCCTCCGCTCACTCCATGCGGCCATCCCCGCAAGCCCGGCTCTATGGCTCGGGGCAACTGGTTGGCCGCGGCGCAGGCCATCCATGGCCCTGCTTCGCTTGCCGGTCCTCCGACCGGAAGCAACTCGGCCGTCCGGGCCTCGCCCAATAAAAGCCCCTCACGACGAGTGAGGGGGCTGCGGATTGAATGCCGTCCCACTTCCCAGCAACGCCCGCGAATCAATCCGGCTCCCATCAAGGCGTCATGGAGGGCGTCGTCTTCATGTATTCCTTGTACTCCGCGTCGAGCTCGGGGTAGGAGCGGCGACAGAGGCGGGCGAGGGTGTTGGGGTCGGCGGTGCCGGAATAGACGCGGGCGAGATACTCCACGAAAGACTCGCGGTATCGGCCATTGCTTGCATTCATGAAGAAGTCGGCGAGGCCGCCGCACTGATCGTAGAGATTTGCGATTCCGTCGGCCGCTTGAAAATCCTCGCGACCAAGTGCCGTGAGGCCGGCGAGCGGCATGAAGAAGGTGTCGTTCGTGAGGAGTGCCCGCGCGGCTGGCCCGCGGCCGGCGCTGCGGCCACCGATGGCCCAGCCAAACGGCGTCTCCTCGATCGACTCGGCGTAAAGTGCGGCCGCCTCGACGGCCCAGAAGCCGCAGCGGCCACCGGGATCGGCCTTCAGCTTCACGAAGTCGGGACGTGATTCGGCGAAGAGCTGGTGAAAGCCCTCGTGCCACACGGTGGTGTTCGGTGGCGTGGCAGGATCCGCAAAGAACCAGATCGTGGCCGTGGGCTGCCAGTAGAGGCCGTCGGCAACGGTGATGTCAGGCTCGAGGCTCAAGAGCTCGGCCAGGAACTGCCTGCGGCTGCCGCAGAGGATCGCGGAGTGCGGCGTCTGCGGCGTGATGCGGCCGCGTCCCGCCAGCCGTTTCTCGAGGTGGGCTGGCTCTGCGGTAAATGCTCCGAAAACCTGGAGCCATACGAGCCGTGCCGCTTCGAGGCTCGACGCGACTTCTCCAGTGGCCTTCGGCGGAGCCGTCGAGACGATCTCCCAGTGATCGGCGTTGAACTGCCTGCCATGTTTTATGTCGCGAAGATTCGCATCGTCATCCGCAGCCGGGATCCAGCGGCCACGGAGATACCGCTCGCCTGCGAGATAGCGATTGAGCTTATCTTTGGGTATCCAGCCAAAGTCTGGGTCAAACTCCTCGTTCTTTTCTTGCCGACGAGCCACCTCCGGCCACTCCCATCGGTCGCCACGGCGCACCTGGCCGACGGCGGCGCGGGCTTGCTCAAGCGAGGGGTCTTCGCGGAGCGTGAGAAAGAGCAGCCGGACTGCTTCGCACGAGGCCTGGGCCACGGGCGGCTGAACGCGGTCGGGCTGGGCCAGTTCCGTCCGCGTCGGCTTGTGGGCGTGGGCCCGCGAGGCAAAGAGCGAGTGTTCGTAGGTCCCAGCGGCGCGGGCCTGCCGTGCCGCCACAAAATCGTTCCAGATCGCGCGCTCGGTGTCGGTATCGACGAAGGCCGGCGTCTCGAGACCGGCGGGAATCTCGAATGCTAACTGCCGCCCCTCAGCCGGTGGCAGCTTCCAGGCCGTGATGATCGCGGCGAGATCGTCAAGCTTCTCGATCGTGCAGCGGCGGAGGAGATCGGTCTCCGCCGCTGCATATTCTTCATCGAGCTTTGCAAGCGACTTCGCAGGCTCACCCCGCGGAGCTGCGGCGGCGCTCACCGTGAACACCACGGCGACGCTGACCAGCAGCGCCACCCAGCCAAGCCGCGTCGTCGATTGCGTCGTTCTTGTCATGACTCAGCAAAGGCTGCATCGAACTGGACGTTACTCGGCGCGAAGTCGAGGTTCTTGACGAATCTCGCAGCCTCGGCGGCTCCGTGTTCACGATCCATGCCACAGTCTTCCCATTCGACAGAGAGCGGCCCTTCGTAGCCGGCCTGATTGAGAGCCCGGATGATCTCCTCAAAATCGACGCCACCGCGGCCGGGGGAGCGGAAATCCCAGCCCCGTCGCGGATCACCAAAATTCAAATGGCTGCCGAGGATGCTGGTGCGGCCGTTGAGCGTCACGATCGCATCCTTGATATGGACGTGATAGATCCGGTCGGAGAAGGTGCGAATAAACTCGACCGAGTTGACGCCCTGCCAGTGGAGGTGGCTCGGGTCGAAGTTGAAGCCAAACTCTTCACGACGGCCGAGGGCACGCAGCGCCCGCTCCGCCGTAACGATGTCGAAGGCGATCTCGGTGGGATGCACCTCGAGCGCGAAACGCACGCCGCACTCGGCAAAGACATCGAGAATCGGATGCCACCGGTCGGCAAACTCGGCGAACCCGGCCTCGATCATCGACTCGGGAACCGGCGGAAACGAGTAGAGGTAGGGCCAGATTGACGAGCCAGTAAATCCGTTGACGACCGACACGCCGAGCTTCTGGGCAGCCCTGGCCGTGTTCTTCATTTCTTCCGCAGCACGGGCGTTGACTCCATCGGGGTCACCGTCGCCCCACACGTGCGGTGGAAGGATCGCCTTATGCCGCTCGTCGATACGGTCGCAGACAGCCTGGCCAACGAGGTGGCTCGAAATGGCGTAGCAAGAAAGGTCGTGCCGTTCGAGCTGATCCCGCTTGGCGGCGCAGTAGCCGCTCTCCGCCATCGCCCTTGCAACATCAAAATGATCGCCCCAACAGGCGAGCTCGAGCCCCTGGTAGCCAAACTCACGGGCCTTGCGGGTGAGATCGTCCAGCGGCATGTCGGCCCACTGGCCGGTGAAAAGTGTGACGGGACGGGGCATGAGAGTGAAAACTCCTGATCGGATGGACGCGGCCGGGACCCCCCCGAATCGCGAGCCTAAGTTTGCCAGATTTATGGCCCACTTGGAACCGGCCAAAGCTTCCCAGCTTGCCTTCGTTTCCTCCCTTCCACGCCGCGAAATTGGGTCGGGGAAACGGGCGAAGTGGGGGGCAGCAACTGCCGATAGTCCCACCATGCTCTACAGCCTCGCCGCCAACATCGCCCTTGCCCATTACCCGAAGACCGCGGGGTCTGCGATCTCGGAATGGTTCCGGCGAAGTTTTGCCGACGCCCGGTATTTGCGGCCGGGCCATCCCCATGTGAACGTGCGGCGGAGCCTAGCATGGCTCTCGGGTGGCCGGAGTCTGCCCACGATCGATCGCCTGCGGTATGTCGCGAGGCTGTCGAACTGGCGGCTTCCGATCGAGCCAGAGGCATCGCTTCCCACTCGCATCCGCATCCTCGGCGTCGTGCGCGACCCGCTCGACATGCTTGCCTCGCTTTTCGGATACTGGCGTCGGGGCGAAACGAATCCGGATCCGCGTAACACGCTTGTGACGGCAGCCTGGGAAGGACGCTTCGAAGACTTCGTGGGGCTGGCCATCGGTGGACGGCTGCCGACCTACGAGAAATTCTTCGATGCCGGCGGCCCGGCGTGGCCCAACACGAGGCTCCTCCATTTCGGCGACGTCGAGGACGGCCTTGCGCGAGCCTGCCGCGAGTTCGGCCTCGACATCCCGGTCCTCCTTCCACGCAAGAACTGCGAAATGCGCTCTTCAATCCGGACGGCTGCCGCCATCCGTCTCTCGGCCCCGCTCACCGCCGCCGTTCGTCGCCACTACACGTGGTACCACGACACCTTCGGCCACGCCGACCATCCCGCCAGCCGCCGCCGCCCGCGCAGTCGCGCCGCCGCTGCTGCGTAGAGAAGCGATGCGAAGCGTCGCGTTGCGTGGCTCGGGGTTGCCCGTGCCACCGCCCGACGCTACCCCATGCGCGTGCGGACGGTCTCGAAGGCGGCGATGGCTTGTTCGAGGTCGGCGCGGGAGTGAGCGGCTGAGACTTGTGTGCGGATCCGGGCTTTGCCCTGCGGGACGACCGGATAGGAGAACCCGATGACGTAGACGCCTTCACCAAGCATGAGGTCGGCCATGCGGGTTGCCACCGCCGCATCGCCGAGCATCACGGGCACGATCGGGTGCTCGCCTGGCAGAATCGAGAACCCGCGACGGGTCATCTCCTCGCGGAAGAAAAGAGTGTTGGCCTCGAGCGTGTCGCGTAGCGTGGTCGATGCTTCGAGGAGGTCGAGAGCTTGGACGGCTCCGGCGGCGATCGGTGGCGCGACGGTGTTCGAGAAGAGGTAGGTGCGGGATCGCTGCCGCAGCCAGTCGATGAGCTCCCTCCGGCCTGATGTGTAGCCGCCGCTGGCGCCTCCGAGGGCCTTTCCGAGCGTGCCGGTGAGGATGTCGATGCGGTCCATCACCCCAAAATGCTCGGGAGTGCCGCGACCATGCGGCCCAATAAAGCCGACGGCATGGGAGTCGTCCACCATCACGAGGGCGCCAAACTCATCGGCCAGCTCGCAGATGCCGGGCAGGTTCGCGAGGTGGCCATCCATCGAGAAGACGCCGTCGGTGGCGATGAGTCGGTAGCGGGCATCCTTCGCCTCGGCGAGCTTGGCCCGCAGGTCGGCCATGTCGTTCGTTTTGTACCGCAGCCGCTTCGCCTTACAGAGCCGGATGCCGTCGATGATGCTCGCGTGGTTGAGCTCGTCGGAAATGATCGCGTCTTCAGCGCCGAGAATCGTCTCGAAGAGACCTCCGTTGGCGTCCCAGCAGGAGTTGTAGAGGATCGTGTCCTCCATGCCGACAAACCGACTGAGGCGGGCTTCGAGATCCTTGTGAAGCTGCTGCGTGCCACAGATGAAGCGCACGCTTGCGAGGCCGTAGCCCCAGGTGTCGAGGGCTTCGCGAGCGGCGGCCACCACGTCGGGGTGGTCGGCCAACCCCAGATAATTGTTGGCGCACATGTTGAGGACGGTTCGGCCGCCGACCTCAATCCTCGCTCGCTGCGGCCCTTGGAGCACGCGCTCGGTCTTGTAGGTACCCGCAGATCGCATGGCCGCCGACTGCTCGGCGAGTGACTCCCAGATGGCGCCGTGGCTCATGCGTCCCTCCACGACAGGATCACCTTGCCGCTCTCGCCACTCTTCATCGCTGCGAAGCCCTTCTCAAACTCACTGCAATGGAATCGGTGGGTGATCACCGGCGCGATAGCCAGGCCGCTTTGGATCATGACGGTCATCTTGTACCAGGTCTCGTACATCTCGCGGCCGTAGATGCCCTTGAGGGTGAGCATGTTGAAGACCACGGTATTCCAGTCGATGGCGATCGGCTCGGATGGAATGCCGAGCATGGCGACCTTGCCGCCGTGGCACATGGCTTCGAGCATCTGCCGGAGCGCTGCCGGCGAGCCCGACATCTCGAGCCCGACGTCAAAACCTTCCTTCATGTCCAATTCGGCCATGGCCTGCCGGAGATCCTCGGAACGGATATCGAGGGCCACGGTGGCCCCCATGCGCTTCGCGAGGGCCAATCGATAGGGGTTCACGTCGGTGATGACGACGTGCCGTGCCCCGGCGTGTTTCGCAACGGCTACGGCCATGATGCCGATCGGGCCGGCCGGCATTGGCAGCTCGCCGGACGATGCCTGTCCTTTTTGCCTGCGCCGTTGGAAGGATCGGGATTCGCTCCTGGCCTTCTACGACTTCCCAGCCGAGCACTGGGGCCACCTACGCACCACGAACCCAATCGAAAGCACCTTCGCGACGATCCGACTCACGTCTCGACGCACGAAGGGAAGCGGCTCGAGGAAGGCCAGCCTGATGATGATGTTCAAGCTCGCTCAGTCAGCCAGCAGGCGCTGGCGACGACTCAACGCCCATCACCAGATCGTTCTTGTTCTCGAAGGAAGAATCTTCACCGACGGAGTCCTGCAGAACGCCCCCTGATTCAGAACCCTCGAACACAACTCCTGACAATAACTCTCGTTCTATTCCGCGATTTCTCATGATTTGGCAAATAATGTTCCACCCGTCGTTCATGGCCCCTTGACGGACATGCGGAGCCATTGCTTCTTCAACTATTCAAATGTCAATAGAAGCTCTTATGGTACAATTGTTCTCGGGGCGACGCCTACTCAAAGAATCCGCCCCATCCGTACTTCTGCCAGTGATCGGTAGCAGGGTGTTGGATCCGCAACTGTGGCTTCAGTCGAGCCAACCGTCGCACTACGGCTAGCGTGGCTTGGTTCTTGTCATGCAGTTGAACTTTGCGGAGCTTTGGCATCGTTCCGAGGGCATCGACGGCTGCGTCGTCGAGCTGGGGACAGAATCGAAGGTCCATCCACTCGATTGACTGCGACACTGCAAGGGCCTGTATGCCAGCGGATGTCACATCAGGGCCGCCAGCTTTTACGTGCGTGATACGGCCAGACTGTCCGATCATGCGCCAGCCGGCCTCCGTCACTGCCGTGTCCGTCAAGCCAAGCCTCGTCAGGTGTGGTGACTGAACAAGAGCCTGGACATCGTCATTCGTAATGGACACTCGGAACGCATGAAAACGCCGCAATTCTTTGAGCTTCACGACTTCGGTGGCTGCCCCTGCCTCCCAGTTCCGGATCTCGGCGAGGGCCAGCAAATGCAGCTCCGGAAGGACGGCCAGCTCGCCAAGCGTGCGACCAGAGAGCGAACCATCCCGCAAAGTAAGGGTCGTGAGTCTCACGAAGCCGCGTAGCCGAGGCACCAAGTCGTCGCTTACCTGTGGTCCTCCGAGCATTAACGTCTTCAGAAATACGAGCTTGCAGATGGCGTCGATGTCTTCCTTGCGCTGGATCGATTTTCCAGTCGCTAGCAAGCTGTCAAACTTGCCCAAGTCGTGGAGAATCTGCGGAAGGGCCGCTCCGTGATCCTCCGACAGCCTCACTTCCTCGAGCGCCAAGTATCCATCGACGGCCCTCGCCTCGTCTTCGGAGAATCTGACTGCGTCTTGGTCTTGCCTCTCCGTCTTCGCAAGCAACGTGAGCACCTCGTCTGTCGGCTTTCGCGTCGGTTTGGGCGATTCTTCGGCCATGGAACGAGGCTCCAGGAGGTAAACCATCAACAAGGTCGTCAGAACAGAAAACCAAACTCGGATGGCCGTACGTCCGCAGAATCGAGGAGTCATGGCAGCCTTTCTGTCACCTGTGTTGGCTGACAATGAAAGTCACTACAAGAAAAGGCTAGTCCCGATGTCATTGAAAGGTGCTCTGGTACATGTTCGGCAAGTTGGCATTCCACTCGTCCACGAGTGATTCAAAGAGATCCGTATTGCCATAAGTGGCGAGGCTGATACCGAGTTGCGTCATCCCGTCGTCGCCAAATCGATTGCGATACCACTCCATGAGCTTCTCGCCGAAGGTATGCCGCTCATTCTCCGTGTCTAGGTGGCCCATTTGAATCATCTCATTGAGGATTTGTTCCTCGGCGGCCCAGGTTTCCGAGCTTATGTTTGTAACGAGAACTCCTACGGCGCCAGCGTGAGGAGCAATGCGAGCGATCCGACCTCCAACCCTCCGTAGAAACATGGCCGTAGCCTCGACGCGGCCATTCTTCACAACCGCGTAGACGCCGTCGATCAACTTGTATCGAAACGGCGAGTTAACAACAGCGACGGGATAGGCTGACAGTGCCTCGCGAATAGCGAGCTTTTCTTTCGTCAGTGTGCCGGAAACGGACGTTCGGACTTCGAAAATCAGGACCGACTGCCGGTCCACGCGTTGCCCCACCGTTGGCTCATAGCCATCTTTGAGAAACACAAAATCGAGTTGGGCTGATCCCAACTGATTCGGTTGACGGTCGAGCACGATGCCCGCGGCATCGACTTGAATATTCGGTCGAACCTGACGGGCCATCGCTCGTCTGGCTTCGGGCAGCGATTCGTCGTTAGCAATTGCGAGTCGTCTCTCATTTATTCTCGCCTCGAACTCACTTCCGAGTGCGCCCGGGTTGTTTACCTCGTATGTGCGTCCTAAGTTGTGCTCTGCATTTTCAGGGTCAAATGACTCCATCCCCGGCGCTACTTCCTTCGCAATCTCCTCAACAAACTTCCTGACCACCTCGATCGCTTCCGGCGTGATAAGCCCTACAGATGTGTTGCCGTTGTAGCGAATCTCCACGGAAGACCCGGACACGTTTATCACGGTCGCGTCACCGATGACATCCGAAGGCCGCAGGGGCCCACCGAGTAGCCCGTCTACGGGCTCATCACCCTCGATCAACGAAATGTCTTCTTCTGGCGCCGCGATGAATGACCCTGGCGTCGAATAGCGAGCGGTGCCGGCCGGTGTCAGCGGAATAGGGGTGCCTGCGACATATACGGTATGGATTGTTTGAGACGAGCGCGGGTCATAGACATTGATCGTGTACGACTGAGTGAGCTCAGGAACAAGGCCGGAAAGGCCACCGTCGGGATTCGGCATTCGCGTAGCCGTGAGTCCGAACGTCGGGAATGGGGCGGTGCCATCACGGTTGTCGGCCATGATTTCGATTCGGGCCGTGGTGACGCGAACCGAGTCTTCGAGCGCGAAGTTCGCGTTCTGGCCACCAAACTTTGGCGTGAGGCGGAACGTGATCTCCTGCTCCGCGACCTTTGTGCTTTCGCGAATCGCTTCGAGGAAGAGGACGTTGTCGCCTGGCATCAAACCGAGCTCCGCCAGCGTGTATGGGCGCTGGGTTGCCGTGGTCGGTGCGACGAAGTCGCCCTGATCTTGGACGGAGGCTCGGTTTCGTGAAATGAACGCGTCTTGCTTCCAAATCCGAAGATGCCCGTCCGTCGGCCGCTCCCATGCGTCGTAATGCGGGGCCATGACCTCGGCAGAAGGAGTGGATGCCGAGTAAATGATTTCGAGCGTTGCGGCCGGTGAGTAGAGCCACGCGGGGATGCGGAGAAGCATCGGCGAGAATGATGCGTTGTCGGACGTATCGTCGTCCTCGATGTCAGAACCAATTCCGTCGAAGCCGTCGGCCCAGTTTACAATGCCGTCACCGTCATTGTCCGAGTCTTGCACTTGGAGGTAGAGACCGGGTGTCGCATCAACATCGGCGATGTCCTCCACGGCCTCTTCAATAGCATCGCCGGTCAGGCCGTCCTTGTTGTCGCTATCGACATCGAGGTCGATCGCTGCTGCCGTGAAACGAACTGAGTCAACATTCGCCGGCCCCGCGGAATCGCCGGTGGCTGTGAGCGTGAAAACGATGTCAGCAGCGGTTTCGCTAGCGGCGATTGCCTCGATAAAGATGCCCCGGGGTGTGCTTTCAGAGGAACCAGGGAGCGCGGTCATCGAAATGGTCGGTGTGTCCTCCGGGGTGTTCTGGAGAAAGTGGATCTCCTGCCCGCCCGTCGCACTGGTCCAAACCTTGACCTTGTCGGCCCCGCTTGTGATGGCCAGGTCGGCGGTCACGCCTGCCTT
>ENA-ORBV01003220-ORBV01003220.1-microbial-mat-metagenome-genome-assembly--contig:-NODE-3220-length-33084-cov-9.429515_pt1 | contig 33084 bp, 28 predicted proteins | sample MGYA00237777_ERZ505514 | MGnify/ENA primary metagenome ERZ505514 (study PRJEB26160, sample SAMN06269048) | microbial mat metagenome | isolation source: Oligotrophic lake microbial mat | place... | reverse complement strand
GGCACTCAGCACTCAGCACTTTGCCCGGCACTCAGCACTTTGCCCGGTACTTGGCCCGGCACTCAGCACTCAGCACTTTGCCCGGCACTCAGCACTTTGCCCGGTACTTGGCCCGGCACTCAGCACTCAGCACTCAGCACTCAGCACTTTGCCCTACGACGGAAGGAGCCGCCCGATGAGCACTACCGTCCCGCCCGAGACGGCGCAGGCCATCGTTTACCCGGATAGCGACGGTAAGCCAATGGCCGACAACACCTTGCAGTTCCGCTGGATTGTGACCATCCAGGGCGGTTTCGACGCGCTCTACCGCGACAACCCAAATGTCTTTGTGGCGGGCGACCTGCTCTGGTACCCGGTGGAGGGCGAGCCGAAGATCCGCCTGGCCCCCGACACGCTGATCGCGTTCGGGCGACCCAAGGGCTACCGGGGCTCGTACATCCAGCATCGCGAGGGCGGGATCGCGCCCCAGGTGGTGTTTGAGGTGCTCTCGCCCGGCAACACAGCCACCGAGATGTCGCGCAAGCTCGCCTTCTACCAGCGCTATGGCGTGGAGGAGTATTACCTCTACGATCCCGACAACGGCAGGTTCGACGGCTGGCTGCGCGCCGGCAGCTGGCTGGAGCAGATCGACGACATGGAGGCGTGGATCAGCCCACGCACCGGGGTTACGTTTCTGCTCAAGGGCCTCGATCTCGTGCTGATCGGCCCCGATGGCAAGCACTTCCGCAGCTACCTCGAGCTGGAGGAGGACCGCACAGCCGCCGAGATCCGCGCCACCCAGGAGCGCCAGGGGCGTGAGGTCGCCGAGGCCGCCCGTGAGGTCGCCGAGGCTGCCCGCGAGACCGCCGAGGCTGCCCGCGAGACCGCCGAGGCTGCCCGCGAGCTCGCCGAGACTCGCGCCACACAGCTCGCCGAGCGCCTGCGCGCGCTTGGTGTGGACCCCGATGCGTAGTGTTACAACGAAGCTTTGTCATGCTGAGCGCGGCGAAGCAGCTCCTCCAAGTGCCCAGAAAGACCCTTCGCTGCGCCTACGGCTCCGCTCAGGGTGACAGATCTGTGGCTGCAATGTGCGCTTTTGCATTTTGCATTTTGCATTTGCCCTAAAGAGGCCCGTCAATGTCGCTGATCTCTCCGCTCGCCCTGCTCGCCGCAGCCATCATCGGCCCCGTGATCGTGGCGATGTATCTGCTCAAGCTGCGCCGCGAGGAGCGCTCGGTCTCCTCGACGTTTCTTTGGCAGCGCATGGTGCGCGACGTAGAGGCCAACGCGCCGTGGCAGAAGCTGCGCCGTAGCCTGCTGCTGCTGCTCCAGCTGCTTCTGATGCTGCTGCTCGTCTTCGCCCTGGCCCGCCCATTCCTGGCCGCCCAGGGCATAAGCGGGCGCAACCTGATCATTATCCTCGACCACTCGGCCAGCATGGGCGGCACCGACGAGCCCCCCACCCGCCTTGACGCCGCGAAGGCCCAGGCCTTCCAGCTGATCGACCAGCTGCCCGACGGTGGCCGCGCCACGATCATCGCCGCCGGTGGACAGATGGAGGTGCCCGCCGCCGCGACCTCGGACCGGCGCGAGCTGCGCAACGCCATCGCGCAGATCCAGCTCTCGAACGGCGGCGGCTCCGACCTCTCCCAGGCGCTCACGCTCGCCTCCGCGCTCGCCGCCCGCGAGGAGCAGAGCGAGGTGGCGATCATCTCCGACGGCAATGTTACCGTGCCAGCCGACCTGCGTGTGCCCGCCCGCGTGAGCTACTTCCCGACCGGGCGCAGCACCGAGAATGTCGCCGTGAGCGCCATCGGGCTGCAGCCCGGCCCCGCCGGCCAGACGCTCTTTGTGCAGGCCACCAACTACGGCCAGCAGCCCGCCGCCCGCCGCCTCGATATCTTCCTCGACGGCGCAGCCTTCAACGCCTACAACCTGGCGCTTGAGCCCGGCCGCGAGCAGAGCATTGTGGCCGAGATTCCCGCCCAGGTGCAGGTGGTGGAGGCCCGCCTCGCCGGCGAGGACCCGCTGCCCGCCGACGACCGCGCCTTCGCCGTGAGCACACTCGGCGATGCGCTGAATGTGCGCCTCGTTACCGGCGGCAACCGCTTTTTGGAGACCGGCCTCGCCCTGCTGCCCGGCATCAAGGTGACGACGGTGCCCACCAGCACCACGACGTTTACCGAGACTGTGGCGCGCGTGCCGGTGACGATCCTCGACGGGGTGGTGCCCGCCACACTGCCGCCCGGCAATCTGCTCTTCATTGGGCCGCTGCGCTCCACCGAGTACTTCTCGGTGACGGGCGAGATCGAGTTTCCTAGCGTGCGCCCCGTCGGCGGCGACGAGCTGATCCTGCGCAATGTGAGCCTGAGCGAGGTGAGCGTGCTGAAGGCGGCGCGGATCGTGCCGGGCAGCTGGGGGCGCGTGGTGGTAGACAGCGACGGCGCCCCGCTGCTGGTGGTGGGCGAGCGCGAGGGCCGCCGCGTGGCGGTGCTGGCCTTTGATCTCCACAACTCCGACCTGCCGCTCCAAGTGGCCTTCCCGCTGCTGCTCTCGAACCTGATGGGCTTTCTGGCCCCTGGCAGCGGCGCCGAGGCGGCCCAGCTGCTGCCGGGGCAGCCACTGGCGCTCCAGGTGGATGCGGCGATCAGCGAGGTGCGCGTGACGCGCCCCGACGGTGTAACACTCAGCTCGCGTGATGGCGCCGTGCCCATCCAGGGCGGCCAGGCGATCTACGCCGACACCGACGCGCTGGGCGTCTACACGGTGGAGGAGTTTACGGGCAATGAGCTGGTTGCGCGCTACCGCTACGCCGTAAACCTGTTCGCGCCCGGCGAGTCGCGCATCGCGGCCCAGCGCGACTTGAACATCCCACAGGCCAGCGGCGCGCAGAGCACCGTCTCGCGGGAGCGCGATGGGCGCCAGGAGATCTGGCGCTGGGTGGCGCTCGCCGCCCTGATCATCCTCGTGCTGGAGTGGCTCGTCTACCAGCGCAACAGCCTGGCCTACCTGCGCGAGCGCTGGGGGCGGGGGCGGGCGCGGTGACACGGTGACACGGTGACACGGTGACACGGTGACACGGTGACAGGGTGAGACGGTGAGACGGTGACACGGTGACACGGTGACACGGTGACACGGTGACAGGCGCTCGCTTGACCGGGTGAGACCTCACGGTGCCGATAGGTGTCACCCGGTCACCCGGTCACCCGGTCACCCGGTCACCCGGTCACCCGGTCACCCGGTCACCCGGTCAGCCCGAGCGCAGCGAGGGCATGTCACCCGGTCATCGTGTCACGCTCTCTCCGTGTATAATGCACGCACCCTGCGAGCGGCGACAACCCAAGACGAGCGAGGAGTGGAGTGTGAGCGTCTATAACCCCATGGACCCTGACTTTGCGTTCACCCTCGGGATCGAGGAGGAGTACCAGATCATCGACCCGGAGACGCGCGAGCTGCGCTCCTACATCACGCAGATCATGGAGCCGGGCCGCAGGATTCTGCGCGAGCAGATCAAGCCCGAGATGCACCAGAGCATCGTGGAGGTGGGCACGCGCCCCTGCCGCACAATCTCTGAGGCCCGCGCCGAGATCAAGCACCTGCGCGGCACGATCGCCGGCCTCGCCGCCCGCCACAACCTCAAAATTGTCGCCGCCGGCACCCACCCCTTCTCCTCGTGGATGAACCAGGAGATCACCGACCACGAGCGCTACCACGCCGTGGTTGGCGAGATGCAGGACGCCGCGCTCCAGCTGCTGATCTTCGGTATGCACTGCCATATTGGCATGCCCAACAACGATGTGGCGATCGACCTGATGAACGTGGCGCGCTACATCGCCCCGCACCTGCTGGCGCTCAGCACCTCCTCACCCTTCTGGATGGGCCGCAATACGGGCTTCAAATCGTACCGCAGCGTGGTGTTTAGCGGCTTCCCGCGTACCGGCACCCCGCCCAGCTTCAACTCGGCGGGTGAGTTCGAGCGCTATATTCAGCTACTGATCACTACCGGCTGCATCGACAACGGCAAGAAGATCTACTGGGATCTGCGGCCCCACCCCTTCTTCGGCACGCTCGAGTTCCGTGTCTGCGACATCGCTACCCGCATGGAGGAGTGCCTGGCGCTCGCCGCCACCATGCAAGCGATTATCGTAAAGTTCTACATGATGTTCGAGCAAAATACTACCTTCCGCGTCTACCGGCGGGCGCTGATCAACGAGAACAAGTGGCGCGCACAGCGCTGGGGTCTGGAGAGCAAGATGATCGACTTCGGCAAGCGCACCGAGGTGGAGACAAAGGCGCTGGTTTATGAGCTGGTGGAGCTGGTGGACGATGTGGTGGATATGCTCGGCTCACGCAAAGAGGTGGAGTACCTGCTGAAGATGGCAGACCAGGGCAGCAGCGCCGACCGGCAGCTGCGCGTCTTCGCTGAGACGAACGATCTGAAGGCGGTGGTCGATAATCTGATCGTCGAGACCATGGAGGGTGTGGAGCTGATGACGTTCCCAGCGTAGACGCAGGCCTTAGGGGCGGCGCCCGGCGTGCTATACTGCCCTGTAGCAACATCCGAAGGAGGCAATGATGCACTTCGCGCTTACCGAAGAGCAGGCGCTGATCCAGCGCACCCTGCGCGAGTTCGCCCAAAAAGAACTTGCGCCGCACGCGCATGAGGTAGACGAGCGCGGCGAGATCCCTGCCAGCACGTTTACTCAGATGGGCCAGCTCGGCCTGATGGGCCTGCCATTCCCCGAGGAATACGGTGGCGCCGGTGTGGACACGCTGAGCGCCGCGATCGCGGTGGAGGAGGTGGCGCGGGTCTGCGGCTCCACCGCCCTCGCCTACGCCGCCCATATGGGCCTGGGCTCCGCGCCGATCTTTCTGTTCGGCAGCGACGAGCAGAAGCGCCGCTTCCTGGCCCCAGCCGCGCGCGGCGAGTATCTGGCCGCCTTTGGCCTCACCGAGCCCCAGGCGGGCTCCGACGCGGGCGCCACGCGCACCACTGCCACGCTCGACGGCAACGAGTGGGTGATCAACGGCCAGAAGATGTGGATCACCAACGCGCCGCTGGCGGGCCACATTATCGTTACAGCCGTCACGGACCGCGACAAGGGCAAGAAGGGTATCTCGTCGATTATTGTGCCACGGGGCGTGCAGGGCATGAGCTTTGGCAAGCACGAGCCTAAAATGGGCCTGCGCGGCTCGGTGAGCACCGCGATCATGCTAGAGGATGTGCGCGTGCCGCGTGAGAACCTGCTCGGCGAGCGCGGCAAGGGCTTTGTGCAGTTCCTCCAGGTGCTCGACGGCGGGCGGATCAGCATTGGCGCGATGGCGATCGGGCTTGCCCAGGGCGCCTACGATGCCGCCGTGGCCTACGCCCGCGAGCGCGAGGCCTTCGGGAAGCCGATTGGCGCACACCAGTCGGTGGCCAACATGATCGCCGACATGGAGCTTGGCATCGAGACGGCCAGGCTGTACGTGTACAAAGCCGCCTGGCTGAAGGATCAGGGGCGGCCATTTAGCCGCGAGGCGGCCGTCGCCAAGCTCTACGCCTCCGAGGTCTCCGAGCGCGTCTGCCGCGACGCCATCCAGGTCTTTGGCGGCTACGGCTACAGCCAGGAGTTCCCGGTGGAGCGCATGTACCGCGACACGCGCCTGCTCACGATCGGCGAGGGCACGAGCGAGATTCTGCGCGGCGTGATCGCTCAGTCGGTGCTTGGCCTCCGAGCGTAAGGGCATAAGTGCTGAGTGCTGAGTGCTGAGTGCTGAGTGCTGGCGGAGTTAACAGGTGCCTACTCAGCACTTTGCGCGGTGTACTCAGCACTTTGCCCGGCACTCAGTACTACTTTAGCTATGACCATCACTACAGCAACGTTGATAGACTGGCTGCGCAAAGCGGCGAGCTTGATCCACGAGCAGCGCGACCTGCTCACCGAGCTCGACGCTGCAATCGGCGATGCCGACCACGGCACGAACCTTGATCGGGGCTTCACCGCCGTGAGCGCCTCGTTGCCCGCCGATGCGTCGGGCGACGCAGGAGCGCTGCTCAAAGGCGCTGGCCTGCGCCTGATCTCCACCGTGGGCGGCGCCAGCGGCCCGCTCTACGGCACCGCCTTCCGTCGCGCCGGCAAAGCGCTCGAAGGCCGCACAGAGCTGACGCCCGACGATCTCTGCGCTGCGCTGCGCGCCTTCCAGGATGGTGTCATCAGCATGGGCAAGGCCGCGCCCGGCGACAAGACTATGCTTGACGCACTGGCCCCCGCTGTCGCCGCCCTGGAGGCCGCCGTGGCTGCGGGCGCGCCCCTGCCCGAGGCCCTGCGCCGCGCCGCCGACGCCGCCCTCAGCGGGGCCGAGGCGACCATCCCGCTTGTGGCTCGGCGCGGGCGCGCCTCGTACCTCGGCGAGCGCTCCGCAGGCCACCAGGACCCCGGCGCTACCTCGTCCGCCCTGATCATCCGCGCGCTCGCCGAGGTGGTGGTATAGGGACGGAGGACGACGGACGACCGACGCCTGCCGCCTGTCCACCGTCCACCGTCCACCGTCCACCGTCCACCGTCCACCGTCCACCGTCCACCGTCCACCGTCAAGTGGAAATGGTACTATGCGCGACCCCCAAACGCTCCAGGGCCTGGCCGCCGCGCCGGGCATCGCGATCGGACCAGCTCTGCTGTACGTGGCTCACGCTGAGGAGAGCGCCACCCCAACGGTTGCCGACATTGCCGCTGAGGGCCGGCGCCTTGGCGAGGGCATCAGCCGCGCCGACGCCGTGCTCGCCGGCCACGAGGCAACGCTGCGCGCCGCCGACAAGCACGACGAGGCCGAGATCTTCGCTGCCCATCGCATGATCCTCGCCGACCCCTCGCTGCGCGAGCTGGCCGAGGGCCTGATTGCGGCGAGTGGTATCCCCGCCGCTGCCGCGATGGAGCTTGCGGCGAACAGCCAGGCCGAGGAGCTGGAGCAGCTCGGCGACGAGTACCTGAGCGCCCGCGCCGTCGACCTGCGCGATGTCGCCGCCCAGGTGCGCCGCGCCCTCACTGGCGCCCGCAGCCTCGGCGAGCTGCTCACCGCCCCCGCCGTGGTGCTCGCCGAGGATCTCGGCCCCTCCGATCTGATGAGCGTGCCCCGCGAGCGGCTGCTCGGCTTCGCCCTGGCCGTCGGCGGCCTCACCGCCCACTCCGCCATCCTCGCCCGCGGCCTCGGCATTCCCGCCGTGGTTGGGCTTGGCCCCAAGCTGCTGGAGCGTGCCGCCGGTGCCGCCAACGTCGCGCTTGACGGCGGCGCCGGCAGCCTCACGCTCGACCCGGCGCCCGCCGAGCTCCAGCGCCTGCGTGTGGCCGCGCAGGCCCAGGCCGACCAGGAGCAAGCCCTGCGCGCCCAGGTGAGTTTGCCTGCCGTCACCCGCGACGGGCGCCACATTCAGCTTGTGGCCAATGCCTCGACGCCCGCCGAGGCTGGCGCCGCCCGTGCGTGGGGCGCCGAGGGCGTGGGGCTGCTGCGCACCGAGCTGCTCTTTTTGGAGCGGCCCGACCTGCCCGACGAGGCGGAGCAGCTGGCGCTCTACAGCGCTGTGGCCGCCGAGCTGCCCGGCGCGCCGATCACGGTGCGCACCCTGGATGTGGGCGGCGACAAGCATCTGCCCGCCTTCCCGCTGCCCGCCGAAGCGAACCCCTTCCTTGGCTGGCGCGGCCTGCGCATCGGCCTGAGCCAGCCCGCGCTCCTGCTGCCCCAGCTGCGCGCCCTGCTGCGCGCCGCCGCCAGCGCGCCGATCAAAATCATGCTGCCGATGGTGAGCAGCATTGGCGAGTTGCGCCAGGCCCGCGTGCTGCTAGAGCAGGCCCGCGCCGAGCTTGTGGCGGAAGCTGTGGCCCACGCCATGCCCGAGCTCGGCGTGATGATCGAGGTGCCCGCCGCTGCGCTCAACGCGGCCGCCCTGGCCCACGAGGCCGACTTCTTCAGCATCGGCACGAACGACCTCACCCAGTACACGCTCGCCTGCGATCGCGGCAACAGCCGCGTGGCCGCGCTCTACCAGCCGCTCGACCCGGCGGTGCTGCGCCTGATCCAGATGGCCTGCGTAGCGGCCCACGCCCAGGGGCGCAGCGTTTCGGTCTGCGGCGAGCTTGCCGGCGACCCGCGCGCCACCGCGCTGCTGATTGGCCTCGGCGTAGACACGCTGAGCTGCGCGCCGCCAGCGCTGCCTCTGGTGCGGGCCGCCATCCGCGCTAGCGACACGAGCGACGCCACGGCGCTTGCGGTGCGCGCCCTGGCCGCAACCAGCGCCGATGAGGTACGATCCTTGCTGGAGCAAGCTGGGACGGTGGCCGTTTCGTGGCCCGCATAACGCAGTTAAGCGGTGGGTATGCTACAATACAGCCCTCGTGTCGGGGCAGGAAGTGGCGGTACCGCCCGTTCATTTTACTGAGGAAGCCCCACCCCTGGCCGACGGCTCGCTGCTCACCACAGCCCGCCCGCCGGTACGCTTGTCCCACCTGAGGAAGAGCTATGTCGCAGACTCCGCCCGAGACCGCGCGCCCTTTAGCCGCTGTCAACCCAGCCGACATTCAGGCTCTGGTCGCACAGGGCAAGCTGCAAGGCTACGTCACGCTCGATGAGTTGCTCCAGGTCATCACGGCACCAGAGGATGCAGCCGAGGCGATCGACGCTGTCTACGCCGCCCTCGCCGAGGCGGGCGTGCCCGTACACGACCCCGCCGATCAGCACGCGGCCGAGGAGGAGCTGATCGGCGCCACCTCGGCCGACCTCGACGAGGGGCTCTCCGACGCGCTGCTCGGCGATAGCGTGCGGCTCTACCTGCGCGAGATCGGCCAGGTGCCGCTGCTCACCGGCGATCAGGAGAAGACGCTCGCCCAGGCGATTGGGCGCGGCCAGGTAGCCACCGGCAAGCTGAAGATTGTCCCGGCCGAGAGCCGCGAGGCGCTCGCCCTGCGCGGCCAGATCGCCGCCGGCGACGAGGCTCGCCAGAAGATGGCCGCCGCGAACCTGCGCCTCGTGGTGAGCATCGCCAAGCGCTACCGCGATCGCGGCCTGCCCCTGCTCGACCTCATCCAGGAGGGTAGCCTGGGCCTGCTGCGCGCGATCGAGAAGTTCGACCACAGCAAGGGCTTTAAGTTCTCTACCTACGCCACCTGGTGGATCAAGCAGGCGCTCTCGCGCGCCCTGGCCGACCAGAGCCGCCTGGTGCGCCTGCCTGTCCACCTCGGCGAGACGCTGAACCGCATCCAGGCCGCACGCCGCCAGCTTACCCAGAGCCTCGGGCGCGAGCCGAACGACAGCGAGCTCGCCCAGTTTCTGAACATGGGCGAGGAGAAGCTGCGCGAGCTGCGCCGCACCGCCCAGGACCCGGTCTCGCTCGCCACGCCCGTGGGCGAGGAGGCCGACAGCACCTTGGCCGACTTCATCCCCGACCCGCACGCGCTCGACGCCGACGACGCTGCCGCAAGCGGCATGCTGCGCCAGCAGATCGCCACCGCGCTCGACCAGCTGACAGAGCGCGAGCGGCGCGTGCTAGAGCTGCGCTACGGCCTCTCGGACGGCCAGCCGCGCACGCTGGAGGAGGTGGGCAAGGCCTTCGGCGTCACCCGCGAGCGCGTGCGCCAGATCGAGGTGAAGGCCCTACGTAAGCTGCGTCACCCGCGCCTTGGCAAGCTGCTCAAGGATTACCTCGATCAGATTTAGGTCTCCAGCTCCCCGCGAAACCCCATGCTCGCTGTGAAAATCGCCGGCCTTGGCGCCTACCTCCCCGAGCGCATCGTGACGAGTGCCGAGCTTGAGGCCGAGCTTGGCCTTGCGCCGGGATGGGTGGCGCGGGCCACTGGGGTGCTGGAGCGCCGCCGCGCGACCGACGAGACGGCGGCAGGCATGGCCGCCATCGCCGGTCGACGCGCACTCGCCTCCGCTGGTATGGATCCCGGCGAGCTCGACCTGATCATCGCCGCCTCCAGCGCGCCCCAGCAGGCCATCCCCTGCACCGCCGCACTTGTGCAGCGCGAGCTTGGCGCGCCCGACGGGATGAGCGCCTGCTTCGACGTGAACGCCACCTGCCTCAGCTTCCTCGCCGCGCTTCAGAGCGCCGCCCACCTGGTGGCAGCTGGCAGCTACCGCGCCGCGCTTGTGGTGAGCAGCGAGATCGTGGGCCGCTCGCTGAACCCCCAGGAGCCGGAGAGCGCCGTGCTTTTTGGCGATGCCGCCGCCGCCGCCGTGGTGGTGCGCACCCCCGAGGGCGAGCCGAGCCGCGTGGTCTGGGAGCAGTTCGCCACCTTCAGCAGTGGCGCCGACCTGACGACCATTCGCGGTGGCGGCACGCTGCATCACCCCAACGACCCGGCCACCACGCCCGAGCTGAACATGTTCCAGATGAGCGGCACTGCGATCTACAAGCAGGCCGCCCGCCGCGCCGGCCCCTTCCTGGAGCGCTTTCTCGCCCGCGCCAGCTGGGAGCGCGAGCAGATCGACTGGGTGGTGCCGCATCAGGCCAGCGGCCACGCCGTGGCGATCCTCAACGAGCGCTTCGGCTTCCGGGCCGAGCAGGTGGTGAGCAATCTTGCCGTGCGCGGCAACTGCGTGGCCGCCTCCATCCCGCTCGCCCTCACAGAGGCCGTAACGGTGGGGCGCATCACCAGGGGCCAGCGCGTGCTGCTGATCGGCACCGGCGCAGGACTCACGATTGGCGCTGTTGGCCTGATCTTCTGAGGGAACAGGGGACAGGGCACAGCCCGACCACCAACAAGCAGAGAGCTGATATGGGTCTTGAGCGCGCGGCAACTCTGGGCCCGCTCCGGTGGCTGCGCTTGCTTGGGCCGAGCGTGGGCTTCTATCTGCTTGCGGTAACGCTGGTTGGCTTTGTGGTGGACGGCGGCGTGTTCGCGGTGCTGCTCAACCTCTACCTGCTGCGCCTCAAATATGGCCCCGAGCAGATCGGCCTAGTGAATGCCGCAGGCACCCTGACCTTTGCTCTGGCGAGTTTGCCTGCGGGCGCGCTCGGCTCGCGCTTCGGCAGCCGCCCCTTGCTGTTGCTCGGCGTGGGCTTGCTGCTTGGCGGCTGCGCGCTCGTGCCACTCACTGATCTGCTGCCCGCGCAGCTCTGGCTCCCCTGGCTGATCGGCAGCAATATGCTGCTCTACCTCGGGCTCAGCCTCTTTTTTGTGAACACGGCGCCCTTTTTGTTGGGCGCCGTGGACCCCGAGCGGCGCACGCAGGTCTTTGCGTTCCAGACGGCGCTGCTCTCGCTGGCGGCCTTTGTGGGGAGTCTGGTTGGCGGCACGCTGCCGCCGCTCTTCGCAGTCATGCTTGGCGGCAACCTCAGCCAGCCCGCGCCCTTCCGCTACGCCCTGCTTGTAGCTGCCATAGCGCTGGTGCCGGCCATGCTCGCCCTGCGCGCAGCTCGGCCTGTTGCGAACGGCGACTCGGCCCACGATCTGCCGCGCGCACCAGGGGTCGGCAATATAGCCCGGCCCATCCTGGGCCTGGTGGCCCTGATCGCCGTGGTGCGGGTGCTCCAGCTGGCGGGGCTGGCCGCCACCAGCACCTTCTTCAACGTCTACCTCGACACGGCCCTGCTTGTGCCTACAGCCCAGATCGGCCTGATCATCGCGGTGGGGCGGCTGCTCGGCGTGCCGGCGGCTCTCGCAACCTCGGCGCTTACGGCGCGCTTTGGCAACCGAAACGTGGTGATCATTAGCTCAGTAGCCTCGGCGGTGAGTCTGCTGCCCCTGGCGCTCATCCCGCACTGGTCTGCGGCCGGCCTGAGCTTCATCGGCCTGATCGGCTTCTCGTGGATTCGCTACGCCTCGTCGATCGTCTTCTACCTGGAGCTGGTGCCGCCAACGCGCCGCGCGCTTGTCTCAGGGATCACCGAGATGGCTGGCGGGATCTGCTTCACGCTGATCACCTTCGGCGGCGGCTTCCTGATCGCCCGTTCTGGCTACCAGACCTTCTTCCTGCTGGCCGCCGCCGTCACCGGCATCAGCGCGCTGGTCTTCTGGCTCGGCTTTCGGGGGCGCGAGCCGTATGTCGAGCGTTAGCCATCACTTGCCGCCAAGCCGCAGCTCCAGCTCGCGCATCGCGCTGGTGAGCAGATCCTGGCGCAGGGCGGCGGTCATATCGCCACGGGTGCGCTCCAGCACGGCGCGCAGGGCGTCGGTGGTGCGGCGCAGGCCGCCCGTGATCGCGTCGGGGTAGTCTACCGTCACGAGGGCGCTGTAGACATCGTCCATCTGCTGGAGCAGCGCCTCGCCACGGGCGGTCTCGCCACGCCGCAGGCCGTCGAGGATGGCGCGGCGCAGCTCGCTGGCGGCCTCGGCCAGGCCATTGAGGTAGGCGGCAGACTCCACGCCAAGGGCGGCGGCGGCGGGCGGCTCGCGCCCGGCGAGAAAGGCGAGCACAAGATTCGCCTCGGCGTACTCCTTGAGCGCGTCCTGGGTGTAGCCGGCGAAGCGGATGTCGGGGCGGCCGGCGGTGGCGGATGCGAGCAAGGCCACGGTGGTGCCCGCCTCGCCCACGAGCCGCTCGGCCTCGCTGAACTCGCCGCGGTGGGCGGCGCGAATGCTGTTGGCGCACTGGCGGATCAGGGCGCGCGAGGCGCCGATGGCCTGCTCGCGCGCGCCGTGGCTGGCCTCGATCTGGGCGACGCACGCGGCGACAAGCTGATCGACGCTCATGGGTGGACTCCTTCAACGTGCTGCGCGCCTGAACTATTATCCACAGATGGCACCGATGTCCGGTCTATTTTTTGGCCACGAGCAGGCGCAGGCCAGGAGGCCCCAGGCTACGGTGCAGCGTTGGCGCCGAGCACCACAACGATCTGGGCGTCGCTGAGGATGCCCTCGGGCGGCGGGCCGTTGACGACCTCGGCGGCCAGGGTGCGCGCAAGGCGGCGCGTGGTGGCCGGGTTGCCTGCCGGGCTGTAGATCGTGGTGCGCTCGGCCACAAGCGGCGCGTTGTCTGGGACGAGCACCCGGAAGCCAGCCTGCTCCAGATCCAGGCTCACGCTGCGCGCCAGGCCCGCAACCGCGGTGCCGTTGAAGACTTGCACCGTGGCGTCCTCGGCGGCCTCGCTCGGCGGGCGCTGCCACTGATCGAGCAGAGCCTGCACCAATGCGGGCTCCCAGATCAGGTTGGTGCCGTTCTCGAAGGCCAGCTCGTTCGGGCCAAGCCGGAACTGACCGATGGCGTCGGGGTCTACCGTGCCAGCCAGGCCGATCAGGCCGAGCAGCACATCAAGGCGGTTGATCGGCATCGTCGTCACCACCGGGCGGGCGCCCGCCTCGCCGCCCACTGCGCCCAGCAGGCCAGGCACAGCGAGGGCGCGGCCAACCCAGCCGCGCGCCTGAAACTCGCGCAGGATGGCGCGGATCACCTGCTGCTGGCGCTCGGCGCGGCCAAAGTCGCTGTCGGTGTGGCGCGTGCGGGCGTAGATCAGGGCGGTTGCGCCGTCCATGCGCTGCACGCCGGGCTGAAACTCCACCCGCATGATGCCGAAATCCTCGGTGGGGTACTCCTCGTCCAAGATGTAGCTTGGCACGTTCACCGTGATCCCGCCGAGGGCGTCGATGATGCCCGCAAAGCCATCAAAGTTTACGGTGGCCACAAAGTCGACGTTCATGCCGCGCTGGCGCAGCCCCAGGAACTCCTCCACGGTGTCGGCGGCGAGGGCCATGCCGCCCTGTTGCGGCGTAACACCGGGTCCGTACAGCTCCTCGGCGCGCGCATAGCCCTGGCCGTAGGCCACGTTGATCTTCGTGGGGCCGACGCCGGGCAGCTCAACCTCGCTGTCGCGGGGGATGGAAAGCAGCGAGGCCCAGCGGCCGGCGGCGTCGAGCCGGGCGAGGATCAGCGTGTCGCCGCGCACGCCCTCCTCGGGGTGGCCGACGCGCTCGTCGACGCCCACGATCAGCACGTTGGCGCCTAGCAGCGGCGAGGCGATCGGCGGGTTGTTGCGCACGTCGGCCACCGTGATCGCGGCGGCCAGGCTGCTCACCTGCCAGTAGAGCAGCCCCAGGCCCACGAGAGCCACGGCCAGAGCCAGGAGCAGCGCCAGCCGCACCCGGCCCCAGAGCGAGCGGCGCCGCGCGGGTGGTGCAACCGGGGCGCGCGGCATCACACGCGTTGTATCGGTGTAGGGGGGGCCACCGGGCGGTGGCTGGCGGCGCTGTTCGCGGCTGCGGTCGTTCGACACGGTGTAGATGCTCCGGCGCCAGGCGGCGCGGCCAACAGGAAAACTGGCGCTTATTGTACCAGTTGTGACCCTTCACAGCCACTAACGTGGCGCGGCTGCTTGGCCCAGCCCGCTTGCCCGTCGTTGCGGCGAAAGATGCGTGGGCAGGTGCATATGGCTCGCTACTCCACAAGCCCCAGCGCCCGCGCCCGCTTCAGCGCCTGCGTGCGGCTCGTCACCTCAAGCTTAGCGTAGAGGTTGTTGATATGTTTCTTGACGGTGCTGAGGCCAACCACGAGCTTGGCAGCGATCTGCTCGTTGCTCAGGCCATCGTTGATCCAGCCCAGCACCTCAAGCTCACGCGGGGTGGGCTGCTCGCTGAGTGCTGAGTGCTGAGTGCTGAGTGCTGAGTGCTGAGTGCTGAGTGCTGAGCGCACGCCCCGTGGTGCTTGCTCCGTCTGCTCGTGGTTGGGGAAGGCGTTGAGCAGGCGATCCGTGTACGCTCCAAGGGTCTCGTTTTGCCCACCAGGCTGCGCTCGGCAGTCAATGAGTAGCAGCTGCATGGGCTTGCCGAGATCCACGAAGCTGCGCACGTAGCCCTCGGGCTGGGCCAGGGCGAGGGCGCGGGCGAGCTGGGCCTGCGCGGCGGCAGGGTCGCCGGCGGCGCGGTAGGCGAGGGCGCCAAGCGCGTAGATCTCCACCAGCGAGGCGGCGCGGCCCTGGGCCTCGGCGAGGCCGCGCAGCCGTGTGAGCAGGCGCAACGCCTCGGCGGGGCGGCCCTGGGCGGTGCGCAGCTGGGCGAGGGCCAGGAAGTCAACCTCCTCCATGTAGCTCAGCTGGTCGGCGGGGTCGAGCTGCCGCTCCTGATCCCAGGCAGCGGCGGCGGCCAGGTCGCCGAGCAGCAGCTCGAGGCGGGCCTGCTCGGCGGTGAGCCAGTTGACGAGGCGGGGCACGCCAGTGGCGCGAGCGTAGGCCAGGGCCTCGGCGATAGTGGCGCGGGCGGCGGCGGCATCGCCACGGGCGCGCTGCACTCTGGCCAGCCAGATCGGGCCCATCAGCAGGATCTCGGCGTTCGCGCCCTGGCGGCCGAGCAGCAGCCCGTCGTGGAGCAGCGCGGCCGCGGCGTCTAGCTCGTCCCACTCGTAGCGCAGGCAGGCGAGGCCAAGGTAGGCGGCGCCTGCCACCGGCACGGGGCGGGGCGGTGTTGTGGGGCGCGGTGGAAAGAGCGTGGCGCCGCGGCTGATCGCGTCCTCGTAGGTGCGGGCGGCGCGGTGGAGCTGCCCTGTGCGGGCGTGGAGCTCGCCGAGCAGGCGCAGCGCGTAGATGGCGATGATCGGCATGCCGCCGTCCTGGCCGGCCCGCGCGGCCTGCTCCAGCGCGGGCGCGGCGCTGCCCAGGTCGCCCTCAAGATACAGCGAGGTGCCGAGCATGAGCAGCACCACACCGCGCACAAGCACGCTGTCGTCGGGGAGGGCCACAAGGGCGCTGCGCGCCAGCGCGATCGCCCGCCCGGTCTCGCGGCGCAGCCCGGCCACGGTGGCGCGCACAGCGTGCGCCTCGCTGGCGAGATTGCGGGGCGTGTAGGGCGCCGAGAAGGGCGCGGGCGCGTCGGGGTCGCCGCTGTAGGCCGCGAGTGTGGCCTCCACCACCACGAGCGGCGCCTCGACCGCATCGAACTGGCCGGCGATGGCGCGTCCCCAGGCGTCGATCAGGCAGAGCGCGGGGCGGGCGCGCACCATGGCGGGCGGCAGAGCGGCGAGCCAGCCGAGCACCGTGGCCACCTCACTGCGCAGCAGCAGCGGGCGGCCCTCGCGCTCCACGATCAGCGCAGCGTCGGCGGCGTCGCCGGCGGCGAGCTGCTGGGCGATAGCCTCGGCGGGCATGGCGTGGGCCTCGTACCAGATGGCGGCGCGGCGGTGCAGCAGCGGTGGACGGGTCGGCTGCTCGCGCCGCAGCCGCTCGCCCAGGAACTCCGCAAACAGCGCGTGGTAGCGATACCAGCGGCGCTGCTCGTCCAGTGGGTGCAGGAACAGCCCCTGGCGCTCAACTTCGTCCAGTAGGACGACCGAGCGCCCGATCTCCTCGTCGTAGAGCGCGTCGCAGAGCTCGGCGGAGAGCTGCTCTAGGACGCTTGTGTCCAGCAGAAAGCGTTGCAGCGCGGGGGGCTGGCGGCGCAGCACCTCGTCGGCGAGGTAGTCGAAGAGGTGGCGGTTATTGCCAGAAAAGGCGGCGATGCGGGCCTGAGGGTCGGGGCTACCGCGCAGCGAGTAGGCGGCGAGCGCCAGGGCGCCGGCCCAGCCCTCGGTGCGCGCGGCGAGGGCGGCGGTGGCCGCAGGGGGGAGGCGCAGGCCCGCGCGCTCCAGCAAGGCGGCGACCTCCTCGGTGGTAAAGCGCAGCTCGGCGGCGCGCAGCTCCACAAGCTGGCCGCGCAGGCGCCAGCGCGCCAGGGGGAGCGGGGGCTCGGCGCGTCCAGCGATCACCAGACGCAGGCCGGGCGGCAGGCGCTCCACCAGGGTGGCGATGGCGGCATGGATCGCGGGTGCATCGATCAGGTGATAGTCGTCGAGCACGAGCACGCCCTGGGCCTCCAGGCGGGCGAGCTCATCGGCCAGAGCGCCGACAACCACCTCGGCCGGGGGCGGGGTGGGCGACTGGAGCATCGAGCGGGCGTGGTCGCCCGCGCCGGGGGTGAGCGCGTCGAGGGCCGCAGCGACCGCCACCCAGAAGCGGGTAGGATCGTTATCGCGTTCGTCGAGCGTAAGCCAAGCGGAGGGGACAGGGAACAGGGAACTCGGTACAGCCGCGGCCGGTTGCCCGCTGTACTCCCCTATACCCTGCGCGAGCCAATCGGCGAGCAGCGTCGTCTTGCCAAAGCCAGCGGGGGCGATCACTAGGGTGAGACGCGCGGGGGCGGCGAGCAGCGCGGCAAGGCGCGGGCGGGGCACGAGGTTCGTGCGCGCGGGTGGCGGGGTAAGCCTGATGGCGAGCGGCGATACAAGCATAGGCCGAAAGTTACACCAATTCGATGTGACGGCACCGCATTGTGACGCTCCGCAGAGGCTCAAGCCTCGCGGCTTCTTAGGCAACGCATGCGGCAACCCGCTACGTTCGCGCCTAATGGCTCCGTCCGAGCCGTGTCCCCTAAGGGACGTGTTGCACCATGCGAGGAACACCTGACATGTTTTACGTGCTGCGGGGTTTTGGCGGCACAACCGGCAACATATCCTGCTGTTCAGGTGCGTCGCCCGAAGGCGAACACTGTGCAGCCCGAAGGCCCACATTGGGCGTATTGTAGCACATGTGTGCAATGTAGGCAATGTTCTGGCTAAAGCCTTGCGAGAAACGCGCCTAACCACTGGGGCTGAAGCCCCGTGGCTTGCGGCGCGTTCCGAAAGGTCAACCCTGTGCCTCCGCAATCTGATAGCGGATGTTCGGCTATCGGCTATGGGCGTGTCGGAAGTGCGGGCGCAGCTTCGAGCGAGCCGAAGACGGGCACGGGGGCGCCGAGGGTGAGGCCCTCGGGGGTGAGCGGACACAGATAGGCGTACAGCTCGACCCCGCAGTTGATGGCGTGGCGCAGAGCGCGGCCAAACTCGGGGTCGATCAGGTCGTCGGGGACGAAGGCGCGCGCACTGTGGCGCTGGATCACGAACAGCACGGCGCAGCGCTGGCCGCTGCGGGCGACCTTCGCGAGCAGCTCGAGGTGCGCACGGCCGCGCTCGGTTGGGGCGTCGGGGAAGCAGGCCAGGCCGTTCACCAGCTTGCCCACCGACTTCACCTCGAGCAGACAGGCGGCGAGCCCCTCGCCGAGCCGAAAGTCGATCCGATGCTCGCCGACTGTTACCTCGCGCTGCACGCGGGTGTAGCGGGCAAATTGGGGGAGGGCGCCTGCGGCGAGCGCGCTGGCCACCAGCTGGTTTGGCAGCTGCGTGTCGAGCGAGACAAGCTCGTCGTGGCTGTAGACGCCAACAACCTGGAAGGCCGTCTTGCGGCCAAGCTCGTCGCGGGGGGCGAGCAGGAGACGCGCGCCAGGGGTGAGCAGATCGAGCAGGCGGCCGCGGTCGGCCATGTGGGCGCGCACAAGCCGAGCGCCGAGCCGGGCCTCCACGAGCAGCTGGTTTGGGCGGGCGACGAAGCTCGCCTCGACCAGGGGGCCGCTAGAGGTGAGGGGCACGCGCACAAGCATAAGCCATCCTGAGTGCCTGGGCGACGCGCCGCAATGGTACGTCTGGCGCGCATTATAACATGCTGCCCTGCGTCCCCGCCGCAAGTAGGGCTACGTCATGGTCGGCAGGCGGGCGCGTGAACACGCGCCGTGGTGGCGCGCTGCGTCGGGCGCCCGCCTGCGCGGGCGGGTCCGGAGGCGTCGACGCAGGCGGACGCCCGGCCGTAGACCCGGCCGGCGCGGCGTTCAAGCGCGGGGTTCTGGAAACAGCGCCCACAATGACGTAGCCCTACGCTGCAAGGCTCCCGCTTGACAGTAGTGCTACACTGTAGACGACCCCTCCCCCTAGGGGGGGGTAGGAGAACAACGATGGTAGGCGACCACAAGCAGCAGCTCCTCAGTCGGCTCAAGACGATCGAGGGCCATGTGCGCGGCGTGCAGCGCATGGTCGAGGCCGACACCTACTGCATCGAGCTGCTCAAGCAGACGCGGGCCATCCAGCAAGCCATGCTGAAGCTGGACGCCCTGATTCTGGAGGAGCATCTGCGCAGCTGCGTCACCACCGCCATCCAGAGCGACGACGTTGGCGAGCGCGAGCGTGTGGTACGCGAGCTGATGCAGGTGTACGAGACGAAGCAGGCAAGCTAGCGGCGATGCCGCACAAGGAGTTTCACCATGAAGATCGATCAGTATCGTGTGCCGGGCGTGTCGTGCCAGCACTGTGTGGCGGCGGTCACCGAAGAGGTTAGTAAGCTGGCGGGCGTGGAGCGCGTGCAGGTCAACCTGGACAACAAGCTTGTCACGGTTGAGCACGGCGACAGCGTGGCGCCCGCGAGCATCATCGCGGCGATCAAAGAGGCCGGCTACGACGAGGTTGCACCGGTGGCCTGAGACTGGGAGACAAGGAGCATCGCTCGCTGCGCTCGCTGGGGAGACCAGGAGACAAGGAGCGCCTGACGGCATGCCGGGGCTGTCTCCTGGTCGGCGAGCTGGCCTATAGGCGGCGCCAGCTGATCGTTGGCGTGGCCCTAGACCTGCCGTTGTTCCCGCTCGCCATGGCCCGCGACTTCGGGCTCATCCAGCCCTGGCTGATCGGCGCTAGCGCCGCGATGATGGCGCAGATGCCGGGCGCGAGCATGGCCGAGCTGATGCCGCACATTGCCGCCCGCGACAATCTGCTCAACTGGTTGTTCCTCGCCATGGCCACGCCGGTGCAGTTTTTTAGCGGCAGAGATTTCTACGTGCATGCTTGGAAAACCCTGCCGGCGCGCACGGCCAACATGGACACCCTGATCGCGCTCTGCGCCTCGGTGGCCTACTTCTACAGCCTCTGGCTGCTGCTGAACGGCGGCGCTGGCCACGTCTACTTTGAGACGGCGGCGCTCATTATCACGCTCATCCTGGTGGTAGCTGAGGGCGATGTTGCCAACTGCTGTGAAGGAGCGAGGATGAAAGTATTCAGCGCTACTAAGATGATCGACGCCACGCCGGAGACGATCTGGGCGATCCTGACCAACGCCGCTGCTTACCCTGAGTGGGACCCTAATGCAGATCGGATCGAGGGCCAGATCGCGCCTGGCGAGACAGTCACAGCCTATACCAAGCTGAGCCCTGGGCGAGCTTTCCCAGCCAAAGTGAGCAAGTTCGTGCCTGGTCGGAAGATGACCTGGAGCGGCGGCATGCCACTCGGCCTGTTCAAAGGCGTTCGCACCTTCACGCTCACGCCGCAGGGCGAGGGCACAACGCTGTTCACGCTGCGCGAGGAGTTCAGCGGGCCACTGCTCGGGCTGATCGGCGGCTCTATCCCCGATATGACCCAGCCATTTGAGCAGCTTGCGCTGGGGCTCAAGCGGCGCGCTGAGCAGGGCGCCTAAATAAGGCGCTGCTAGGCCGCCTCCGCCCACTCCAGGTACTGATCCAGTGGGCCGTTGAAGTAGACGTGGACGACCTGGTTGAAGGTGATGCGCTGCACTGCGGCCCAGACCTCGTCGTCGCTCGGGCTGTGAACCACGAGCATGCCGCGCTCGGGGGCGTACTCGTCCTCGCCAGGTGGGATGACGAAGGCGAGCCACTCGCTGGGGTAGCGCGCCTCGACGGCGGCGATCAGCTCGGCGCGGCCCTTCTGTACCATCCCGGTGTACGGGCAGCCGCAGCCACAATCGGGGCCGCAGCTGCTATGGTCGCCCGTGCCGCACGAGGGCGCTGTGCCACCGTGCTCGGCCGTGGTCAGGTTAATCATTACTGGCATAGGACGATCTTACCCTACTTGCGTACCGAACGCAAACTTGGCCTCAAAGCGCGCCGACGCAGCCCGGCTTTTGCATTTTGCATTCGCATTTTGCATTCGCATCACCGGATCAGCTCAAGCCCACCCATGTAGGGCCGCAGCACCTCGGGTACGCTGATGCTGCCATCCGCCTGCTGGTAGTTCTCCATAATCGCGATGATCGTGCGCGGCAGGCCCAGGCCCGAGCCGTTGAGCGTGTGCAGGAACTCGGGCTTGCCGCCGGGCTCTGGGCGATAGCGCAGGTTGGCGCGGCGCGCCTGGAACGCCTCGACATTCGAGCACGAGCTTACCTCCAGCCACTCGTTCTGGCCGGGCGCCCAGACCTCGACGTCGTAGGTTTTGGCTGAGCCAAAGCCGATGTCGCCGGTGCAGAGCAGCTTGGTGCGGAAGGGCAGCCCGAGCAGGCGGGCGCACTCCTCGGCATCGCGGCGCAGCTTCTCCAGGGCGATGTAGCTCGCCTCCGGTCGCTCGAACATATACATCTCGACCTTGTCGAACTGATGGCCGCGCTTGATCCCGCGCACATCGCGGCCGGCGCTCAGCTGCTCCTTGCGGAAGCATGGCGTGTAGGCCACATGGTGGATCGGCAGCCGCGCCGCCTCCATGATCTCGTCGCTGTAGAGGCTCGTGATCGGCACCTCGGCGGTGGGCACCAGCCAGAGGCCCGCCTCCTCGTCGCGATACAGGTTGTCGCGGAACTTGGGCAGCTGGCCGGCGGCCCAGAGCGCCTGCTCCTTTACGACGAAGGGCGTGTAGACCTCAAGATACCCTTGCTGGATGTGCAGATCGAGCAGCCACTGGATGGTGGCGCGCTGAAGGCGGGCGCCGTGCCCGCGCAGTACATAGAAGCGCGAGCCGGCCAGCCGCACGCCCTGCTCAAAGCTGATAATGTCGAGGGCCTCGCCCAGCTCCCAGTGGGGCCGGGCGGGGAAGGCGAGCTGGCGCTCCTCGCCCTCCTGGTAGATCACCGGGTTCTCGCTGTCGTCCTTGCCGTCTGGCACGTCCGGGTGCGGCATGTTTCGGATTTCCAGCATGGCGGCGCGCTGGCCCACCTCAAGCTGGGCGATCGCTTTGTCGAGCGCGGCGATCTGGTCGCCCACACCGCGCATCTCGGCGATCTGCGCGGCGCGCTCGGCGGCATCCGCCATCTTGCTGATCGCCTTCGAGACCGTGTTGCGCTGCGCCTTCAGCTCCTCGACCAGGCGCAGCTGCGTGCGGCGGGCCTCGTCGAAGGCCAGCACTTGGTCTACCAGCGTGATGTCGAAGGCGAAGCGGGCGAGCTGCTGGCGCACGTAGTCGGGCTGCTCGCGGATAAGCCTGATGTCGAGCATTGGTCACTCCTTGACTGTGTGATTCGTCTGGCTTGGGGCGCCCACAAGGGGCGCCCTTACGATGCATCAGAACTGCTCGGTGGCGGATCATCTGCGAGCTGGCGCTACCTGCTCATCTGCTGGAGCACGCGAATGATCTCACCGAAATTGACGCCGCTCGTGTCGCCGCCGTTGAACCCCTGAAAAATCTGGATGGCCTGAGCGCGCTGGATTGGGTCGGCGATGCGATAGGCCGCCAGGTAGATGCGCTCGCCGTCGCGGATAAAGTAGGTGGCGTAGGGGCTGCCGCCGCGCTCAAGCGCCTGCGCTACCACCTGGCGCACGCGCGGATGCGTCACCAGGATCAGGCCGTTGTCTGGGGCGCCGGCCGGCAGCGAGTCTGCGTCCTCAGCGTCCTTGTCGTCTGCGGGCGCCGGCGCAGTGCCCCACGCCGGCGTTGGAGACGATGGATTTGGCGGCTGCGCGTAGTCGAGCGGCGAAAGGCGGCGCGGGAAGTCGCCCCAGGCGCGGTTGAGCATATAGGCGGCAAGGCCGATTGTTAGCAATGTCGCTACAACCACGATCACGATGACTAGAAGATTCACGTATTTACCCCGACTCAGATCAAGCTATAGCTCCAGCTCAGCGGCTGGCCGTCCTGGTAAGGCATCACGCCGTGAAACTGGCGCGGGTCGGCGCTGAAGACAAGCGGTAGAAAGTGGCGATCGCCAGGCCAGAGCGGCAGCTCAAGCTGGAGCAGGCGCGATATAGGCACCCACTCCAGGCTACCCTCGACGTTGCTGGCGGGCGGCTCGCCACTGGAGCGCGTGATCAAAAAGATAAAGCCGAGCCAGTGCTCGCCGTGCTTGCCGAAGCCTGGCCAGCTGATTGTGCCGCGCAGCGTGAGCTCCAGCGCCTCAAGCTGAGCCTCCTCGCGCAGCTCGCGGCGCATGCCTGCCACCACGTCCTCGTCGGGCTCGAGCTTGCCGCCGAGGCCGTTGTACTTGCCGAGATGCAGGTCGTCGGGCCGCGCGTTGCGGTGGATCATCAGCACTGCCTCGCCGTTTGGTGAGAGCACGTAGCCGAGCGTTGCGACAATTGGTGTGTACGGCATGACAGTTTGCAGGAGTCAGTTTGCAGGATCAGTTACAGTTTGCAGGATCAGTCCTCAGCACTCAGCACTCAGCACTCAGCACTCAGCACTCAGCACTCAGCACTCAGCACTCAGCACTCAGCACTTTGCCCGGCGCTACCATGCTCCATAGATTCCGTGCTGGCCGTCGGCGTACTCGGCGATGCGGCGTAGGCTGCCTTCGTCGGTGGTGGTGGGCAGGTCGTGGCGGGGGAAGAAGCGCGCGTCGACGATCTCCAGGTCGCCTACTGGGGGGCGAGGCGCGCTGAGCGGTGCGCAGACAAAGACAGCGATGTAGTTGCTCATACCCTCGCCGAAGCTATGGTAGAGGCCGAGCATGGACAGCAGCTCGGCGGCGCAGCCGGACTCCTCGCGCACCTCGCGCAGGGCCGCGTCGGCGAGGGTCTCGTGGGTCTCGACGCCGCCGCCGGGCAGCGCCCAGGGGCGCGCGCCGCCGCGATGCCGCACGAGCAGCAGCGTGTCACCGCGCGGAACAACGACGCGCACGCCGACCGTGGTGGGCCGGGCAAGACGCCTGACAGCGCTGCGGGCGATTAAAATCGTGTTGTAGGCGACGGTGAGGGCGCCCTCACGTAGCCCGTGGATCGTGTTATGCATGGCAGCAAAAAGCCCTCGTCCATATGAGAAGGACGAGGGCTGAAACCTCGTGGTACCACCTTCGTTCGCCGCGCGCTCACGCGTGCGGCCTCGATGGGTGCGTCATGCACCCGGCGCTGTAACGGGCGCCCCCGATCGGGCCTACTGCGGGGCAGCCACGCTACCCCGGTTCGGGCGATGACTTAGGAGGGGAAACGCTCGCGGCTGCTACCGCCTCGCAGCGACCGGCGGCTCTCTGGAAGCCCGCACGCGCGCGCACGCTCCATCGTCGTCTCTGGCCGCGAGTATAGCATGCCCGCTGGCCGGGCGCAAGGCCAGCGGCCGGGCTGCCTGTCCACAGATGGCACAGATTTCCGGCCCATTTCTGTCCTACAGCTCGTGGCGTGCTACACTGAACCAGTGGTCGTGCCACGTTGGAGAATAGCGATGCAGAAGACGCAGCCGCTTGTGCTGCCGGCGGTGCCGCCTGTGCAGGCGGCGCCGCCCTTTAACCTCGTTGGCTCGCTGCTCCTGGCCGGGCTCACAACGGCGCTGGTGGCGCTGGGCGCCGGGGTTGTGGCGCGCGTGCTGCCCGGCTGGCGGCTCGGCTTCCTGGTGGCCGCCTGCTTCCTGGTGGCCATCGAGGCCGCGCTGGTGCGCTACCGCATGCTTGGCGGCCGCCACCTTGCCGCAGGCGCCTGGCGCTACCTCGCGGCCGAGCTGTTCGCGCTGGCGCTGCTGATGCGCCTGGCCGCGATCCTTGGCCACAGCCTCGGCACCCTGCCAGAGCGGCTGCGCCTCTGGGCGCGCTCGCCGCTCGCCGCCTTGGATTCCGAGTTTCTCGCCCACTTGGCCGTGGGCCTGCTGGTTGCGCTGGCGGTGCGCGCCGGGCTGCGCGGGCTGGCCGCGCTCGAGCCGCGCCCCGCCGCCCGCTCGCCCGAGGCCGGCCTCGATGGTGACTTCTTCCGCGCCACCGAGGCGCGCTACGAGCACGAGACAGTGGCGCAGCTTGCGTCCGCCCTCGCCTGGGGCGGCGTCTTCGCGCTGCTCGCACTGGCAGGCCAGGTGCTGAACGTCGAGCGCCTGGGCGGCCCGGCGTTGCCGCTCGCGCCGGTGGCGGGCTTCGCCGGGGTGGCCTACCTGATCTGCGCGCTGCTGCTCTACAGCCGCGCGCGCCTGGGGCTGCTGCGTGCGCGCTGGCAGCGCGACGAGACGGTTGTCGACTCCGCAGTGCTGCGGCGCTGGCGCTGGGCGAGCGTGGGCCTTGTACTCGCCGTGGCGCTGCTGGGCCTGCTGCTCCCAACCGGCTACGGCGGCGGGCTGCTGGATGCCGCGCGGGGCGCCATGCTCACGCTGTTCAACCTCGCGAGCCTGGTGGCGCTGTTCTTCGCCGCCCTTGCCATCGGCGCCCTCGGCCTGGCGCTGACCATCCCGGCCCTGATTCTGGCGCTGCTCACTGGCGCGGCAGGCCCACCTGGGCCGGGCGCGCCGGTTGTGCCGAAGCCCCTGCCGCCTCCTCCAGCCCCCTTGCCGAGCGAGCCGCCGCTGGCCCCCGGCCTGATCTTCTGGGCCTGCGTGGCCGTGCTCGCCGTCTACGCGCTTTGGGTTGTGCTGCGCCGCCAGGGCTGGGCCGTGGCGGCGGCGGCGCAGCTGCGGGCCGGGCTGCTCGCCCCGCTGCTCGCCTGGCTCCAGCGGCTCTGGGCGGGCGCCGCAGGTTACGCCCGCAGCGTGGGCGATGCCGTCGCTGAGCGGCTCCGTCGCCCGGAGCCCGCCCCGCCAGCGGCCACCCGCCCCCGGCCGCGCCAGCCTGGCCCCGGCGGCCTGGTGCGCTTTTTTTACAGCGCGATGCTCGCGCGCGCCGCGCGGGGCGGCCTGGGTCGGCGGCGCGACGAGACGCCCTACGAGTTCGGCGCCCAGCTACGCGAGCGCCTGCCCGATGCGGCCGAGGAGATCGACCGGCTCACCGATAGCTACGTTGCCACCGCCTACGGCCCGCGCCCCACGCCCCCTGAGCAGGCCAGCGCCGCGCGCCGGGCGTGGCAGCAGATCCGGCGCGTGATGCGGGCGCTGCGTAAGGAGTAGCCATCGCTGTCCACAGATGACACAGATTTCCGCTCTATTCCGAATGTTTGAGTTAATTGGCCTGCCGTTGGCGCCCCGCTTGAGCGAGGGGGTAGGCGTCACTGCTTAGATGCCGTGTTGGGCGAATTGATCGCGAAATACTCTTCGATAGCTCTTGCGACCTCTGATGGGCGTGTAACGGTCGGAACGCCTTCAATGATGACAAGTTTGCTCTCTGGGAGCATCTGCGCCAGGTTCTGCGAACTTGCTACAGGAGTAATGACGTCGCGGCTGCCGTGGATCAAAAGGGTGGGCAGCTGAATCTGGTTGATACGGTGCTCTAACTGCACTGGTTCCAGGCACTCCATCAACTGCACGGCAGAAGGGCCGTCAGAGCGCATGACGATTTGCTTACCCCAGCGACGTTCGGCGGCGCAGTCCTCCTCCGGCGTACACGCGTTGACGAATGCTTCCATAGTGGCCGCAAAGTTTGTCTTGCAGCCCTCAATGAAACGCGAGGCTCCGGGGCTCTTGCCACCCTGATAGCGCCCATCCACCAAGACGAGGCCATTGAATCGCTCCGGCTGTCGCAGCGCGGCTTCGAGTACAACGAAGGCGCCTGAGGATTCACCGGCTAGCACACATGAAGTAACCTTCAGCGCGTCGAGGACGCGGAAGAGGTCGTTCACTAACAGTTCAAGTGTTATGGTCTGTGCGCGGTTTATCGACGCTCCGGTACCTCGATGGTCGTAAGTGACCGTGCGCCAATTACGGCTCAGTTCCTCGAAAGGTTGTTGCCACAATTCCCCGCTTCCCACTCAACCGCCATGCGCGACGATTGTTTTTGGGCCGCTTCCGAATGAACTGATGAACAAGTCGGCGTCATGAGACTTCAGAAACATGGCGTATGCCTTCGGTAGGAAGAGAGCAGGTAGACAGAGGTCGGGACGGGAGATTGCGGTCCCTGAAGCGCCGGAATTGCTGGGGAGCCAAAAGTGCCTGCAGGTTGCGGGTTGTGGTGTCGCCAACAGGCCGGAGCGCATTGGCCGGGTAGGTTACGGGACGCGCCAGCGGCGTCAACTGCACGCCCTGGTTCGCGGGCAGGGTTTAAGAATTACATAACGCGAGTATGGAGTATCATTGGCATTTCAAAGACCAGCCAGGGGAGCCATAGTACCGGTTCTGTAGCGGTTGTTTCAAGGTTGGTGTACTGAGTCGCCTTTTCTGCATCGGTATACGCTGAGATCAGACCGTGAGAATTCAGCGATAAGTGTAATTCCCTTGCGTATGCGTTTTCTAGTCCATGACATGCGAAGGAGTGAAAGCCGCCACCTACTTCACTGCCCAATATTTCATAGCCCCAACTAGCGGCGCTTTCTTCGAGGATGGTATAGCGCTTCAGCATGGTGAAGAGACCCGTTTCACCATCCTGTTCTGAGACGGGTGTATACTCGTCAATGGCTTTTTGGTAGTCTGTTTCTGGTAACGCAATGCCTAATAATTTCACATTATTGCGATGTTTCAAATATAACGCCGCAAACGTGCGTGCATGTTCTGGGTTTAGCCATACGCTTGGCCAACCTAAATAATTTTCGTTAAAACACGCATCAATATAATCTGTAGCAGCGGCAAATGTATCGCCTGATAATTGTAAATCTTGCTTTAGATTGTGTAATTCTTCGGTTGTTTTTGTTGACCACGACAGTAAATGTACATGTGGGTGTACCGTTGCGATGCAATCGCTGATACTCCAGAACATATCTGGAAACGCGGACACGTCTAACCAAGGAGCATGTGCAACGCCTTCAACCAAAAAGTAACCGCCAATAATATGTTTCACATCCGTGCCTTTTGCGGTGTTTTACGGTTTTGCTTCTTCGTAGTATACCAAGCGCGTCCCGTCTTGGCTAGAGCTGTACATCTTGCGTTACTCAAGGAGCAGGCGTTGAAAGGTGGCTGTGCTTCCTGCCGCCGAACGCGAGCCTTCAGCTGCGCCGCTGGCAGGCGTGTGCAGGGTGGAGGACGGCGGAGAGAGGCAGCTGCCAGGCAATGCGCGTGTGGCCGACCGCTGGAGCGCCAAGGACGTTGGTTCGCCTTGGACAGCTGGAGGTTGCGGGTTGCCGCATTGGTATGAGGCCGTAGCGTTTTGCCGGGTGAATCGCGCCTAGCCCACGAGCCGCGCCAGCGGTGTCTGCTGCACAGCGTGGTTAGGTGGCCTCGGGGTTAACTCTTTACAATTTAGCTGATTTTATGTTGTACAGAAAGACAGAATAGTCATTGTATTGTATGTCTTTTTCGTGTATTATCCATGGCTATCGTCTTCATCTGCTGGGAGCTCACGGGTAATCCGAGCAACGACCTCGGGAATAAATGTTACGCGCTCATACACATCGCGCAGTTCAAGCATGCCGTGGATAGAAGCGATAGGCATGGACGAGTCTCGTCCTATCGCCTCTGAAAATACCCACTCTTGTGATGGTTGACGAATAAATCGCTCAATATGATGTTTATCCTGCGCAATAAGTAAATACTCTTGGAGGGTCGCAATGGTTCGATAGTGCTGAAATTTCATCCCACGATCATATCGTTCGGTTGAGGGCGACAAAATCTCGATAAGAACGGTCGGATTAATCAGCGTGTCGCGTTTGCTTATATTCGTAAAGAGTGATTGACCACAAACAATCGTAAAATCTGGGTAGGTGTTGAGGCCAGTTTGTGCTACTTTCACGCGCATATCACTTGGGTATGTACGACATGTGCCTCCACGGAGTTGTGCATGAAGCTGGGCGGCGATATTCATGGCAATTAAATTATGTTGCTCGCTTGCTCCTGCCATTGCATAGACTTCTCCGGCATAATATTCATGTTTTGTTATACTTTGGCACTCACGCTCAAGGTATGAATCTTCGGAAATGAACGTCTTTGGTTGTGCAGTCATATATCCTCCGTGTCGCTCCCGTTCGTTGTTCGGTACACTACGCTTCTATCATAGCAAATTGTAGGCATGCGTGCAAGTACAAATGTTTTGTTGAAGAACCACATTCGGTATGAAAGCCGCCGAACGGGTTGGCATTCAGTTGCCGCGAGCGCGCTGCACAGAACGAGTTCAAAAAAGGCACGATCTCGCGCGCGAAGCGGTCAACTGCAATGCCGTGTTGGGCGGCTGAATCGTGGCAGCACGGCTTTCTTATGCTTCAAAAGAGCTGCTGTATGGCACGGAACATTGTTCGTTTATGCGATGCATGGCGGGGTGGGCCACGTCTACTGGAGGATGTGATCCAGCGTCGTTTGATAGATACCAAAGGTTTCCAGATTAGCGTGTCCACCGCCAATAATTGGAATGAGTTGCGTTGGCGCTGCACTATATGCACGTAATCGTTCACTCGAATCGTACGGTATAACATCATCCTTGGTACCGTGAAACAAGTAGATTGGACAGCGCACCTTGCTGATCCATTGATCACTCCGCAAGGGATACTTCAAGAGAAATAGCGGGGCATAGGGCATCTTCTGTGCGACCACATCCTGCATGCTCAGGTAGGCGGACTCCAAGATGAGTATACGAGGGCTTGCGTTCGCAGCAAGCTGAACAGCTAGCCCGGTGCCGAGCGAGTGACCATAGATGATAATCTGATCCTCCCGATAGCGCTGTCGTACGTAGTCATATACCGCCTGGACATCCTGATGGAGTGCATCCTCACTGGTAATGCTGCCAGTGCTTTTGCCATAGCCACGGTAATCGAGCAGGACGACATCGTACCTGCGATGGATAAAGCGTTCAGCAAGGACATCGGCCTCTTGAAGGGTACCGCCATTGCCATGGAGATACAGGACGACGCCCTTCGGGTTGGTCTGCGTGAAATGAACAAGCGCCAGTGTCGCGCCGTCGACCGGCAAGAACCCTTCGGTAAAGTGATGAGTGAAGGGATACACGAAATCATGGGCCAGCACGGTGGGATGAAACAGCATCTGCTCTTGACGCAGATAGAGAAACAGGCAGGCGATAAGATAGCCACCGACGATGCCAAGCGTGAGCGTTTGCAAGGTCTTGCGCAGCACGCGCAGCAGCAGTAATCGCATAGATGTCCCACGATATCAAGCGTGATTAGCGAAGGTCGCTCGCTATCAGCATACACGTCCGTGATTACTAAAAGGAACACCGGAGCGCACATGAGAAAGCCGCCCAACAGGCAGGCGTTTGCTGCGCTGCTGGCAACGGTCGTGAATGCACGAACTGACGGCAAGGAACGACGCCGAAAAGTCGCGCCCAGGTTGACGGCTGCGCCAGCAGCGTCGGCTGCACGGGTTGTTGGGCGGTTTGGCGTGGTGTTTACCGCACCGTGGTGCGGAATATACTGATTTCACTCCGCAAACTGGAACGGTTACCACGCGGGCACTGCATAAATCGGCCTCTCTGTATCTGCCTGTTCTTCTCGCCGCGTAGGGCAGCATAACTACTTTTCATGGGCGTTTGCCTACTGACAAGAACTTTGCAGTATGACTCCTGCGATGGGCCGACTTTCTGGCACGCCAGCGCCAGATGATAACCATGCGACTAACGTAGGATCAGCGTGATAGATAGCCTCCATCCGATCATCCGTATTGTGGATACAGTGTTGCTCCGAGAGGAGCTGAAGATGCAGATATTGAAAGACCAGGCCACCACCCATATCAAGCATGGGATCAAAGGCGCGCGCTGCGATGATTCGCTCCACAACCTGGTGCATTGCTTCGGCGGAAAGGTAGCCTTCCTGAAACAGCTCATTACCACCGTGATTAGTCATCTGCCGCCACACGATTCGCCCATCACCCCAGAGTTGGACGATCGGGTAATAGGTGTCACCTTCCAGTCGACGCTTCGATGCTAACTCAACGACCAGAGTATGTGGGCTGGTATCCCAGCGTGCCGCAGGACGCGGCGGCCACCAGAACAGCGTAAGCGCGCTACTGACGACGAGCAGGAGTAGAATGAGGGCGGAGCGGAGACGTCTGTTCATCTGGAGTGTAGTGATCTTGATGTGACTGATAGCAATACATAGCATAGCACACTAGGGATTGGTTAGTGATGAGGAATGCCACCCAACGGTGGAGCAGCATGAATCTGCCGCGCTGCTTCTATGAAGCAAACGAGCGGTGAACAGAACCGCCGAACTGGAAATAGGCGGAAATAGTTTGGAAATGGGCCGGAAATCTGTGGACACTACCCCAGCGCCTCGCGCAGCACCGCCAACGGCAGCCCCTCCAGGGCGCTCGCGTCGCTGCCGGCGAAGCTGCTCCAGAGGATCAGGGCGTCGGGGCTCAGGCCGTAGCGCCGATCCAGCGCCTTGAGCAGCCAGCGTAGTGCGAGCAGCTGCATGTCGGTGCTGCCCGCAGGCTGGGCCGGCCAGCCCTGCGGCCGCTCCAGCGCCACCCCCACGCTCTCCAGGTTGAGGTTCTGCCACTTGCCGCTCGCCGTGGCGATGCCGGCGTGCCACGCCGCTTTCGCCTCGTCCACCAGCTGGTAGATCAGGCCCTCGGTGCTGACGTAGTAGTGTGTGGCGAAGCGCGAGTCTGGTGCAGCCATGCGCGCCAGGGTCTCGCTCTCGGCGCCGGGGAGCCCGTGAAGCACTACGAAGGCCACCGTGCGCCCGGCCCGCTCGCTGTAGGCGATGGCCGCCGGGCGGTACGGCAGCATGCGGAACTCCTTGGTGATCGGCGGGATGTGATCGCCTGTGGGCAGCACCGGCGCCTCAGGTGTGCTCTCGCCCACGATCACGGCGCCGCCCAGCACCGCCACGCCCTGGGTGAGCGCGAGGTCGCGCAGGCGCCGCACCTCGCTCCAGCGGGGCACCACGTTAAACAGCGTGTCCAGGGCGTAGACCTGGAGCGCGTACTCGGTGCGCTCGATCCGTACGCGCAGCGAGTCCGAGAGCGGCGCGCCCAGGGCGAAGCTGCGCGCCAGCTGGTGAAAGGCCCAGTCGGGGCGATAGGTCAGCCCGGCCTGGCGGTACGTCGCACTTGTGAGTGCGTCGCGCAGGCGCAAGCCAGGCGCGTCGGCGGCGGTAGCGAGCCGCGAAGCAAACGCACATCGCCGTAGTTGCTCGTGGGCGAGTAGAGCGTATCCACGGCGAAGGCCTGGTAGGCGTACTGGCGCCCATCAACAGCGAGCAGCTCGCTTTTGCCCACCGGCGGCCCAAGCCGGTTGAGCACGGCGAACTGGTGAAAGGCCCAGTCGGGCCGGAAGGGCGAGCCGCCCGCCCGGTAGGTTGCGTCGAGCAGCGCGCGGCCCACGCCGGCGGGCGGGATGCTGCCGCCAAGCGTGGCCGAGAGCGTGCGTAGATCGGCCCAGTTGGGCACCTCGCACCAGAGCGTGTCGCGGGCGAAAGGCTGATAGTTGATCTGCTTGCCGTCCACCGGGATGGTTGTGCTGGGGCCAAGCGGCATGCCGAACTGGTTGGCGAGGGCGTAGTCGTGGAAGGCCCAGGCGGGGTTGAAGCCCTGGCTGCCGGCCTTCGCGGCGAAGCTCTGGTCGAGCAGCGCCTCCATCAGCCGCTCGTCCGAGGGGCGCGCCGGCGGCGGCGGCGGTGGCGGTGGCGGCGTGGCGCCATTGAGGTAGGCCTCCACCTGGCCCCAGACCCAGTCTTTGGAGACGGCCCAGCCGGGGCAGCTCTTGGCGTTGGTGTAATCGCGATGGAAAGAGATCAGCTGGCGCGGCGGGATACGCAGGCGGCGCGAGAGCTCGCCCATCACGGCGAGGGCGTGCTGCCAGGTGGGACCCGAGGGCAGGCGCGAGTCGAACAGGCCCACCATCTCTAGCCCAATCGAGTACCAGCCCTGGCTGAGCGAGCCGTTGCCGATGCCAGCGTGGATGCCAACCTGCGACATCGGCGTGGCAAGCCAGATCCCGTCGGCGGCGCAGTAGATATGCGGCCCCGCCGTCCAGCCCTTACCAGCATAGAAGCGCTGCATGCCGCGCATGCTGCTCAACCCGGCCCAGCTCGCCTCGTCGGGGCGGTAGGTGTGATGCAGCACAACGCGGCTTGGCGCGATGCGTCCAAAGCCATACCCGGCGACGTAGCTGCGCCACTCGGCCACGCTCAGACGCCGATTGATGAAGGGCGGCGTGCCCTCGGTGGGAAAGTCTGCCATAACCTATTTCTATGACCAGGTGACCGGGTGAGGGGGTGACACGGTGACCAGATAACAAGGTGACAAGGTGACAAGGTGACACCTAACGGTGCCGATAAGTGTCACCCGGTCACCGAAGATGGGCGACCCGCAGAAAACCTATGTCCCACTGACAGCTCTGGGTGTCCCGTTAGGTGTCCCGTTAGGTGTCACCGTGTCACCGTGTCACCGTGTCACCGTGTCACCCTGTCACCCTGTCACCGTGTCACCCCTGTCTCTTAT